>OFSA01000017.1_pt1 | contig 30100 bp, 31 predicted proteins | sample 1543241 | NCBI WGS metagenome assembly OFSA01 (sample SAMN05442508, study PRJEB24371) | freshwater metagenome | isolation source: Freshwater Lake | place: Canada: Niagara | collected 2012-08-09 | reverse complement strand
CTATATAAATCCTCGACTCTCGCCAACGTCTCAGCTTCCATAATTTGTTTCTTGAGTTCATCAGTCATCAATCCCTTCTCAGCGATCAGACGAATCACATCTTCTTTTCTCTGTTCGAGATTCTTCGTATAACTATATAATTCGTGAAAATCTCTCAACTGCTCATCAGTCGCTCCCTTAGTCATTTCTTTACGATATCTGGCAATAAACGGCACCGTATTCCCCTGATCCAAAAGTTCAATAATATTATTGATCACTCAGACCTCAAGCCCAGTCTTAATCGAAATATTCTTAATCAAATCAGCCATACGTTTACATAAGAGATAAATTTAAACAACAAGTCAGATAAAATAAGACGCCGGCAATCGCAAAAAGCGATTGTAACGTCGTTTTATATCGTAGAGATACATATAATATCTCAAAATTTAAAAATCTTGTAAGACTATAGAAAAACCAGATCAAATTGCAATTGATTGGTTTGCTTTTGATGGGAGGATGGATAGAAAAGATTTAAACATTTTATCTTTCCCCCAAAGACAAATGAAAAAATGCCCTTTTTGTTGAGAAAAAATTCAAACAACAGCAAAAAAATGTAGATTTTGTTGAGAACGACTTGGGCAAGAAGAAAGTAAGTCGAGTAAATGAAATAATAAATGAATAGTAAGGAGACTATTAAAATTAACATATTTTCTATTTTCAATACCTATTGCTCTTTTTCTAATATTGGTAACTATGGATAATAGCCAAATTTATCATGGAGGCATAAAAGTTGCAAATTACTATCAGTTGATAATAAATATTATTTTGATTATATTGTGATATATATTAGTAACTGATTTTTCTAAAAGAGTTTATGCCTATTTAGCGGAATGAAAATTTGAAGGATTTCTAAAAATAAAGAATATTTCGAAAAATAGTAAAATATGAATAATTATTTTGATGATTATACTAGGATTATTAAGTATTGGTAGTTATAAATTAAACAATGAATGCACAGGGTCAAACGAGCAATTTAATGACAACTGAGTTTGCTGATGTAAAGAAGGTTATATAAGAGAATGAGCTATATGTTCTATAACAATAGGAAAAACTATAATGAATGTATTGCCAGCCAAAACTCGACTAAGAGAAATCAAGCAACTTCCATCAGATAAAAGTATTTACATCGGACTATATGTAGAAGAGTGGGAGTTGATGAAACCTTCAGAAGATACTAATTCATATACAGATTGTTATTGAGAAGTCGAAGGACAGTGAATGAAATGAGATTATTATATATTTTCATTCCAGAACTGAATTATCACTAGTAAAATAAAAGTACCTTTGGGTTTTAGAGAAAGTTATAATGGGGAAACAAATAAATTAATCTTTCCTATAGAAAATACAAAAATAAATAATTATAATTTCTTTAAATGAAAGAAGCCAATAGATGAATCAGATATGTATAATATGGAATTGACAAGTTTAATAAATTTTGAAGATTATAATTGAGATTGAATAAAGAACGAATTCTATTTACTTGACCATCGAGATCAAGTATGTGGTCATAATAATTATTTAATAGCTTGATTTGATAATACATCAAAAAAAGTTCTAGTTTATTGAATGAGCAATAAATGAAATATATCTTATCGATGAGATAATTTTATTCCAGATAGTAAATGAAATGTTAGAAATTGACGAGAATGCGGAGATCATTGATCAGCAACAGAAATGAAAAATATATTCAAGTTTGATAAAGAAAAAAATATGTATGTATTAATAAGTGGTAAAGAAAGACAATGCAGTGAAAGTGAATTATAATAATGCTTTATGTAACTTATGGGGGAATGGAAAATCTAAAATTCAATGGATATCTCACAAGAATGAAAGATATATATTTTCATGCAATATCTGCATTTTATCTATACAAAGGATTATCAAATATAAAAAATACAAATGTTGTTGGAAATGATAAAGCAATTAAAAATGTGGCTGCAATGAATAAAGCGAAATGATTTTTTCAGGCTGCATGAGAGTGTTCGAGATATTCATGATTAACTCAACTATCAAAATTATTTGATGAATCTAAAGAATCACTAAATTTAACAAATATGATAAATTATGTAGAATCAAATAAAAAACACCTCGGAAAAGATTTCTTTTTAGACAATAATGAAGGAAGCTTTCTAATAGACGAACTTTTGAAAAGATATAAGTGAGTTGAAAAGAAAGATATAGAAAGTTTGAGGCAAATATTAGAAGAAAATAATATGATTATAGAAAGACTAAAGACATACCGTGATGAAAATTTAGCTCATGAAGACAAAAAGAAAACAGAAGTAACAATCACTATAGAAGAAATAGATAAATTATTTGAAATAGCAAAAGAAATATTAAATACGCTATCATATAAGATAAATTTTGATACAACAGAATACGATCATATAGAAAAATATATTAAAAAAGATATTGAAAAAATAATTAAATCTTTAGGTTAGATATTACCAATAATCCACCATGACCCCTCGCACTCCCCTCATTATCTCGATCACTTCATTCCTCATCTTCCTTCGAGAAGTAGCTTTTCCCCTAGTCCCAGGGAGACTATTGAATAAGGTTTTCACTTGCCAAGAGATAGTGACGAACTCTTTTCCCTGTTACGGAAATTACGACATCACGATTGTGATTATTTCATTCTGAATATTTACAATTAGTCTCGGTTGGTGGATGTGGAAGAGACCGAGAAAAATGAAGAGAAAAAAGTAGCGCCTCTTTAAAGTAATGCCGCACCGGCGAGGCGGTAAAAAAATGAAGAAAAAAATTTATCCTCTATCCAATCTCATGGCGTTCAAAATCGACTATTATCCAGATGAACTCATTGATCAGACCAAAGAAGACGCTGTAGCTAAATACAATGAATTTTACTGAATGAACTTAAACCCAGTGAATATCAAAATCCATACGATGAAAAATAGAGAAACTATGGATCAGGTCCAATGACGCAAAACAGATAACTGGAATAGAGCTGTTACTAGATGAAATTATATCTATCTATTTGATCTAGATATATTGGCAGAAGCTACTTGATGAGTCCACAAAAAAGACCTTTGAAATTATACACGCTCTATAAGACACGAGGTAGCTCACACATTTTTTCGAACATATACAAACTGAAGCAAGTTTAATATCACTCGACTAAACGAAGGAATGTCGATTTATCTTTCTGGACAACTTGTAGAAAAAAGAAAGCCAGTAAAAATAGAAAATTGTTTAGAATTCCGAGATACAATATGAGATGCTGTATATAATGAATCTGGCTTTGTCATAGAGTTATTAATAAATAAATATGGTAAAGATAAAATTCTAGAACTCATAAAATCAGCAGGGAAAATCTCAAGCAAAGAAGAATTTTTTGAAAAATTTAAAGAAATTTACGGATTTGAATTAAACTATGATACAATAAATGCAGACCTTAAATAATCTTTACACTCTCAAATCCCTATGAATATCCATCAATGAGATATCTTTAGAGTCCCCGTCAAAGAAGGAATCAATGCAGATATCGTCCATCCACATGTCGTCATTCAAGACGACACAATCACGCAAAGCCGCATAGAAACGGTGGTCATTTGTGCATTATCAACCAATATGAAACGTGTAAATGATTTCTGAAATATCCTCCTTGACCCGGGTGAGGCTAATCTTCCAAAACAAAGCATCATCATCGTTTCTCAAGTCTCAACTGTTCAAAAATCTGAGCTTGGAGAGTACATTGGAACACTAAGTAAGAAAAGAATTGATCAAATATTCGCAGAGATGAAACTAGTACAAAAACTTAGCAACAAACACTAGACTTGACATTTTAGAGTAAATAAATATAAGATTTTCTATAAATAAAAAAAAAATCTAAAAAATATACATATGGACATATTATGCGTAGACTTTGGTCTCAAAAAAATTGAAGAAAAAGCTTATGATGTACGAGTTTACTTGATAAGTACGCTACCACAAAATAAGCCACTAAACTACGACGAAGATCTGAAGCCTATCTTATCCATGGTAGATGAGATAATTGGATTTGTCGAAGCATTGGACAAACAAGACCTAGATCTCCTGGCAAAATATGCCGTCAAAGAACTAGGTGAGCTGTGCCAAAAAGCACAAACTATGCTCAAAGCATTACCGAGAGACAAAGCATTGAAGTTTCCTCCCTATATGCGTCCAATTTGTGATGTCATTATAGAGATAGAAAACCTTACCGAAGCTTTGAAACAACACGGAAAGAAACTAATTACACATGAAAAACAAACCCACTAAAACAGAAAGGAAAACAGTATGCATGTATTTCAATTTGACAGTAAATTTCGACCAGTTAGCCTGGAAGAATTAAATGTTGGCAACAACATCCATGGTGATGGTGAACCCATCAAAGACATTCCCGGAATCATGCGAAACCAAGGTTTGGTAGAACGTGGATACGACATTATCTCAGGAATCTTTGTGAATACGATAAACCCAAATATTATTCTATGGGTTTCTATGGTCGCAGTGACTCCAGCCGGGATGGTAGAAATGAATGTACAATTCAATCACGAAGACGTGGTCGAACTTACCCAAAAACCAGCCTTCAAAAATTGGTTTGGTAACAAGAAAACAGAAGAATTAGTAGAACAATCTGCAAGGGCAAATCAAATTGCGATCTCCAAAGAAGACAAGCACCAATTCAATTCAATGGACAAAGCAAACCAGGCGATGGGACACAAAATTATCCAATTGATGTGCGTATTGTACAAGAAATTGGACTCGGTTATCGTGAAGACGATACGCTCAAAAATACCATGCGATTTTTGCGAGGATATATCGATGAAGAACCATATTTTTTGGACGATATCATCGATATGTATATTGTACGACATCAAGGTCGTGGATAAAACGAATCAACAAAAGAGACTGATAGGTAATTCCTATCGGTTTTTTTAATCAAAAAAAACCCACTTAGATTGACTTTTGAGAGGAAATAGGTATAAACTAATCAAATAAAAACAATCTAAAGCAGGAGGCAATATGAATTTACAATTTTTGGCAAGTATCGGACTTATTCCAGTGCATGTAAATGGTTTAGAAAAAAACATTCAATTGATCAGCTCAGTTGACTCAGCAAAAGAGTTTGCTGCAGAGAGAGATCAAGTGATATCTGGACTTTTTCGCCACAAAGAAAAGAAAGAAATCTTTGCACTATTCTCTAAGAAATCACAAAAGACAGAGGTGATCTTAGCAATAATCAAAGATGAAACCCTATTGAAGGGAATAACTCTAGTTATCGGCAAAGTAGATGATGATATCGAAATGCAACAAGAGATTTTCAAACTATTTATAGAAAGAAATTCTCATTAATTCCATCCCATGTATATAAAAAGTAAGAAGCTGATAAGTAATCCTTATCAGTTTTTTCGTAGTCCGACTTGATTTTCATATAGGAAAGTCGTTAATATAAATAAAACAAAAAACCAATATTAAAAAAAGAAAGGAGGTTATATGTATGTACAGAAATCATTCGTTGAAGAATTAGGTTTCCAACGGATAAAAGAGAAAATTCCAGGAGTTCATCCACCGTTTATCCTCAGTATCAAAGAGGAATTTGATGGAAACAACATTATCTCTGGAGCATTTGAACAGCGCCAAAACCACAAATTACTTTTGGTAGTCCTCAAACAAAGCAACACTATCGTGCTGCAATCAGAAAAAAAAGGACATCCATACGGCATTATGAAGCTGGAAGTAAATTCCTTCTCAATCAAATTTATTGAAGAATTAACCCGATTTTATGTAAAGAATTATGAAATCATCTAAATCTCACTAAAAAGCTGTTTGGTCTATCCTCTCAGCTTTTTTCAATTAAAAAATATAAATCAACATCTAAGATAGGTCGCCAATACAGCGGGTTTTTCAGGCTAAATAAAAATATGAAAGACTTTGGTCTATTTGTTTTAGCGAAGCTAAGAGCCAAGTTTGAGGTTACCCCTAAAGAAAATATGGAATACGACCGAATGTCCGCCCTATTGGCGACAAAAGACGTTTTTCGTCTATTTTGTCGTCTAACAAAATAGACCCCTCGCGGGAAGCGTTTAAATAAATGCCTAAATTATTTGCTTTTAACTCAGATATAAATACAAAAAAAGACATATTTACATCCTCTTTTCATCCCATGACTAGAAAAGGAAATATCATCTTACTCATATTGTGAATATTAGCTATTCTAGGTGTGATTAGCTTTTATATTTTCAGACAAATAGATCGCAACAATGGATATTATGGGATATATACATTAAATTTTACCACAAAAGAAATAAAAGCTGACGTCGACGAGTACGTCCTTCAACACAACGGAACTGAACCCATTACGGTCGGAATAGCTATTGATGAAATAAATGAAGAAAATATCAAACAAATTAAACGATTTTATACAGACTACAACAAAACACAAATAGAAACCCAATATTCAAGTGGACTCGATGGAACTCATTTGTTTGCCATACCTAGAATAGGAGGAGAATATGGAATTGGAGCCGAAATCACATACAACAATGGAAACGTTATTAAAAGTTCAGATTATTTTACTGGACCTCTACTCACAATCTGGACAGACGTAAATACCCCACTTCTCCCTATCGCTTCGCTCAAAGCAGACAAAACAAATGTATCTCTTCAAGAGGAAATCATATTTACCGTCTCAACCAAAATAAACACAGGAGATCAAACTGATTTCAACAAAGAAAAACAAGTTCTCCGAGATTTTGATGGAGATGGGACACGAGATCGCACAACACAAGACACAAATACAAGATATAGATATGTACGATCTAACCCCGAAGGCAAATATACCCCCAAAATCGCAGTTCTCTACAAAGGCCTCACCTGATCAGCTGAAACAAAAATTACAATCAGATAATTTATTTATGTAAAAACACTGATGAAATTAACTCCAGCTATCGCTCACCAAATTGCATTAGATCATGCGCCTCAAATCAAACCACAAAGACAAGGAGAATTTTTTGTAGTGCATACGACAAACGTAGTTAAAATAGCCAAAATTATAGCCAAGAAACTGAATTTAGATGAAGATTTTTTTGAAATCGCTGGACGAATACATGATATTGGATATGCTAAAGATTTTGAACATCACGGAGAAGCTTCTCTTTCAATTTTGACTGATCTCTGATACGAGATTGACCCAAAACTCGAAGACTGCATAATCAATCACGGAAATCAAAAATCACCAACAACTCTAGAAGGAAAGATATTTCAAATTGCAGATAAACTCAGTATCTTTGATGCACCAACAATAGAACTTTTCCTCAAATACGAAGATTTCCCAATAAAAAAAGATGGCCTAGCATTTTTAAAAACTATGTCTGAAAGAGCATGTAACTTATTGGGAAAATTTAAGTAACAAAAAAGAAGTAGTCAATGATTTTGGTTCTTTATGAATTGTTTGAGCTGGATTTACATTCACAAAAAGCAAACTAAACGATATAGCGAGTCTCATAAAGAACTAGCCTCTTTGGTTGCTTTCTCGGCAATGAGAGAAAGCAACGCCCGCCGGCGAGGAAATTGATGCATATGTACTAGGCGTTTTTGAACCTATCGAAGAATTTGAATGAGAATGTATCGCGGTGATCCATAGAACAAATGACGATGATGATAAATTAATCGTAGTGCCAAGCTGAATATCGTATACCGATGAGCAAATCAAAGCACTTACAGAATTCCAAGAAAGATTTTTCGAATCTGAGATAATCAGATAACTTCTAAGTTGACATTTATCGGAAAATAAATACAAAAAGACGTAAAATAAAAGTCAAACCACAAAAACAAATAATATGGCAGTAGAAGTAAAAAGTACTGGGAATATTAAATTATTGGACCAGTTAGGAAACACCAAATATTGGGAATTGTTTGCAAATAAAAAAATTGGCGAATTAAAAGGCATTGGCGAATTACCAGATTATGACAATCTTACAATAGAATTAGACATAAGCCAAGTCATAAAGCCAGAAGAAAGATTGCTTCAATTCTATAACCCCAACCAAAATATTTTAGTCGATACAATAAACCCAGAACAAATTATTTTCGGTGGTTTCTTAGAAGCTGCTAATGAAATATTTGAAAACTGCTGGGGATTGATTGGCAATATCATTGAAGATGGGAAACGATATGGATCTATAGTGATTGTATACATCGAAGAGTTTAATATCTGTAAATATGCGATCATAACTACAGAGACAATCAAACTAATTGAAAAAAATCAACACAATGAAAATTAATGGGACATATTGTCCCTTTTTTTTATACAAAAAAAATAAAACCTTGAAAAACAAGCTTACAAGAATATATTCATACATTGTTTCAAAAAACAGATTTATCCTTTATAAAGATCATCGTGCATTACCGTACTCTTATTATTTCAGATCTCCATCTTGGTGCTCCTGATGCCAAGTATACACAATTAGAAAAATTTTTGAACCAACATACATTTGATCATTTGATTTTAAATGGAGATATTATTGATGGATTATATCTTAAATTTTTCAATGCTCGAAAGACGAAATATACTCACTTTTTAGAAAAAATTATACAACTAACTAACCAGAATTGCAAAATAACATATCTTATGGGAAACCATGATCATAATCGACACAAAAAGATACCACTTTCCCGAGACTTGATTGATATAAAAATCAATATGATGTACAAATCTGGAGACAAAACATACTTTGTCTGTCATGGGCAACAACTAGACGGGAAAACACCAAAATGGTTGGAAAATATAGGGTTTTTATGATGAGTTTTTGTCTACTGGTTAAATAGAATATACAACAGACGAAGACGCGAGCAAAGATTCGGATATCAATCAATTGTTTCTAAGCTCAAAGATGCGGCAAAGTTTATTATGGTAGGAAGTCCAAACAAAGTCCATGACAAAATCAAACAAATCTGTATAGAAAAAAAGGTAGATGGCTTCATTTGTGGACATCTTCATCATCCCGTAAATATGTTTATCGACAAATTTCATTATTTGAATAGCTGAGACTGGGTAGAATCTATGACCGCTCTCGCTGAGACCCCTGATCATCAGTGGAGTATTTTGCATTATGAGTAAAAATATAGTTATCAAAAAAATATCCAAATAAATAAAGCTAACTAGATTCTCTGGTCGCCACTATACGAATTATTCAGAATAACGTAGTCAATGATTTTGGTTCTTTATGAATTGTTTGAGCGGATTTACATTCTCAAAAAACAAACTAAACTATATAGCGAGTCTCATAAAGAACTAGCCTTTTTGCTTACTTTTTCTGCAATGAGAAAAAGTATGTCGGGTGGAGGGCGAAGCGCCTCCTAGTAACAATATAAAAAAAACCCACATTTCTATGGGTCTTTTTTTGAAATTATTTAAGTAAATTCACAATACTAGGATCTCTTCATTGTACCATCATATCACTTCAACCTCACTTGAGTCCAAGTTTAGCCGCAAGTGTTTTAGCCGAAACTTGAGTTGTTCCAAGAAGTGAAAATGTTCCTTCATTAGTCCCAAGTAAAATAACCTGATCTACAAATTTTTCTCTAGCTAAATTTAAAGCTAATTTAAAGTTCATATCAGATGGAATAGCCAGCACAACGTGAATATCTTCCGTAGAAGAAGGAGTTGAATGAGCTATAAAATCAGCCACTACTTTATGTTCCAAATGTTCTATCTGAGATTTCATGTGATCATATTCTTTGAGAATCTTATCAATTTTAGATTCTATTTGTTTCACAGGAGATTCTAATTTACTAGCAATACTCTCCAATACCGCATCTCTCTCTACAATTTGTTCAAAAACCTTCGGTCCAACAAGTGCAGAGATTCTCTTGATTCCAGAAGCAACAGCCTCCTGAGAAAGGAAAGTAAATGCTCAGATATCTTTGGTGTTCGTCACATGCGTTCCTCCACAAAGTTCAGTAGAGATATCTTGATCCACTTTTACAAGTCTCACTACATCTCCATATTTATCTTCAAAAAATGCCTTAGCTCCGAGCTTTACCGCTTCATCAAAAGATGTTTCTGTGGTAGTCACCGGCAAGGCTGCATAGATTATAGTATTGATATTTGATTGGATTTTAGACAATTCTTCAGATGTCAAAGATCTATCTGCAGCAAAATCAAATCTCAAATAATCCTCATCCACAAAAGATCCTGCTTGCTTTGTCGCAGGGAAAATTTTGACAAGTTCAGCATGCAACAAATGGGCAGCAGTATGCGCTCTCATTTTTGCAAATCTTTGAGCATGATTTACAACTAATTTCATAATACCAACATGGGAAATAAATATATTAAGCACCAGTTCCTACAGAACCAGTTGATACTGTAGTAGTAGAACCTGTTTCTGCAGCTTGAGCAGCATCAGCAGATTTAGACTGCATGTCTACAAAGTACATAGCAGACATCATAGCAGTAGACAACAAAAAAATTGCTAGAATAAAGTAAACTCCAATTTTTTTAATTGATTTGTGTGAAAGTTTCATCGATAGGTATTATAGTAAATTAAAATCTGATTTATTGGACGGATAAGCTTCCGTATTAGCGATGAGGTTAGCGATAGCGATAAGGATAGGAAGAAAATTTCTATCCCTAATCTTAGCCTTAACCCTATTCTTAGAAAATTTCAAGGAAATTTTCTTGACCCGACCAGGAATTGAACCTGGGTTTCAATCTTCGCAGGATTGAGTCCTATCCACTGAACGACCGGATCATTAGAATTTGCTAGCTATTTCTATTAATTTCCTAGTAAAACTCAAATGATTTTAATTCGTGAATACAAGTATTTGCTTATAAAGTTATACAGATAAATTTGCTTATAAAGTTATACAGATAAATTTGTTTATAAATATTTAGATACAAATATTTGTTTATAAATTTATACAGATAAATTTGCAAAAGATAAAAAAACAAATATACTCTCTTATCAAAACAAAATTTTACCCTTAATCACCTATGATGACAGAAACAAAAGAAGTAAAGGAAGAAAAAGCCCCTAAAAAGGAAAAAGCTATCAAAGTATCCAATGAAGAGCTTATGCAGAAACACACTCAAACAGTTCAGTTTCTTCAAAACATGGTAGCAGATATCGAAACAGATCTCAAAAGAGTTCACTTAGCACTTAGTCAACTTGCTAAATTCGATCTTGACCATCCAGAAACTTTTGCAGAAATCGTAACAAATAGCGAAGTCGCTAAAGAACAAGAAAAATCTGAAAATGAAGAAAATATGGAAGTTGTTGAAGGAGTATTTGATGGATATTTCATGACAGGATCTGATCAAAAAAAATACCCTGTTCCTATGAATTATTCAAGCAAAACTAAGCTTGTCCCAGGAGATAAATTGAAGTTGAAAATTCTAGAAGATGGGAAATTCATCTACAAATTGATTGAACCAGTAGAAAGAAAACATATTAGAGCTGTACTTACTAAAACAGAAGACAATAAATTTGTAGCAATCACAGATGAAAGAAAATCATACTTCTTAAATCAAGCCGCAGTTACCTTCTTCAAAGGGAAACCAGGTGATGAACTATACATTCTTGTCAATGACAAAGAAGAAATGGCCTTCGCAGCAATTGAAGCTATCATCAAGAAATAAAACAATTTACTAATATATCCAAGAAGACAGCAATTGCTGTCTTTTTTCGTATTTTTTCTTGCAAGTCAACAAAAATTCATTACTATTCAAGTACGATGAAACTAACCGAAAGAATAGTTGAATTTCTTTTCCCAAAAACTTGTGTGCTTTGCGGGGCCACAGGTGCCTATTTGTGTAGTGAATGCAAAAAATGTCTAAATCCACACCCAGAAATATGTCCTTATTGTCATAGACCATCAGAAGATTACCGTACTTGTTTCAAATGCAAATTAACAAATAAACCAAATTTAGAAGGACTTATCATCCCATTTGCTTATAGCCCAGAGCTCAAACAGCTTATTTTTCAACTAAAATACAAACATCAAAAAGATGTCGCTCAATTTTTGGCAGATAGGCTTGTTGTAGCTCTTCAGGCACACCAAAAACTAAGTTCTATTATCGATAAATATAGAAATGTAGGAAGACCAGAACAGCTAATAATCACCTATATCCCAAATCATCGATATAGGAAAGTCTTTACAAAATGATATAATCAAGCCGAGATTCTTGCAAACAAGATACACGAAAGACTTTGGATTCCAGTAGTTGAAATCCTCCAGAAACCCCAAAAAACCAAAAGCCAAGCCAAATTAAAGAGACAGCAAAGACTGATTAACCTTCAAGGTAAGTTCAAGAAAAACGCCAAAGTTATTTTGGAAGGAAACGAGACTATTTTGATTGTAGATGATGTAACGACAACAGGAGCAACTATAGAAGAAGCAGCGCGCACTATCAAAGAAATTTATCCAAACACGAAAATCTGGGGAATAGTTCTCGCTAGACACATATAAAACAACTTTTTACAGAAAAGACAAGGAGAATAAATCCTTGTTTTTTTATAAATTAGCTTTTTTAGAGCTAGGTGAATATACTTTGAGTATGTATTTTATTCACATGAATTCAGATGGCTGATCCTATCACACCAACAACTCCAATACCAAGTTTCAACTTAAATTTGGAGCCAAATACAGAGAAACCTATCGCACCAAAAGTGCAGGAACCTGTAGTAGTAGAAAAAGATGATCGACTTCAAAAAGAAGATCAACTTGTTGAAGGACAAACTAAGATAGAGACGATAAAAACAGAGCCAGCCACTTCTGTTGTTGTAACTCCAGTAATTGAGAAACCAGTTGAAGCACCAGCTCCAGTTATTGTGACTCCAGTAATTGAGAAACCAGTTGAAGCACCAGCTCCAGTTATTGTGACTCCAGTAGTTGAAAAACCAGTTGAAACACCAGCTCCAGTTATTGTGACTCCAATTGTTGAAAAACCAGTTGAAGCAGCCATTACTAGTACACCTACAGATCTTCAAAAAGATCTTCAAATTATTCAAAATATTCAAAAAACACAAACACCTACAACGCCTGTAGTACCTACGGCTGCGCCGATACAAATACCAGCAACACCACAAGCAAATTCATTTAATTTAGATGATATCTCAACAAAAATTCCTGCTGCTCCACAAATGCCTGGTATCAATACACCAATGGGGAATATACCTACTGCACCAAATATCCCTGCAAATCCATACGACAATATAACAAATTATATCCCACAAATAGCACCAGGACAAACAAATTCTGCACCAATATCAAGCATCAAGAAATCTTCCAAAACAGGGACAGAAATTGGTGTAGGTGTTTGAATAGGATTTATTTTATTAGCTTGGTTTGTAATCAAAACTATGTATCCAATTCAATACAAAGATGCTATGGGTGGAATATTTGGCGCCGAAGAAGAAAGTATTTCAACAGTAATTACAACATCACTAACAGGTGGTAATTTAACGGGTGATAATATATTAAGTGGTGAAATTGGAGATATCTCATTTGGTAGTGGAGATACCGCTTTAGAATCAGGAGCTATCTTAGAGCTTACAGGAGACCATAATGCAGCTGAAGACACAGGTAGTAGTATTCCAGATTCTAGCGAAAGTATAATACCAAGTATGTCTATAGATGAATTTAAAACAAAATTAGAAGCATACAGTAGTCAAGGAAAATTAGCTACACTTAAAGCCAAAAAAAATGGAGATACACAACTCATCAAAAATAGCTTAAATGCATATAAAAAAGCAGAAGCAGCATTGCAAGATATTGCAAACGGTAAAGAAATCACTACTGATAATATGAATACTATCATTACAGAAATATCAGGATATTTAGATACCACAAATGCTAGCACAAATGCCACGCCAACCACGACAGAAAACACAAGCAACACATGATCATCAGACTTCAACCCCGATGCATTTTTCTGAACATCAGGAAGCAGCCAAAACTAAAAAAAAAGCACGACCAACACAATGAGAGCTCAAAAGTATTTCTTACAAATTGAGTATATTATTGGAAAAATATATGTTCTATTTAGAATATGAAAGAAATGTCAGCCCCAAAACCAGAGAAAATTATAGTCTTTGGATTGGTAGGCTGATTCTTTTTTTATGAGATATTGACGTGCAAAAGATAACTCGCATGGATATTTTGGAGTTTAGAATGTTGCTAAACAAACAATGATTATGAGTCAAAACAATCAACTATCATGTCATAGCCATCCGCGCATTTTTGAAATTTTTACTCAAAAATGACATAGATTGTATCAGCCCAGAGAAGCTAGAATTAGCCAAAACTATGCCCAGAGAAGTCAATTATCTCACTGATGCAGAGATCGAAAAAATATTGGAAAGTCCCCAAATAATCAGCCCCAAAAACCCCTTAAAATGTGCTAGAGACGAAGCAATCCTCCACACACTTTATGGAACCGGGCTCAGAGTTACCGAGCTTATCGGACTCAAAAGAACAGATATAAAAATTGATTCTACTCAATTTGCAATTATCGGAAAATGATCTAAATTAAGGTCAGTTTTTACCACAAAAATAGCCAGAAAAAAGATAGAATCCTATCTACGTATGAGGACAGACGACGATCCATACGTTTTCGTCAGTATGTCTAACAATAGCGTAGGAAACCATTTAACCAGAAATACGATCGAAACTATCGTTAAAACATGTGCAAAATATGCAAACATCGACAAAAAAGTATCTCCACATACCCTAAGACACAGCTTCGCAACGTCTCTCATTAAGAAGTGAGCAGATATTAGATCTGTTCAGACATTACTCGGACACTCTTCAATCACGACAACACAGATTTATACCCATGTCGATGATCAGCATTTGAAAAAAGTTCATGATTTATTGGATGAGTAAATTTTAGCAAATTAGGATAAATAATGTCACTACAACAAGGAAACGAATATGAAAGTATCGGAAAACATAAAATTACAATAAAAGAAAGTTTTGATTATGAAGAAATGATTGCAAGTTACGAAGAGGAACTAAGCGAAATTTTGGGAATAGGAAACAAGACACCCGAAGAAAGAGAGAAAATTCTCAAAAATCACCAAATATTTCTAGGTTCCACAGATGATCCCAAAACTATGCCATCAGGAATCTGGCATGCTCAGAGTGGGAAATGCTTAGGAGGGAATACAGGATCTAGGGATAAAAATTGAGCGTCTAAGAAAAATAAACTCAGAGATTTTGATATAGATATGAAATAGTTTTTAAATAATTCAAACATCTTGAATCTTCAAAAGAAATTCGTAGTATCATAGTTGATATTTACCTTTCACTCATCCCTTATGGCAGATACTACATTTCTCAGCAAATACGAAGACATTATCAAAGAAGAACTCAATATCAAAGAAATAGGAGCTTTGGACAGTAACATCAAAGTTTCCAAAGTGATCAAACCTCTCGGTTCTAAGCTTTCTGCAAAATTTGGAAAAGATACAGGAAGAATTATTCAACTCGGAAAAGAAGGAAAAATCAAAGAAAATAGCCTGGGTCAGGTGGTTGTTTTTGATGACAACAACGAACGAATACTTGAAGAAGGTGATTTTGAAATCGCGTATGAAGGACTCGAAGGAGACAATATTGCTATCGACAACGACATCATCGCAAAACTAGATTTGACCATGACTCCAGAACTTCTCCAAGAGTGAGTTGCTCGTGAAATTTCCAGATTTCTCAATCAAATGAGAAAAGACGCAGGATATAACGTAGATAACAAAGTTGCTCTCAGCTACCAAACAAATAGTCAAACACTCAAAGACGTAATGATCAAATTTGGATCATTTCTCCAAGATGAAGCTTTGCTCTCAGCTATCTCAGAGACGGCAAATCCACAAGGAGACCACATCGCAACTTTCAGTTCAGACGACCAAGATATTACCTTTGCCGTCACTAGATAAACAAACTTTACTCCTAGACACACATCGATATGGCTAATTCTGCACTCGACTACGCACTCAACTATATTTCTAGATATCCCAAAACAGAAAAAGAACTCAGAGTTCAACTTATGCAAAAAGGCTACGTTTCTCTAGAGATAGAAAAAGCTATGGCATATCTCAAAGAAAAAAAATATATCAATGACGAACTCTTTACAGAAGCATATTTCAGAAGTGAATGTGCCAAAAAAGGGAAACCTACTATCGCAGTCACTCAGAAACTCCGAGAAAAAGGAGTATCCAAAGACACAATTCAAGCCATTTCCAGAAGCATGGAAAAAGAAATTCAAGAATGAATCTACGAAAAGATCAAAAAAGATATCGAAATATGCAAAAAAAGATGAGAAGAAGGATTCGATATTATTCAAAGACTTATGAAAAAAGGATATAGATTAGATGATATAAAGAAAGTTATAAAGTAAAATAATAATAAAAACACCCAACTGGGTGTTTTTTAATTTAATATAATTCTATCTGATTAAATACGTTACATTTTCCAGGAGCACAACCTATAATATAACTATATAGATAATAACTATTTGGTCTATTTTTATTGTAAAAAAATGAGATAATATATTGCTGGTTATTATTTCATGTCGCCATACAAATTCACGAATTTCCAGAAACAATATATTCTTCAATATTTTTAGTATTCCCCGTCAGAATAGTACTTGAATTATTCTGTAGCAAACAACCAGTTTCAAATTTAGAAAGATAATCTCTATCAAAAATTTGTTGTATACTTTCATCAGGGTCCTTTGACATTACCTGAATATATTGTCATGGATTAAATGGATCTACAAGCTTATTTCCACTCATTATTATAAATGGAGCTTTAGTTTGGAAAGACTTACTATAAGGATCATCAGAATATATCTTTATACCAAATCCTGAATAATTATGGATAGATACCCATCAAGTTAGTGTATCTCAAAGAACCACTACTCTTACCACTTTTTGATTTGTAACATCTACTGAAGAACCAATCACAGTTTGTTTGACAGACGAGCATCAAGACAAAAAAAGTAAAGAAAAAACCAACATAATTAAAGTATTTTTCATAGTTATATAATCAGATATAAATCTTTTATGAGGAGATAAACAATTTAGGGATTTATTCAAGACAATGTTCACCAATACAACTACATATTTTTTTGCTCTTGAACAAGGATACTATATTCTTATACTATCCCATCACATTTTAGTGATAGCCTATTTTAGTCCTAACTATATACACATGCTTATCAGCAAAGGACAAGAAACGGTTTCTATGGAGTTTTCTGATCTCCTCAAAAAGGCAAAGCAGACTCTTTTGTACTTTTATCCTCAAGATGAAACGCCAGGATGTACCTTGGAAGCCATCACGTTTACTATTTATTTGCAGACATTCTTAGATCATGGAATTCAAGTGGTTTGAGTATCCAAAGATTCTTCAGAGAGTCACTGTAAATTTATAGAAAAAGATGGATTACAAATCCCTCTCATCTCAGATCCAGATCTCACTTTACACAAACAATTTGGTGCTCGAGGAGAAAAGAATATGTATGGTAAAATCTATGAAGGTACAATCAGATCTACGTTTCTCCTCGCCCCATCAGGAGAAATACTCAAAGCTCGACGCAATGTCAAAGCCACTGGACACGTAGAAAAGGTCCTTAGAGAATTAAAATTAGCAAACTAATATTCCCGTCATCGCGAGCAGCAGTGTGGCGATCCAGTCTCAGATATCTTAGATGGATTGCCACGTCGTTCTCACTCCTTCGGACTCCTCGCAATGACACTCACCTTTAATTTATTATACAAACAAACATGAACGAAATTATCAGATTAGAATCAAAAATCAATGGAGAACAAGAAGTTTCTCTCTACAATCCATCGACAGATGCAATTGAAAACAAAACATGGAAAGATTACGAAGGGAAATGGCTCGTAGTAATGTTTTACCCAGCCGATTTTACTTTTGTATGTCCTACAGAACTCAAGGATCTCGGTAAATCTTATCAAGACCTTTTGAATTCAAATGCAAACGTACTCGTTGCAAGTACGGACACCGTTTTCTCTCACAAAAGATGGATAGAAACAGAATCTCTTCTTAAAGAATTCAAAATCCCAATGCTCAGTGATAGAACTACAGAGATAAGTAAATCATTTGGAGTACTTAACACAAAATCAGGAAATGCTGAAAGAGGGACATTTATAATTTCTCCAGAAGGTATCGTGAAATCTATAGAAATCACTACAGAACCACTTGGTAGAAGTGCTCACGAAGTAGTAAGAAAAATCCAAGCACTCGAATATATGCGCAACAATCCAGGACACGCGTGTCCAGCTAGCCGAAATATCGGACAACAAGATCTTACTCCAGGACTAGATCTCGCAGGAAGAGTTGGTGAGCTCCTAAAGTAAAAATATAGAGCAAAAAACGCTAAGATGAGAACTACGGTTCTCATTTTTTTTATCGAACAATTTCCCCCTTGAAATAGATTTTCATTTTCCTATATAGACACATCGCATTTTCTTTTTTCACAAGATATGGGATACTATATATTAAAATAATACCATATATAGTTTTTTATATGTTACACTATAAAGCCAATGTTTTTTCTAGTAAGCAAGTTTAATACAGCCAAAGACAATTTCAATCGAGACAAAATAGAAAAAACATTTAATAGGGCTAATACCGGATTAGAAGAACTTTGTACCTTCGAAGAAGTCAGAAAAGAATTAGAAAAATATCTTATCGAAGATATCTCAACCAAAGATATCACCAATTTGCTGATCAAGACAGCTATCAATCTCATCACCGTAGAAAATACACACCGACAAATTATTGCTGGAAGACTTTTGATTATGGACCTCTACAAACAGGCGCACAGAAATAGAGGTATTGAAATAGATACTCCATATAGCGGAGAATCCTTCCTCGCACTTATGAAAGACTATATTGCCAAAGGACATTACTACAAAGGGTTTTTCAATTATTATACAGAAGAAGACATCAAACAAGCTGGATCATACATCAACAAAGAGACTGATATGGAGTATACCTACACGACAGCGATGATGCTTAAATCACGTTATCTTCTCAATCCAAACAAAGTAGTTCACGAATTACCACAGGAAATGTACATGTCGATTGCCCTCTTTTTAGCAATCCCTGAACCACAAGAAAAGAGATTAGCTATTGCACTAAAGATGTATGAGTATTGCTCATCACAAAAAATCTCACTCCCAACACCAACATTGATGAATGCGAGAACAAATTTCAATCAACTTTCTAGTTGTTTCAAACTCAATATGGACGATGATCTGAGATCAATCTACCACAACATCGAAAATATGGCGCAAATCTCCAAATTTGGTGGAGGAATCTGAGCATATCTCGGGAATATCAGAGCCAAAGGCGCTAGTATTAGAGGTATCAAAGGTGTTTGAGGATGAGTAATTCCTCGAATCAAAGTCATCAACGACACAGCTGTCGCCGTAAACCAGTTGGGAACCAGAGCCGGAGCGATATCTGTAACGCTCGATATCCGACATAGAGATATTTTAGATTTCTTGGATCTTCAAACAGAAACGGGAGATATTAGAAGAAAATCGTTCGATATTTTCCCTGCAGTGACTATTCCAGATCTCTTTATGAAAAGAGTGATGAACAATGAAGATTGGACACTTTTTGATCCCAAAGAAATCAATGACGTGACCGGAAGTAAACTCCAAGATTTCTTTGATGATGCATTTGAAAGCAAATACCTTGAACTAGAACAGAATCCAAATATTACCCTCAAACAAACTATCCCAGCCAAAGAGTTATTCAAAAAATTTCTCAAATCTGTGGTAGAAACAGGGATGCCATATTCATTTTTCCGTGACACGGTAAACAGAACCAACCCAAACAAACACGCGGGAAATATTTATTCTAGCCAATTATGTACTGAAATCGCGCAAAACACCTCACCTTCAACATTTACTGAAGAAATCGAAGAAGACGGGACAATTAGCATCAAATATAAATCAGGAGATCTCGTAGTCTGTAATTTAGCATCTATTAATGTAGCCAAAGTTAATAAATCTGACGATATCAAAGCAGTCCTTCCTATCGCGATGAGAATCCTCGACAACGTTATTATTTTGAACCTTTTCCCAGTCAAAGAAGCAGAAATCACAGCGCTCAAATATAGAAGTGTGGGACTAGGATTCTTAGGATTAGCAGAATACTTAGCAACCAACAACATGGTCTACGATTCCGCTTTTGCTAGAGATCACATAGATCAACTCTTTGAACAGTATGCATTTACGACACTCCAAGCATCTTGCGAAATGGCAGAAGAAAGAGGTCAATATCCACTCTTCCCAGGAAGTGAATGGTCCAAATGAGTTCTCTTCTGAAGAAATGAAGAACGATATCTCAAACACAGTTATCTCAAGGATCAACGAGCACCACTTATCTCAGATATCAAATCCAAAGGACTTAGATTTGCATATCACCTCTCACCTGCTCCAAATACTTCGACATCTCTCGTCGTTGGGACGACTGCAGGACTGCTGCCAATTTACAAAAAATACTTCGTAGAAACCAACAATATTACACCATCAGTAAACGTTGCTCCGAAACTCAGCACACAAAATACTCGATTTTACAAAGAATACGTCCACATGGATATGAACAATGTGATCGATATGATCGCCGTAATCCAAAAATGGATCGACCAATCTATCTCATTTGAATGGATGATCAACCCAGCAAACGTAAGCCCAGCAGAACTATACAGCTACTACATCAAAGCACGACAACAAGGTATCAAGACCATCTATTATGTCAGAAGTATGAGTCTCGATGTCAAAGAATGTAGCAGTTGTAGCGGATAAATTGGGATAAAAAGAAACAACCTATCTGAACAAACAAAAAAAAGAAGTAGCACCACATACGTGTCCAAATACAGCTGAAAAGCCGTCCGTTGACTAAACAAACCATGGGAAAATAAACACGCGAATTTATTTTCCCTAGACCTTTTTGGTTACTTTTTGGGGCAATGCCAAAAAGTAAATCTGGAGGTCTAAGGAGGGTGAAGCACCTCCTTAAGTGAGAATCTTAGTCTTACAAAAGATTTTAAACTATAAAACTCCCCCACAAATGAAACAGAATCTTATTTTCAATCCTCAAGGAAACGATGATACGCAGATCAGAACAATCATCAAAGGAAACACAACCGGACTTTTCAACCTCAATAATACCAAATATAACCGAGCAAATTCACTCTATACGATTATGATCGGTAATTTTCGAGTCCCAGAAAAAGTTTCTGGACTCAATGATGACAGTATCTGTTACAAGGCAGAACTCACAGACCAGGAAAGAAGAGCCTATGATGGAATTCTCTCATTTTTGATATTTTTGGACAGTATCCAGACCGTAAATCTTCCTCATTTTTCCGATTATGTGACAGCGCCAGAAGTCAATCTAATCCTAGCGATTCAGACATTTCAAGAGGCGATTCACTCGCAAAGTTACGCGACAATTTTGGAAAGCGTGGTAGATTCTTCCAAGAGAGACGATATCTATTATTTTCGAAGAGAAAATCCAATATTACTCGAAAGAAATCAATATATCGGACAAATTTATCAAGATTTTATCGATAATCCAAACGACAAAAATTTCATCAGAGGCTTAATCTGAAACTTTTTATTGGAAGGTTTGTATTTCTATAATGGATTTGCATTTTTCGATACGCTTGCTGATCAACAAAAAATGAAAGCAACTGACAGAATGATCAATTATATTCGTAGAGATGAACTCACTCATGTCACGCTTTTCACAAATATTATCAGAGAAATTCAACACGAAACACCAGAAATATTTGATACTCAAGTGATCTACGATATGTTCAAAAACGCAGTAGATCAAGAAATCAAACGATCTCAATTTATCCTATGAAACAAAATTATAGGAATAAATGACCATACGACCGAGATCTATACGAAATGGCTTGCAAACAACAGACTTAATCTCCTCTGATTAGATCCGCTTTACCCAGAGATCACAGAGAATCCCTACAAACATCTCGAAAGACTCCAAGACAATAATTCAGAAAAATCTAACTTCTTTGAATCTACAGTAACAAACTACACGCAATCTAGTAGTATGAAAGGATCTCGAGATTTTTAAAGAAGAAAAAAGATGTGAGGAAAAATTCCCCACATCCAAAATACACAGTATCACCTCGCATCATCACGACGAAAGGAGACGAAAAAGCGGGATATATATACGTTTCCTAGATAAAAATTCAAGCAAGAAAAAAGTGTGGGGAAAACTCCCACACTGCAAATGTTCACATCATCACGATGATACTAATTTAGAAAGATTAATGTCTCTCAGATAATATAGTAATTTCCTCTAAAAATTCAAGAAAAGACAATCCAAGAAGAAGTAGTCAATGATTTTGGTTCTTTATGAATTGTTTGAGCTGGATTTACATTCTCAAAAAGTAAACTAAACGATATAGCGAGTCTCATAAAGAACTAGCCCCTTTGGTTTCTTTCCCGGCAATGAGGGAAAGAAATGCCCCGCCGGCAAGGCGGTAAAAAAGAAAAATAAAATTTACACAAAATTTAAAATCATTTGGATTATATCAATAAATCCCTATTATCAAATAGATGAAAAAACTCCAAAAATTAAATAAATTACTCAGCAATCCTCTCATTCGGTTGATTCGTATCTATCAAATGACACTTTCTCCTGATCAATGAATCCCCTCATTACGATTGAAATGACGCGTCTGTACTCACGAACCTCATTGCAGCAAATATGGTGTTGAAGTCCTCAAAAAACATGGATTTTGGCCAGGAATTTGGTATGCTTCAGAAAGAATTTTACACTGTACACCAAGTATGACAATCAACCACGATCCTTCTCACTACCGCGTCGTTTTCTGTAGTTCAGCTCCTATCGGAGTTCCTTTTTTGCAACAGTTAAACGAAGACTCTAGATTTGAAGTGGTTTGAGTAGTTACTCAACCAGATAAAGCATCTGGTCGCGGTATGGATATGCACCAAAATATTATCAAAACAGAAGCTCAAAAACTATGAATCTCAGATATTCAAACTCCCGAAAAACTCAATCCAGAAAAATCAGCAGAAGGGAAAGCGTTCACCGAATGGTTACAAGAAAAAAGACCAGATTTCCTAGTTGTCATAGCTTATGGAAAGATTCTACCAGAAGCTATTTTAAGTATTCCAACAAAGTGACCAATCAATGTTCATGGCTCTATTCTCCCTGAATATCGCTGAGCATCTCCCCTACAATCAGTATTCCTCGATAACAAAGCAGAAAGCGGAATCACGATCATGAAAATGGACAAAGAAATGGATACATGAGATATGATTCACATCCTCAAAACACAGCTCAAATTTGATCGAACAGTGCTTGATCTCATCAACCGAATCCAAACCAAAGGCCCAAAATTTCTCAATGATACACTCCGAGATTACGGGAAATGACATCTAGGATCCATAGCACAAGACCACAAAAAAGCGACATATTGTTCCAAAATAGAGAAAGAAAGCTGACTTTTTAATCCTGAAACAGATACACTTCAAGATATTTACAACAAATATCGTGGGTTTTATTTATGGCCGAAAATTTATTTTGAGCACAAAGGGAAAAGAGTAATTATTGAACATATTAAAATTGACGAAAATAACTACAAAACAACAAGCCAAAAGCCACTTTTTGAAAATTATAAATTAAATCCAGCAATTACAGATATTTTGGTAAAACCAGAGGGGAAAAAACCTATGGATTGGGCTTCTTTTTGCAATGGATATGCCAATTAGAATAATTATTACAACAATGTCAATTATAAAAAAACGGGATTTCCGTTTTTTTTGCTTTTTACACAGGTTTCAAGTATACTATTAATAAGTAAAAAAACTTATTTTATATACAAATATCTATGGCAGAAAGCGTAGTTATTCCAAGTCAAACAACAAGCGCCCCACCAAAAGAACAAAGCACTTTGGACTTAAATAATTTTTCGCTACCTACAATTTCTAAACCAGCTTCTCAAGTGCCAACAAACACACCAACAATAAGACAAAGCACAGTAGATTTAAGCAATTATTCACTGCCTATTGTTGTAATACCTAAACCAACCGTTCCTCCAACAAATACAACTCCTCAAACCGTAACAAAACCAGTTTCTCAAATACCAAATGCAATACCTCAAACCATAACAAAACCAGTACCTCAAATATCATTTAATCTTAATGAAATCAAAAAAGAAGAAAGTATTGTTTCATGAAAATTACAAGAAAAAACACCAAACAATAATGCCCTAAACTTAGGAAGCCTAAACATTACTACAAAATCAGAATCTAAAGATGATAAACAAAAAACAAATGCTCTCCTCGCAAGTGGAGTCAAAGAAGAACCGAAAAAAGATGAAAACAAACCATTTTTGAGTAATGTACAAATCATTGTAGGTGGATACATGATTATTTTGGGGGCAATTTTATGAAGTATCTGATTTCAATCATACAGCAACTATATTTCACTACAAAACCAACCACAGATAGATGAAACAAAGGTTAGTTTTGTGGAAAATGGACAAAATATAGAATTATTTTTGAGTAAGTATACAAAAATAAATGATTTTTCAATTCGAGCAGATCAAACTACTCTTTTAACAGACAATCCTGAGAAAGAAAGTATCGTAACTACCATCAAAAATGACAGAAATCTAAATTATACGCAAAAGAAAATCATATTACAAAAAAATATTGATTCATTGAGTTCTGATATTATGCAAAACAATAGAACATTAGAAGATACTAAATTAGAGATAGAAAAATATGGATTCATACCAAAAGAGTTATATGATATGACACAGAAACAAGAGGGAATAAGCAATATCAGAAGAACTATGCTTTTGACAGAAAATATGAAATTTATAACTGCATTTAAAGTTTTTGGATATATGGAAAGCTTTATTCAATGATTTGCAAATGATAGCAATATAGATGTAGCCACAATACAAACACAACTCAAAGAGCTCAATGAAAATGGAGAAAAAGATATAATAACATATACAAACAATTGTTATTTCAATCCATATGAAATAGGTGATGATTGTGGTATTACAAATGATTTCGATAATTACTATAAAATAATAAACACTAAATCAGCCGTAAACCCTGATTTCATAAAGAAAATTGCAAGTTATGCAGATAGAAAATTACAAGAAAAAGAGATTCCAAATTATACAATTACATTCCCTGAATTTAATCCAAAAGAGCAAGATATTAGCTTCACAACTGATATCAATACAAATAGACAAGATGAATTAGCTCTCAATAAAATTGGAGTTGTAAACCCACATTTGTATATCATAACAAATCTAATCAATACATTGAAACAAAGTTTGCTCGTTATAGGAGAAAATATCAAAGTCGATCAAATCAAAATATCACCTAAGACAGTAAGAGTTTGATCTACAATATTTACAATAAACAATTCGAATCTTAACTTTAAGTTACCAATTCAAGGGACAGATCAAAGAGAAATTAGTGACTTTTTTAGTACTCAATCATCAAACTAATGGAGAAAAAAGCTATAGTCGAGGTTAAAAAAAATCCACTAGAGGGAATCATTGATCCAGAAAAGGTCAAAATAGTGGTTGATGTAATCAAAAAATATCGAGTGATTGTGAGAGATTTTTTTGGAGACAAAGAACACGAAAGAACTGTAGTTGTTATATGAGTTATTTTAACTTGCTCTGTTTTTGGATATAGTGTGGTACATGCCATATCTCAAAATCAATCATTAGAGAAAAAAACAGTTAATTTAGATAGTTTAGATAATTACAATATTCAATCCATCAAAAACAGCTGAGGACAAAAAAATATCGCGACTACAGCGACAAAAATTGAAGACTTATTGAAAGCAAATGAAAATGTAAAAGAAGAAACTAAAAGATATGAGGAACACAAAAAAGAGCTTCAATCCTCATATACAAACTTTTTACAATATTTCTTAGTTCCTAAATTAAATATTCGAAAGGAAGCATATACAGATAAAATAAACCTAAACTTGGTTTGAGAAAATTTTCTAGAACAAAATCCATTTAGCGATATCAATCTTTATCAAAAATGGTCTAACTTCTTTAGCACTACAGAAAAAAATCAGGTTAATACGATAGATAACCTAGAAATTGGAGACATTACTGAAGCAGAATATGGATTGTATAGCATCAAGATTTCCTTTTCATTTATTACGCCATCCAAAAATGCACTTTTATTTTTGGCTGACAAAATAAGTATAAGCTCAGACAAAGAAAACATAAGTCTATTGGGAGAATTTGTATATTATTTGCGACAACAAATCAAAAATGACAAACAAGCTGCCATTCAAAAACTTAAAGTAGATCCAAACAACAGTGATATTGCAACAAATGAAGATAAAGTAATTGGTAAAGAATTATATAATTGGGTATCAACAGATGCTAAATCTACATTAATTGACGATAAGACAATAAATAGAACTATCAAAAATATTATGGAATGTTGAAGTGAAAATGAAGCAGCTTGTTTTTATAAATTTAGAGATAAATTTAGAAACATTGCAGAACTAGCATATACAATAGGTTCTGACAACAATATAAATAAGACAGATGATCTTAAAATGTTCTTCAAAAATATGCCGCCACTTATGACTGTCCAAAATTTTATTTTCGACAAAAAGGAAAATAATACCGCATTAAACAATAGTATAAAATATGAGGGTAAAGTTGAATTAGAAATCTACGGACAAAACATTTCAACAAAAGACATTGAAGAAATTGGAAAAGCTTTGGGACAAAAATGTTTTGGAAATGAAGAAGTTTTATCTCCAAGTTTAGCTATTTCAATAATAAGCAAAAGTAAACAAACAGAACAGATCAAAGATGGAAGTTATTCAAACGTATCTCGTAGTGGTGATCTCAAAGCAATTTTAGAAAATATAGAAAAAGAGTACACCGAAGGGAATAATTATAAAAAGACTATTAGGTTATTTGAAGTATATAGAATGCTCAATGAATGAGGTTTCTGTACAACAATTTAGCTAGATTACTGTACGTTAGTCCAAACTCTATCAATATCTTCATCATTATCCAATGCATCCAAAAGACGTTGAAGTTGATCTAAATCCTCTCCTTGTAAACTAATCGGATTTTGAGGTAAAAATTGAAGATCAGCTTCTACAACATGATATCACAACGCTTCTACTTGACCAAGAACCAACGCAAAGTTGGTTTTTTCTGTAAGAATTACAGCCGTATTATCTTCGATAGAGAGATCATTGATATCCAATTCCATAATTTCTTCTTCGAGTTGATTTTGATCCAAAGGAAGAACTGTCTCTACATCTTTCCCTTTGATAAATTCTTTTTTAGTTTTTCCATCTACAAGAATCACTCCGTTTTCATCAAATTGCCAGATCACAGAATTCTGTAATCCAAAAGATCCTCCAAATTTATGCAAAATTGTCTTAGTATTTGTAGCTGTTCTATTTGAATTTCCTGTAAGTGTCCTAATAACCAAAGCACTTCCAGCAGGACCATATCCTTCATAAAAAATTTCTTCCAAAGAATCCCCTTCCAATTGTCCGGATCATTTCAAAATAGCTCTATCCACAATATCTCTAGGAACACTATAATATCTTGCTTTTGACAAAGCTAATTCAAGACTAGGATTCATTTTGGGATCTGCTCACTTTCTAGCTGCAATTTGAATAAGCTTAGAACACAAAGCATACATTTTGGATTTTCAAGCATCTCAGGCAGCTTTTTTGGCTGCAATACTATGTCGTCTTCACATGGGAATAATATACAAGGATAAAATAAGACGCCGAGACTTCCACAAGAGGTCTAACGTCGTTTCTATCCAGCAGCGCTGGATAAAATTTAATATTGCTCTACCGTTGGATCAAAATACTCCAAAGGGATACCAAGTGTAGCAAACATTGCTTCTGATTCAGCTGCAGCTTGATATTTTTTTTCACACACAACTCTCTTGATTCATGAGGCAATAAGCAACATTGCACAAGTTCTACAAGGAGTCATTTTGCAATACACCGTTGCTCATTCGAGAGAAATCCCACATTTAGCAGCCTGACAAATAGCATTCTGCTCAGCATGAATGGTCCTCATACAATGAGTCGTAACTGAACCATCTTCATGAGTCAGTTGCTTAAATTGATGTCCAACTTCATCACAATGCGGCATTCATGGCACAGATCACACATATCCAGAAACCAATAAACGATTATCTTTGGCAATTACACAACCAGATCTTCATCTGTCACATGTTGCTCTTTTTGCAACTGTCCTGGCAATTTCCATAAAATATTCATCCCATGTTGGTCTCACATACGTTTCTTCTGCCATAGATACAAGAAAGAGACTAAAAGTATCCAAGATATATAGACATTTCAAACCAGAAATCAACAAAAACTGTTGCAAGTACCTCACAATTCACTAAAATCCGAGACAATAATACAGCACTTTTATCACTAATCATATTCGTATGATTTTGGAAGGGAAAGCACTATCAGAACAGATGAAAATTGATCTCTCAATCAAAGCTCGTCATCTACCTACAGGAAGCTACATCGCTATCCTATTTTTTGGAGATAACGGCGGATCCAAAATATATGTACAACGTAAACAAGCATACGGAGAAGAAATTGGTATTCCGGTAGCTGTTTTTGGCCAATATAAAAAAGCTGAATTTCCTATTTCACATACCTTTGACGACATTAGCATTTATCTTCAACAACAATACGACTCGATCTTCAAGATTAGAGATCTCATAAATTTCCTCAATTTTGACAAAGATTGTGTAGGTATCATCGTACAACTTCCATTACCAGCAGAACTCAAACAATACGAAAGCGAGATTCTCAGTGCAATCTCACCTCTCAAAGACATAGATGGACTAAGTGGAGTTGCAGAAGGACTCTCACAATCTGGGATCATAGATTTTCTCCCAGCAACTCCAAAGGCAGTTCTCACTCTGCTCAATCACTACAAACTCGATAATTTCAAAGGTAAAACTATCGCCATACTTGGACAAAGCAACATCGTAGGTAAACCACTCGCCCTCGCTTGTATCCAAAGATGAGCTACAGTTTACTCATGCAATATAGACACTCCACAAGCTCAAATCAAATCACAATGTCAGCAAGCTGACTACATCATCGCCTGCACAGGGCACGTTCATTTAGTGGATGAGACATACATTTGAACAAACAAAAATCAGATTATTGTGGACGTATGATATGGACACATAGACGGTAAAGCTGCCGGTGACGTTCAAACCGACAAAATCGCAGACAAAGTAGCAGCATACAGCCCAGTTCCTGGTGGAGTTTGACCACTCACTATTGCGAGTCTTTTTGATAATATTTTCGTGTTGCAGGGAGTTAAGAGTAAATTACCGGTGTTGAAGTAGGGAAATAGCGTCTATTTATTTTTTAATCAGAAAATATGAAAAGAAACAACCACAAGGATATAAGAGAGATTAGTATAGAAGAACGAAAAAAAATACAAGAAATATCACAATGTATGAAAATGATACCAACAAAAGCATTAATAATAGCTACAACAATTATACTAATAATTTCTATATTTCAAAAAGAAATCGGTATTGAAAAATACCAATATTTAGTAAATGCTGTTTTTTGAATAATTTGAGGAACTTTATTATGGAGATTATGAGAGAGTAAATGATACATGGATTGATATGAACATTGACATGACGATGGAATCAAAAAAGCTCTAGATCTTTCAGATGAAGATATCATTTCCTAACCCCCATCTCATGCTCTACAAACACACCCAAAAAAGTCTTATGATGATCATCGTGATGCTATCCGTCTTCGCACTTTTCGCATGGGGACAAATTATGAGTTCTCTCGAACCTGTATCAGTAGACTCAGGAACAAATCTACTTATGACAAGTACGATGTTAGTCATTTTGGTAATTTTAAGTTCATTTATCACCCTCCAAGTCACTGTTGATAAAGAACATATTCACCTCAAATTTGGCTATGGACTATTCAAAAGAAC
>OFSA01000016.1_pt1 | contig 31079 bp, 23 predicted proteins | sample 1543241 | NCBI WGS metagenome assembly OFSA01 (sample SAMN05442508, study PRJEB24371) | freshwater metagenome | isolation source: Freshwater Lake | place: Canada: Niagara | collected 2012-08-09 | reverse complement strand
TTTTTTTTTCAAGCAGAAGACGGCATACGAGATCCTCTCTGGTCTCGTGGGCTCGGAGATGTGTATAAGAGACAGTCCTGATAGTAATAAAGATTGTGAATGGTGTTCAGGCGCGCACCGAGAATTTCATTGCATTTGTCCAGATGGCGCAAATAGGCGCGGCTGTAATGCTGACAGGTGTAGCAGCCGCAGTGTTCATCCACGGGCCGGGTGTCGTTCTGGTAGCGGCTGTTGCGGATGCGCACATCACCGTAATGGGTGAAGAGATGGCCGTTGCGGGCATTGCGGGTGGGCATTACGCAATCGAACATGTCCACGCCCCGGCGCACCGCTTCGACAATATCCTCGGGCTTGCCAACGCCCATCAGATAGCGCGGTGCAGGCTCCGGCAGCAGCGGCACGGTGCAGTCCAGCATGGCCAGCCGTTCCGCCAGCGGCTCGCCGACGGCCAGTCCGCCAATCGCGTAGCCGTCAAAGCCGATTTCGCCCAGACCGGCGGCGGAGATCTGGCGCAACTGCGGGTACATGCCGCCCTGCACGATGCCAAACAGCGCCGCTGGGTTATCGCCATGCGCGATTTTGCTGCGCCGCGCCCAGCGCAGCGACAGTTCCATGGACGCGCGCGCTGCGCTCTCGGTGGCCGGGTAGGGCGTACACTCGTCGAAAATCATCACGATGTCCGAGCCCAGCGCCCGCTGTACCGCCATGGATTCCTCCGGGCCGAGGAACACCAGACGGCCATCTACCGGTGATTGAAATTTCACCCCGGCTTCGCTGATCTTGCGCATCGCTGCCAGACTGAACACCTGAAAGCCGCCCGAATCGGTCAGAATCGGCCCGTCCCAGTGCATGAAATCATGCAAATCGCCGTGCTGGCTAATGATTGAGGTGCCGGGGCGCAGCATCAGGTGGAAGGTGTTGCCGAGGATGATTTCGGCGCCGATGGTGCGCAGTTCCTCGGGGGTCATGGCCTTGACGGTGCCATAGGTGCCAACGGGCATGAAGGCGGGTGTTTCCACCGTGCCGCGGGCAAAGCGCAGCTGACCACGCCGGGCGGCGCCATCGGTTTGGGAGCAGTGAAAGTGCATGGGCGGATCGGTGTGGGTCATGGAGATCGGCGGTAAAGAGCGGTATCTTGGCGGCAACACAGTCTGCCTGGCAAGGCGCGGCGGTCGGGAATGCGAAGAGGATGCGGATGGTGAACGGAAAATCGATGGCGCAGGCGTGGTGCGCGGCGGGCCGGATGCTGCTCATCGTGGTCGCGCTGGCCGGCAGTGGTGCGATAGCGCGCGACCTGCTGCGCGTAGTGGTTGGCGCAGCCCGGTTCAACGTCGAGTTGGCGCAAACGCCTGCGCAGCGGCAGCGTGGCCTGATGTTTCGCCAGGACCTGCCGGGTGAGAACGGCATGTTGTTCGTGCAGGAACCGGGGCCGGCGGTATTCTGGATGAAGAACACCCACATTCCGCTGGATATCCTCTATTTCGATGCCGGGGGTCGCCTGCTGGAGATTGTCGCCGCAGCTCCGCCCTGTCACACGCCGGCGTGTCCACTGTATCCGAGTGCTTCGGCGGCGGTGCGCTATATCCTGGAAATCAAGGGGGGCGAGGCCGCGCGGCGCGGTATCCAGCCCGGCGATCATCTGGTGTTGCCGTAACGCATGGTGGATATGGCCCTGGATTTCCCTAGGAAAAGGCCGGGTTCTGTTCCACAATGACCGGACTTCGGCACGAAATGCATGGGTGGACATTCATGAACAGCGCGTTACCCCATTTTATCCGCTGCGGTCGGGCCTTGTGCGGCGATCTGGTGCAGGCGGAACGGCGCGAGTGGTGGCTGAGCAATGGCTTGGGCGGCTATGCGTCTGGAACCGTGGCTGGCACGCTGACCCGGCGCTATCACGGCCTGCTGGTTGCGCCGGTGCGGCCGCCGCTCGGGCGCTGGCTGGTGTTCGCCAAGGCCGATGCCACCCTGGTGGATGGCGGGCGCGAGATTGCGCTGTTCAGCAATCGCTGGGCCGGTGGCGTAATCAGTCCCCATGGCTATGTGCATCTGGAATCATTCCGGCTGGAAGGGCGGATGCCGGTCTGGCGCTATGCCATCGGCGATGTGGTGCTGGAGCAGCGCATCTGGCTGGAGCCGGGCGCACATACCACCTATGTGGCGTGGCGACTGGCGCCGGGTGCGGTGAACCGTGAGCTGAAACTGCGCGTGCGGCTGCTGATCAATGGCCGCGATCATCACGAGAGCACCCACATGGCGGATTTCCAGCCGGTGCTGGAGGCGCCTGATCCGGCACAGCGTCTGGTGCATACCGAGGCATGCAGCCTGCGTCTGCTGGCGGTTGGCGGTACGATCGTCGATGGCGTCAACTGGTTTGAGAATTTCGACTTGCCCATCGAACGTGAGCGTGGCCTGGCGCATCGCGATCACCATTTCTGCCTCGGTGAGGCGGTGCTCAGTCTGTGCGCCGATGCCTGGAGCGGCGTGGTGGGCAGCCTGCACGCCGAGTGCGTGCCGGATCTGGAGGCGGCCCTGGAGCGTTTCCAGGCCCGGGATGTGAATCTGCTGCGGCAGGCGGCTACCGTGCAGCCGGCTGCAGCATCACTGCCCGCATGGATTCAGCAATTACTGCTGGCCGCCGATAGTTTCCTGTTCTCCCGGCCCTTGCCGGATCTGCCCGATGGCGAATCGGTGATTGCCGGCTATCCCTGGTTTGGCGACTGGGGCCGCGACACCATGATTGCCCTGCCGGGGCTGACGCTGGCCACGGGCCGCTACGATATCGCGCGGCGCATCCTGCGCACCTTTGCCCGCTTTGCCGATCAGGGCATGCTGCCCAATCTATTCTCCGCCGCTGGCGAGCCGCTGGCCTACAACACCGCCGATGCTGCGCTGTGGTACATCGAGGCCTGGCGCGCCTATGTAGAGGCCAGCGATGATACCGAGACCCTGACCGAGGTGTTCCCGGTGCTGCAGGAGATCATTGCCTGGCATATTTCCGGCACCCGCTATGGGATTGGCGTTGACGAGAATGACAGTCTGCTGCGCGCCGGCGAGCCGGGCCTGCAGTTGACCTGGATGGATGCGAAACTTGGCGACTGGGTGGTGACGCCGCGTATCGGCAAGCCGGTGGAAATCAACGCACTCTGGTACAACGCGCTGCTGAGCGTGGCCAGCTTTGCGCGCCGTCTGGGCCAATCGCCGATGTTCTATGCTGATCTGGCCGCCGAGGTGCGCTGCGGTTTTCGCCGCTTCGTGCGTCCCGATGGCGAGGGCCTGTTCGATGTGCTCGACGGTCCCGAGGGCGATGATGCACGGATACGTCCCAACCAGGTGCTGGCAGTCAGTCTGCATCACAGTCCGCTTGATCTGGCGGCGCGCAAGGCCGTGGTGCGGGTCTGTGGCCGCGAATTGCTGACCTCTCACGGCCTGCGCACGCTGGCGCCGCGTCACGGCGAGTTTCGTCCCTATTACCTAGGCAATCTGCAGGAGCGCGATGGTGCCTATCACCAGGGCACGGTGTGGGCCTGGCTGCTGGGGCATTACGCGTTGGCCGATTATCAGGTGCATGGTGATGCGGCCCTAGCGCAGTCCTGGCTGGAGCCGATCCGCGATCACCTGAGTGATGCCGGGCTGGGCATGGTGAGTGAAATCTTTGATGGTGCACCACCCCATCAGCCGCGCGGGACACCGGCGCAGGCCTGGTCGGTGGCCTGTACTCTGGAGGCCTGGCTGCGTCTGGAGCGGCTCAAGAACGCGCGGAATACAGCAGCGCCGGCGGCCTAGTCAGGGTTTCACCCAGAGGACGCTGCGGGCGCGTCCCGTCGTTCTCTGGGCATGAACAGCGGTTATCGGCAGGGTATGCACATCGGCGCGGGCAATGAGCGCAGCTTATGCTCTGCGCATTGGTGCGCTGCTGGATTGCAATTGGCGACGCTGTTGCGGTGATGCCGTTTACGGGTCACGCCCTGCTGGGGAACACTGACCGTATCAAGATAAGCAGCGGGATGTACTATGCAGAATTGGCGCGCCCGGCGAGACTCGAACTCACGACCTTTGGCTCCGGAGGCCAACGCTCTATCCAACTGAGCTACGGGCGCCATGAAGAGGAGCATTAGGATAACCTAATGGTACTGGTGCGTCCAGCACTGGATCATGATCCTGCCGCTGCGCGCCCCGGTCGTGCTAGCTGGTTTTCAGGCCAGCGTAAACAACGATATAATCAAGACGGTTAGCGTTGCCCCAACACGTATCAAAAGAGCAAGATCCAAATCAAAACGTTCCCGCTCGCCCCATTGACCATGACCACGCACACGCCCGCGGCCCCGTCTGTTCGGGGTCAGCAAGCGGATCCTGTGCGCAGCCAGATGCTTGGGGACGCGCGAGTCGAAAAAATGCGTTCAGTGAGGTGAGAGTGTGAATGCGCAAGTAGAAAAATCCAGTACCGTCACGTCCGTCACCCTGATTTCAGCGCTGGCCTTGCTGGCGACCGTGGCGTTTTTTGTGGCCGCCCTGATCGGCATTATCACGGCCATTCCTTCCGACGATGGTTCGCGCAAGCAGGCGGCGGCGATTGACCGCATCAAGCCTGTAGCGCGGATTGTGCTCACTGATCCCAACGCGGCGCCGCCGGTTGCAGTGGTTCTGACCGGGCCGGAGGTCTATAACAAGGTTTGCATGGCCTGCCATGCCACGGGCGCCAGTGGCGCGCCCAAGGTCGGTGCCAAGGATCTGTGGGAGCCGCGTTTTGCCCAGGGCCTGGATACGCTGGTGAGTCATGCGGTCAACGGTATTCGCGCCATGCCGGCCAAGGGCGGCAACCCGGCGCTGACCGAGACCAATATCCGCGACGCTGTCGTCTACATGCTGGCTGAAACCGGCATCAAGACCGATGCCGCTGCGCCGGCTCCGGCTGCTGAGGCCGCACCTAAGTAAGCGCTGCAGTAAGCGCTTCCCGCACTCAAAACGTATGACGTGTAAGGGCCATCTTCGGGATGGCCCTTTGTATTTGGGTCGGGGCATGTCGCGCGCGGATGGCCGCCTTAGCCTGGAGGAACGCCAATGGAAAATAACGATTCCATTATTTTGCGTAGCGGCCTGGCGATTGGCGGCATCGTTCTGCTGGCCCTGCTGAGCATGCTCAGCGCGATGTTCATTGCCGAATCCAGCAAGGGCGACGCGACCGCCATCAATCTGGCTGGCTCGCTGCGCATGCAGTCCTATCGTATTGCCACTCGTCTGCAGGATCCGGCCCATCACGCCGATCCTGCCGCTGCCGCGGTCGTCACCGGTGAAATCCAGGCGTTTGAACACCGCCTGGAACAGCTCTGGGGCACCGGCGCGATTTCTACGGCAACCGGCGATTCCCGGCATCAGATGCTCAGGAGCATCGAAAGCGCCTGGCGCGAAAAGCTGCGGCCCACCCTGCAGGCTGCGCCATCCCCAGGCTATCTGCACGAAATCGATGCCTTCGTCGCCCGGCTGGATGCCTTCGTCAAGGTGCTGGAGCAGGACAGCGAGGCCAAGATTCGCCTGCTGCGGCTGGTGCAGGGTATCGCCCTGTTTCTGACCCTGGTGCTGGCGTTTGTCGCCATGCATGAATTGCACAGCCGGGTGGTGATACCGCTGCGCGATCTGGTCGAACTGGCGCGCCGCGCCCGTCACGGCGATCTATCGGTGCGCATTCGCCACGTCGGGCACGATGAACTGGGCATGCTCGGTCAGGCGTTTAATCTGATGGCGGCGGATCTCTCAACTCTGTACGCGGATCTGGAAGCGCGGGTCGAACAGCAAACCCAGGCGCTGCGCATCAGCAACCGCTCGCTGGAACTGCTGTATCACACCACCCGCCAGCTCAGCGAATCCCGGCTGCGCGATGCCACCTATCAGGTGATTCTGAGCGAGGTGGAAAAGATGACCGGTCTAGCCTCGGTGCGGCTGTGCCTGATCGATCCCGCCACTACCCAGGCGACACGAGTGTTCACCGCCGGCACGGCGCCGGCGCCGGTGGCGTCCTTTTGTGAATACCCGCGCTGTCAGCCTTGCCTAGGCGAAGGCTTCACCCACGCGCTGGAGAGCAGCCGGCAGACTTTCTGCATCCCGGTCCGCGATCAGGATCGGCAATTCGGGGTGCTGATCGTCCGCAATGCCGATCTGAACACCAGCGCCTGGCAACTGCCGCTGCTGGAAGCGGTTGCGCGCAATCTTGCCGCTGCGCTGTATGTCAATGAGCAGGCTGAACAGGTCCAGCGCCTGGCGCTGCTGGAAGAGCGCAATGCCATGGCCCGTGATCTGCACGACTCCCTGGCGCAGGCCCTGTCCTATCTGAAAATCCAGGTCAGCCGCCTGCAAACCTCGGCCAGCGGCGCGGCCATGAGTGCGGAAACGCAGGAGATCATCGCCGAACTGCGCCAGGGCCTGAACGATGCCTATCGGCAACTGCGCGAACTGATCACCACGTTTCGCCTGAAAATGCAGCATCCACGTCTGGAGGACAGCCTGCGGGACGTGGCGCAGGAGCTCAGCCAGCGTGGCGGTGGCCTGCCGATTCAATTCGATCATACTGGCTGGACCAGCGTGCTCAATCCCAACGAGCAGATTCACCTGCTGCAGATCATTCGCGAGGCTTTGAATAACGTGGTCAAGCATGCGCGGGCCACACAGGCGCGCGTTCAGCTACGCTCTTTAGAGGATGGCGAGGTGATGGTGGAGATCGACGATGACGGCATCGGCCTGCCGGATGATGCGCAAAAGACCCATCACTTTGGCCTGAGCATCATGCGCGAGCGGGCCGCTTATCTGGGCGGAACGCTGCGTTTGCACTCGCGGCCCGGTTGCGGCGTTAACGTGCATCTGCGCTTTCGGCCCGCCGCCCGGGCACAGATTTCCCCCTGAATGCCTATCGAGGTGTGCCCCATGCCCGAGGATGTGCAAACCCTTCTGATCATTGACGATCATCCCTTGATGCGCCGGGGGATTGTGCAACTGGTGGCCATGGAAAGTGCGCTGCGGCTGGTTGGCGAGGCGGGCAATGGTCAGCAGGGTTTGGCGCTGGCGCGGCAACTGCGCCCCGACCTGATCCTGCTGGATTTGAACATGCACGGTCTGAACGGCCTGGAAACCCTGAAGGCGCTCAAGGCGATCGACCCGGATAGCCGGGTGCTCATTCTCACCGTTTCCGATAGCGAGGAGGACGTGGTCGCGGCGCTGCGCCTGGGGGCGGATGGCTATCTGCTCAAGGATATGGAGCCTGAAGATGTGCTGTATTGCCTGAAAACTGCTGCGCAGGGCCGCATTGCGCTGGGCGAGCGGGTGGCGGTCATCCTGGCCAATGCCCTGCGCCATGAGATCCAGCCCAAGCCGTTCGAGAGCATCCACCTGACCGAGCGTGAGCGGGAGACGCTGGAGCTGATCGCCGCCGGCTACAGCAACAAGTTGATTGCCCGGCAATTGAAAATTGCCGAGGGCACCGTCAAGGTGCATGTCAAGCACCTGCTGCACAAGCTGAACCTGGGCTCGCGGGTAGAGGCAGCGGTCTGGGCAGTCACCCATCTCGGCGAGGGCGCTCATCGCTGAGCAGGGGCTCAGGTGGCTGCGGGAATGCCGCTTCCAGCCGGGCCAGTTCCGCTGGCGTGTTGACGTTGCAAAACAGCGCTGGCCAGTCGGCAAAATCCACCGGCGCCGGCTGATAATGCTGGAGCCAGCGTCCGACGCCACCATGGCCCTGCGCCAGCCAGGATCGTAAATCCTCGTACAGGGTGACCGGCAGCAGAGCAAAGACCGGCTGCCAGCCGGCCGCGTTCCGGGCAACGCTGAGCGTCGCGCCAAACCGGTTCCGCGCCGCCCACATGCGCGCTGCATAGTCGGGCGGCAGGAAGGGTGAATCGCAGGGCGCGGTCAGGATCCACGGTGTCCTGGCAGCGCCCATGGCGGCCAGAATCCCGGCCAGCGGTCCACGAAAGCGGCAGTCGGGTGGATCGCCGATCACCCGATAGCCAAACGCGCCGTAGCGATCCAGATGGCGATTGGCGCTGATCAGCAGTTCCGCAACCTGAGGCCGCAGGCGGCGCAGACCTTGGGCAATCAGCGGCGCGCCAGCCAGCGACAGCAGGCCCTTATCCTGCCCACCCATGCGCTCAGCGCGCCCACCGGCCAACAGGACACCGGTGATGGCGGCCATGTCCGATGTTGCAGGGTCGGGCCAGCCGGTCGCTATTGTTGAATCGTCCATAACATCTCCGGTTTTTCGAGTTACTCCTACGGGATTATTCCAGCATGATTACAGACCGGCCCATCATGGAGCCATGGAATTAAATCCCACCAGAAACAGTTTATTAAGCGCACAGCGCGCCTACCTCGAAAGAGGTAATCCACATGCTGAATCGCGTCAGCCCTGCCAATAAGCCTGATTTTTACAGGTTATAAGCGGTTGTAGCATCGGACCCCGGGTATGAAAAACGGAGTTCGCATGGCTACGACGCTGCAAAAAAAACAGATTTCCGTCTTGACCCTGAACACCATGGCTTTCGCGGTTAATTTCGCCGTATGGGTGATGTTTTCTGTGATTGGCATCAAGATCAAGGCCGAACTGAATCTCAATGAAACCGAATTTGGCCTGTTGGTCGCAACGCCCATTCTGACCGGCTCTCTGGTGCGTCTGCCCCTGGGCATTCTCACGGATCGCTATGGCGGGCGGATCATCTTTTTCATACAAATGCTGCTGGTGGCGATTCCGACCTGGCTGCTGTCCTACGCCACTGAATATTGGCAATATCTGGTACTGGGATTGTTTGTAGGTCTGGCCGGCGGTTCATTCGCGGTGGGTATTGCCTATACTTCGGCCTGGTTCAGCAAAGAGCGGCAAGGGACGGCAATGGGTATTTTCGGCGCGGGCAACGCTGGATCATCGCTGACCAAATTTATCGCGCCGCTGATCATTGCCTCGTTTGGTGCCTGGCAAATGGTGCCCAAGGTCTACGCAGTGGCGCTGGTGGTGATGGCGCTGCTGTTTTGGCTGTTCACCTATACTGACCCGCTGCATGAAAAGGGCGCGGATCAGAATCGCGTCCGGCCAAGCCTTGGTCAGCAGCTCTTGCCGTTGCTGGATGCACGGGTCTGGCGCTTCGGCCTGGCCTATTCCTTCGTCTTTGGCGGTTTCGTGGCGCTGGCGCTGTGGCTGCCCAAGTATTACGTCGGCGAATACGGTCTGCCGCTGGCTACCGCCGCCTTTTTGACCATCTTCTTCGATTTGCCTTCGGGTGCGATTCGCGCGCTGGGCGGCTGGGCTTCCGACAAGTGGGGTGGCAATACCGTCACCTGGTGGGTGCTGTGGATCAGCCTGCTGTGCCTGTTCCTGCTCAGCTATCCGCCGACCACGCTGATCATCCACGGCATCAAGGGTGAAGTGTCGCTCAATCTGGCCACCGGCATCGTGCTGTTCACGGTGCTGGTCTTCCTGGTCGGTCTGGCGCAGGGCTTTGGCAAGGCCAGCGTCTACCGCAGTCTGGCCGATCATTATCCAAACCAGATGGGCGTGGTCGGTGGCATCGTCGGCCTGATTGGCGGCCTGGGCGGTTTTGTGCTGCCGATCATGTTCGGGGTCGCCGCAGATGCCGTCGGGGTGCGCAGCAGTTGCTTCATGCTCATGTTCCTGCTGGTGGTGGTCACCATGCTCTGGACCTGGGTGGCCGAGAAGAACGAGCGCGAGGCTATTCTGGGTCGCCATGCCGAGGCGCGTGCCGAGCTGGAACAGGCCGAGCTGATCGAACATGCGCGGCCGCGCCGGCATCTGCTGGTCGACTGGCGGCCCGATGACGAGAGCTTCTGGGTGCAAACCGGGTGCGCCATTGCCAATCGCAACTTGTGGCTCTCGATGCCGGCGCTGCTGCTGGCCTTCGCGGTCTGGGTGGTGTGGAGCGTGATTGTGGTCAGGCTGCCGCAGGTCGGTTTCCAATTCACTTCGAATCAGTTGTTCTGGCTGGCGGCTTTGCCGGGCCTGTCCGGAGCCTTCTTCCGGGTGCTGTATGCCTTTGTGGTGCCGATCTTCGGCGGGCGCAACTGGACGGTGTTTAGCACCGCGCTGCTGCTGCTGCCGACCTTGTGGATCGGTGTAGCGGTGCAGGACCCGAATACCCACTATGCGGTGTTCGTGGTCATTGCCCTGTTGTGCGGACTGGGAGCGGGCAATTTCTCCTCCAGCATGGCCAATATCAGTTTCTTCTATCCGCAGCGCCTGCAGGGCACCGCGCTGGGCCTGAACGCCGGCATCGGCAATCTCGGCGTCGGACTGGCACAGTTCATTGTTCCTCTTGCCATTTACAGTGGCGCGTTGCTGATTCTGGGCGGCGAAGCGCAGACCCTGCGCGAGGCGAACGGCGGCACTACGCTGGTCTGGCTGCAGAACGCCGGTTTCATCTGGGTGCCGTTCATCATGCTCGCGGCACTGGCCGCCTGGTTTGGCATGGACAACATCGCTACGGTCAAGGCCGGTTTCGCCGAGCAGGTGGCGATCATGAAGCATCCGCAGCAATGGCGGATGAGCGTGCTGTACACCGGCACCTTCGGTTCATTCATCGGTCTGGCTGCCGGGTTTCCGATGCTGGTCAATACCCTGTTTCCGGGCGTCGATGCAGTCCAGTTCGCATTTGTCGGGCCACTGCTGGCGGCGCTGGTACGCCCGGTTGGCGGCTGGCTGGCCGATCAGCGCGGTGGCGCCATGATCAGCGTCTGGAGTTTTCTGGTCATGGCTGGCGCGACGCTGCTGGCAATCCCCTTCCTGCCCGGCGCGAGTGGTGGCGGCAGTGTGGCCGGTTTCATGCTGATGTTCCTGATCCTGTTTCTAGCCGCCGGAATCGGTAACGGCTCCACCTTCCGCATGATTCCCATCCTGTTCCGCACCCTGCGCGAACAGCAGGTGGCCGGGCAGGGTGAAGCTGCTTTGGAGCAGGCGCGCCGCATCGCCGCTACCGAAGCCGCGGCAACCCTGGGCTTCAGTTCAGCGGTTGCAGCCTTTGGCGGTTTCTTTATCCCTATCGCCTATGGCGCCTCATTTGATCTGAGCGGCGGCCCCAGCGGTGCACTGTTGTTCTTCAGCCTGTTTTACCTAATCTGCCTGGGCTTGACTTGGCACGGCTATGCCCGCAAAGGTGCGGCGTTGCCCTGCTGAAACAGTGTCCGACTCGCTAGCGGTAAGGCTGTGTATCTGCATGTATGGCGCAGATCACTGACTTACCGCTGCCCGGATTGCTGCAGATCCATCCGGGTCTTTTGTTTGGGAAAGTGCGAGTAAAACTGTAATGATCTACTCCGAAGGAATGAGTGCTTGATGATAAAAAAACTGGTAGCACCTGAAGCTGCTTTTTTGAATCTTGGATTTCGGCCCTTCTTCTTGGGCGCGGCGATTTTTGCCGTAATCTCAATGGCATTCTGGATGGCGATCTATTCGTTCCATATGCCACTGCCGATAGCGGGAGTTTCCTTGTTGCAATGGCATGCTCATGCCATGATCTATGGGTTTGCCATGGCAGTAATCAGCGGATTCCTGTTAACCGCTGTCCGTAATTGGACCGGTGTAAAGACACCCTACGGTTTCCAGTTGCTGGGGCTGTTTATCTTATGGGCGCTACCGAGAATCATTGGGCTGTTTGGTACTAATCTGATTATGGTAGCAGCAGTTTGTGATCTGCTGTTTATGCTGGGTTTGATTGGTGCAGTGGTATATCCGATTGCCAAAGCCAGACAGTGGCGGCAATCGGGTATTGTCATGGTGTTAGTGTTGTTGCTGTTGGCTAATGGCTGTTTCTATCTCGGTGCTCGCGGTGTGTTTGATGAGGGCGTCCGGCTGGGAATCTATGGCGGCCTGTTTTTAATTGTTGGTCTGATCCTGCTGATAGGCCGGCGCGTGATTCCATTTTTTATTGAGGCCGGTGTGGGTTATCCGGTGAAATTGGTGAATGTTGCCTGGCTGGATCAGCTCATCATCGGGCTGTATCTGGTATTTTTAATAGCTGAAGTGGGTCTGCAACAGCGGGGATTGATTGCATTGACCGCATTGGGTTTGGCAATTGCCAATTCAGTTCGGATGGTCCGGTGGCACACGCAGGGAATCTGGAGAAAACCATTGCTATGGAGCTTATTCGTTGCGTTTGGTTTTATAAATCTGGGTTTTTTGCTCAGTGCATTCAGTGCGACTTTTAACCTGCCCAACATGATTGCCATTCATGCCTTCAGCATCGGCGGCATTGGTATTGTCACCCTGAGCATGATGGCGCGCGTTACTTTAGGTCACACTGGCAGAAGTGTGCACAATCCATCCAGATCAGTAACATTGCTATTGGCAATCATCATCGCTGCTGCAATTATCCGTGTCGTATTGCCACTGATCGCAGCCCATTATTACGCAGTTTGGGTTCTGACAGCACAACTGCTGTGGATCGCGGCATTTTTTATTTTTGTTATCGTCCACTGGTCAATGCTGACACAGCCGCGTGTTGATGGACAGTCTGGTTAACAGCCACAGTCTCGATGCAGACCTCCAATGCCGATGAGTAGACTTACCGTCCCGAAACAGGCAGGGACGGTACGCTCACGTCGGGGTAATTGACTGATAACGCGGTATGCCGCAACTTGGCCAGCAAATACTATTAGCGATGGGTGGCGGTATTCTGGCCATCAAGACATGTCGACGGTGTTGGTAGTGTTGAATGATCGGCGTCTGGCGAATCAGCTCGGATGAGAGCGGCTATATCCAGTTGTTGCATTGCGGAAATTGCATATTCCCAACGACCTTCAGCGCATAACCCAAGAATGCCACCTGTTTCATAGGCCGCGCGCGCGCTTTCAATGCAGGCAGCGCGTACCGCTTCAGCAAGAGAGTGCGGGTTAATTGGCATTTTTCGTCTCCGTGTGCATTTTGATGTGCATCTGACAAGTATTCATCACGCTGGGCATGCCAGTACTGGTGATGATTAGCGACCATCAGTCATAAGGCTGATGCCGTCTGGCTGTTTTCACCTCCGTCCATTTTCATCCTGACGCCTGCTCAGCACCCGGTTTTTCGGGTTACTCCCATGGAGTCATGCCGGCCAGAACGCAAGGGCCTTTCTGATCTGTCTATCTCATAAAAGTCATCATAATCAAATTGTTGCGGTATCTTTCCTAGTACCTCAAAAGAGGTAATCCACAGTATGAACCGGTAACTGAATACCAATAACCCTGATTTTTTTAGCAATGAGTAACCGGTAGCATTAGACATATAGCACGGGATGGGCAGGTTGTGAGTATTGACACATCGCGACCTGTTCATCTAATGCCCCCACTATTCACCGATCACTCATCGCCTATCGCCATCTTTTCTGGAGCCTGCCCCGAATGATCGAACATAATCCCCGCACTTGGCTGAGCTCATGGACTCCGGAAGATCCGGGTTTTTGGGAGTCTACTGGGAAATCAATGGCCTGGAAAACCCTGATCATCACCACCCTGAACCTGATGATGGCTTTCATCGTCTGGTTTTTGGTCAGTGCCCTAGTGGTGCGTCTGCCGAATGTCGGCTTCAAACTGAGCGCCACCGAACTGTTCTGGCTGACTGCCATGCCCGGTTTGGCCGCTGGTCTACTGCGCACCCTGCACACTTTTCTGATACCGCTGTATGGTACCCGCCACGTTGTTACATTCTCGACCCTGTCCTTACTGATACCAGCGCTGGGTTGGTTTTACGCCGTGCAGGATCCTTCGATGCCCTATTGGGTATTGCTGACGTTGTCTTTTCTGGCCGGACTCGGTGGCGGCAATTTCTCCTCGTTCATGCCCTCGACTAGCCTGTTTTTTCCCAAGCGCCTGCAAGGTACTGCGCTGGCTATTCAGGCCGGTATCGGTAATTTCGGGGTCAGCGTAGTGCAATTTTTAACTCCATGGATTATCGGCTTTGCTCTGTTTGGTACACTGGCTGGTGAGCAGCAGGTCTTTGTCCCTACAGCACCTGGTGCACTGACTAGGCCGATCTGGCTGCAGAATGCTGCGCTGATTTACGTACCCTTCATCATAGTATTCGCGATTGCTGCTTGGGCAATGCTGAAATCGGTGCCAGTGCGCGCCAATTTCCAAGAGCAGCTCGATATCTTTCATTTCGGCAATCGGCATGGTTTCTGGATGACCTCGCTTTATATCATGACCTTTGGTTCATTTTCCGGATTCGCAGCTACGTTTCCGCTGCTGATTAAACAGCTTTATACCGGATTGCCGGACGGTCCTGATCCACTGGCCTATGCCTTTCTTGGTCCCTTGGTCGGTGCCGCTGCACGGGTAGTGGCTGGGCCGATTTCCGACAAGTTTGGCGGCGCCATCGTTACGCATTGGTCGGGTATTGGCCTTCTGATCTGCGCGATCGCGGTCACTTTCTACACCCATCCGACTTCAATGGAGCAATTTCCGTTATTTGTTGGCTTGATGCTGGGCGTGTTCTTTTTTAGCGGTGTTGGCAACGCCAGCACCTTCAAGCAAATGCCGATGATCTTCGAGCCGCGTCAGGCTGGCGGAATCATTGGCTGGACCGCAGCAATGGCATCATTTGGCCCGTTCATTTTCGGCATGCTGATTGGATGGTCATTCGCAGCAACCGGATCACCCAACGCTTTCCTGTATGGACTGGCGCTGTTCTATATCTTCAACATTGCCATTAACTGGTGGTACTACGCCCGGAAAGGGGCGGAGAAACCGTGCTGATTATTTCTTCCCTTTTATGGGAGAGAGTGGTGAGGGTTGATCTGATAAACCTGATGCATTTTCCCACCGGCGCGTGGGAGTCTCTGAAACGAGGTCAATTATCATGAGTCATTTCCTGGACCGGCTGAATTTTTTCAAGAAAGTTACTGATACATTTTCGGGCGATCATGGCATGGTCACCAATGAGGATCGTGGCTGGGAGGACGCTTATCGCGCCCGCTGGCAGCATGACAAGATCGTGCGTTCCACCCACGGAGTTAATTGCACGGGTTCCTGCAGTTGGAAGATTTATGTCAAAAATGGCCTGGTTACTTGGGAAACCCAGCAGACCGACTATCCGCGTACCCGTGATGAATTGCCGAATCATGAACCACGCGGCTGCCCGCGCGGCGCTTCCTATAGTTGGTATCTATACAGTGCCAATCGCGTCAAATATCCAATGGTGCGCGGCCGTCTAATGAAGTTGTGGCGCGCGGCACTGGCCGAGCATCAGGATCCAGTGACCGCTTGGGCCTCGATTGTAGAGGATCCGGTTAAAGCAGCGGAATACAAGAGCAAGCGTGGTCTGGGCGGTTTCGTGCGCGCGACCTGGCAGGAAGTGAATCCATTAATTGCCGCCGCCAATGTCTACACCGCCAAAAAATATGGTCCGGATCGCATTTACGGGTTCTCACCGATTCCAGCCATGTCGATGGTTTCCTATGCCGCCGGTTCACGCTATCTGTCCCTGATTGGCGGTGCCTGCGGTTCTTTTTATGACTGGTATTGCGATTTGCCGCCTGCGTCCCCAATGGTTTGGGGTGAACAGACCGATGTGCCGGAATCAGCTGACTGGTATAACTCCACTTTCCTGATGATGTGGGGTTCGAATGTGCCACAGACGCGCACCCCGGACGCACATTTCATGACCGAGGTGCGCTATCGCGGTACCAAGACTGTAGTCATTTGCCCAGATTATTCGGAAGCCTCAAAATTCGCTGATATCTGGCTACATCCCAAGCAGGGCACTGATGCAGCGGTGGCGATGGCCATGGGTCATGTCATTTTGCGCGAATTTTATCTGGATGGTCGGTCCGATTATTTCACGGATTATGTCCGTACCAAGACCGATTTTCCAACACTGGTACTGCTGGAGCCGGGCAAGGATGGCGCTTATGTCAATAGCCGTTTCCTGCGTGCTTCCGATCTAGCCGATAATGCTGGTCAGATCAATAACCCAGAATGGAAAACCCTGGCTTTTGATGAAAAGAGCGGTCATCTGATCGTACCTAACGGCTCGATCGGCTTTCGCTGGGGTGAGAAGGAGGGCATGGTTGGCAAGTGGAATCTGGAGGCGAAGGAAGCATTAACCGGCGCTGAAACTCAACTCAGGCTGTCCGTGGCGGAAATTCGCGATACCGTTGTCCCGGTCGCATTCCCCTATTTTGGTGCAACTCAGCATCCGTATTTTGCCTGCACGCACCATGATCCAATTCAGATACGCCAGGTGCCGGTGAAAAAGGTTCGACTGGCCAATAATACTGAAGCCTTGGTAGCGACAGTCTACGATCTGACCTTGGCCCAATATGGCCTCGATCGTGGTTTGGGTGGTGATAATGTTGCCCGGACCTATGACGACGATGTGCCCTATACACCGGCTTGGCAGGAGAAAATTACTGGCGTACCGCGTGCGCAAATTATCGCTGTAGCCCGGCAGTTTGCCGAGAATGCGGATAAGACACACGGCAAATCCATGGTCATCATCGGTGCGGCCATGAACCACTGGTATCATATGGATATGAATTACCGGGGCGTCATCAATATGCTGATGATGTGCGGCTGTGTTGGCCAGAGTGGCGGTGGCTGGTCGCATTATGTTGGTCAGGAGAAATTGCGTCCGCAAACCGGCTGGACTGCATTGGCCTTTGCACTCGATTGGCATCGGCCGCCTCGGCATATGAATTCTACTTCATTCTGGTATATCCACAGCAGTCAATGGCGCCATGAAAAGCTATCGATGACTGAGATTCTGTCGCCACTGGTCGATCCTCAGCAATGGCAGGGTACACAGATTGATTATAACGTGCGCGCCGCGCGCATGGGCTGGCTACCGACTGCACCGCATTTTGATATCAATCCACTGCGTGTCGCGAAGGCTGCTGAAGCGGTTGGACAGTCTCCCGCAGCCTATCTGGTGGACAATCTCAAGGCTGGCAATATCGACTTTTCTTTTGCCGATCCTGACAACCCAGTCAATTTCCCGCGCAATCTATTTGTATGGCGTTCCAATTTGCTGGGTTCTTCCGGAAAGGGGCATGAATATTTCCTGAAATATCTACTCGGTACCACCCATGGTGTGCAGGGTAAGGATCTCGGTGAGGATGGTGGTGAAAAACCGCTCGAAGTCAAATGGCGACCTGGCGCCGAAGGCAAGCTCGATTTGCTGGTGACGCTGGATTTCCGCATGTCCACTACCTGCATGTATTCGGATATCGTGCTGCCAACCGCGACCTGGTATGAGAAGAATGATCTCAATACCAGTGATATGCATCCGTTTATTCATCCACTTTCAGCAGCAGTGGATCCGGCATGGGAAGCACGTACTGACTGGGATATTTTCAAGGGAATTGCCCGAACATTCTCGGAAGTTTGTATTGGTCATCTAGGAATCGAGCAGGATATTATTGCCTTGCCAACCTTGCATGACACGCCATCTGAGCTGGCCATGCCTAATGTCAGGGATTGGAAAAAAGGCGAATGCGAATTGATTCCAGGCAAGACTGCGCCTAATCTGGTCATGGTTGAGCGTGACTACCCAAATACCTATAAAAAGTTCACCTCAGTTGGTCCATTGCTGGAAAAAATTGGCAATGGTGGTAAGGGTATTAGCTGGAACACTGAACACGAGGTTTCGGCACTCGGATCATTGAATGGTACCGTGCGTGAGGCGGGTATTTCTCAGGGCCTTCCGTGCATTGAAACCGATATTGACGCCGCTGAAATGGTCATGATGTTGGCTCCGGAAACCAATGGTCATGTTGCGGTGAAAGCTTGGGCAGCATTGAGCCGGATCACCGGTCGCGACCATACCCATCTGGCTCTGCCTAAGGAGCATGAAAAGATTCGCTTCCGCGATATTCAGGCGCAGCCACGCAAGATTATTTCCTCGCCAACCTGGTCGGGATTAGAGGATGAAAAGGTCAGCTACAATGCCGGCTATACCAATGTCCACGAATTGATTCCGTGGCGTACCGTGACGGGTCGCCAGCAGTTTTATCAGGATCATCTGTGGATGCTCGGTTTTGGTGAGGCACTGTGCGCCTATCGGCCACCGGTGGATATGAAGACCGTAGCGCCCATTATGGGCAAAAAACCTAATGGTCATCAGGAGATCGTGCTGAACTTCATTACGCCGCATCAAAAATGGGGTATTCACAGCACCTACACCGATAATCTGTTGATGCTGACGTTATCGCGCGGCGGACCGATTATCTGGATATCGGAAAAGGATGCGCAAAAAGCAGGCATTGAAGATAACGACTGGATTGAGGCTTATAATCTGAATGGTGCTATTGCCGCTCGAGCGGTTGTCAGTCAGCGTGTGCCCGAGGGTATGTCGATGATGTATCACGCTCAGGAAAAGATCATCAATACACCGGGTTCGGAAATCACGGGTACCCGTGGCGGCATTCATAATTCGGTGACCCGAACGATATTAAAGCCCACGCATATGATCGGCAGCTATGCCCAACAGAGTTACGGTTTCAATTATTACGGCACCGTCGGCGCGAATCGCGATGAGTTCATCATCGTGCGCAAGATGGCCCGGATTGACTGGCTGGATGATGAGCAGACAGCCGCAACCGAGATGGCGAATCATTGAGAAAAATTGTTAACCGCAAAAGGCACGAAAGGCGCAGGGGGGGTTCATGGCGCCTTTCGTATCCTAGGTGGTGAACCAGAAGGAATCATGAGATGAAAGTACGCGCGCAAATTGCTATGGTGTTGAATCTGGACAAATGCATTGGTTGCCATACTTGTTCAGTGACCTGCAAGAATGTCTGGACTTCCCGTGATGGCATGGAATACGCCTGGTTTAATAATGTCGAAACTAAGCCCGGCGTGGGTTATCCCCATGAGTGGGAAAACCAGAAGCGCTGGAATGGCGGCTGGAAACGCGGCAAGGATGGAAAAATCGAGCTCAAGCAGGGTGGCAAGTGGCGGATTCTATCCAATATTTTTGCTAATCCTGATATGCCGGCAATTGATGATTATTATGAACCCTGGGATTACGATTATGCGCATTTGCAAAATGCGCCGGAATCCAGGGCGATGCCGGTTGCCCGACCCCGTTCCGCCATCAGCGGCGAGCGGATGCAGAAAATAAATGGTGGGCCGAATTGGGAGGAAATTCTCGGAACGGAATTCGCCAAGCGCTCTCGGGATTATAACTTCGAGAGTGTGCAGAAGGAGATTTACGGCGAGTTTGAGAATACCTTTATGATGTATTTGCCTCGCTTATGCGAGCATTGTCTGAATCCAGCCTGTGTCGCATCCTGTCCATCGGGCGCGATCTATAAGCGCGAGGAAGATGGCATTGTGCTGATTGATCAGGACAAGTGCCGGGGCTGGCGGATGTGTGTTTCCGGCTGTCCTTATAAGAAGATTTACTATAATTGGAATACCGGAAAGTCAGAAAAATGTATTTTCTGTTATCCGCGTATTGAATCCGGTCAGCCGACGGTTTGTTCGGAAACCTGTGTCGGCCGTATCCGCTATCTTGGTGTGCTGCTGTATGACGCTGACCGGATTGAGCGGGCTGCCAGCGTCGCCGATGAGCAGAGCCTTTATCAGGCGCAACTTGATTTATTCCTCGATCCATTTAGTCCGACTGTGCAGGCGGAAGCACGCGAAGCCGGTATTCCAGAGGCATGGTTGCAGGCAGCCCAAGATTCTCCGGTTTACAGGATGGCGATTGATTGGAAGATTGCGTTCCCGCTGCATCCTGAATATCGAACTCTGCCTATGGTGTGGTATGTGCCGGCCCTGTCGCCGATTCAGGCTCGCGCCGAAGCCGGTCAGATTGGCATGAATGGCATTATTCCCGATGTGGGTTCATTGCGGATTCCGCTGCGTTATCTGGCTAACCTGTTAACTGCAGGCGATGAAAAACCGGTCCGGCTGGCCTTGGAGCGGATGCTGGCGATGCGTGCCTATATGCGTAGCAAGACTGTCGATGGCGAAATTCACGAGGAGTTATTGCAATCGGTGAATTTGCGGATCGATCAGGTAGAGTCGATGTATCGTTATCTGGCGATCGCCAATTACGAGGATCGTTTTGTGATTCCAACCTCGCATCGTGAATATGCCAGTGCTACCTATGATGCTTTCAGTGAGCGTGGTGGCTGTGGTTTCAGCTTTGGTAACGGCTGTTCGCCAGGCACCGATAAGACCACCCTGTTTGGCAGCAAGAAAATTACCGTTCGTCATGCTGATCCTATTCGGGTTGAACCACCAAATAAATCCTGAACATGGGAGTGAGTAGCGCACACTTTTGTTAGTTGCAAAAGTGAGTGGATACACATGAGGTGAATCGAGGTTGTATGCATAATCGATATTGCACGCTCGATGCCGCCTCATTCCACTTAAAGATTTATAAGGTAAAGTGATGAAAACACTCAAGATCCTTTCGGCGATGTTGTGCTATCCGCAGTCGGATATGCAAATGGCTCTGGATGAAATGGCTGAGGTTCTGGAGCGGGAGAATCTGCTGCCTGAACGACAGCGATGGGCAGTTCAGGACTTGATGAGGAAGATGGCGCAAACTGATTTGATGGACTTACAGGAACGCTATGTTCGTCTGTTTGATCGTGGTCGGGCGTTATCTCTGCATCTGTTCGAGCATATTCATGGAGAGTCACGGGATCGCGGTCAGGCCATGGTTGATCTGCTGCATATTTATCAACAGCATGGCTTTTCCTTGAGCGCCCGAGAACTGCCAGATTATTTACCACTGTTTTTGGAATATCTGGCACAGCGTCCATTAGCGGAAGCCTTGAATATGCTTGGTGATGCTGTGCATGTGATTGCGCTATTAGGCGCGCGTTTAGCGGAACGTGGCAGCGATTATCATGTGATCTTTGATGCCTTATCGACCTTGGTCGGTGAACCGGCTGATATAAGCGATATTCGTCAGCAGGTTGCTCAGGAGGGACCGGATCCAAGCGTGGTGAATATGGACAAGATATGGGAAGAGGAGGCGGTGACTTTTCTAGCCAGTCAGGATGGTTGCACCGGTAGAAATTTGGGACCGGATGTAGCGCAACCCTTGCAGTGGCGTTCACAGGCCACATCAGGATCATCGCCTACGTCCACCCATTGCCGCTAGCGAGTGCAAGATATCGTGTCAGTGCGCAGTCAGTGCGCATATAGAGTGGACGTGTGGTGTTTTTCTGTTTTTCAGCTTTAGAGGCTACGATCATGAATTATCTGGATGTCTTGCTATTTGGCGTTTATCCTTATGTGGCCGCTACGGTTTTTCTGCTGGGTAGCTTGGCTCGGTTTGAGCGTGATCAGTTCACCTGGAAAGCGCATTCGAGCCAGATTTTACATAAAAAGGATATGCGGCTAGCCAGCAATCTATTCCATGTTGGCATCATTTTGCTGTTTCTAGGACATTTCTTCGGCATGCTGACCCCGCCGGAAATTCTGCATGCTCTGGGAATTTCAGCCAGTGCCAAGCAGTTATTGGCTGTGGTGGCCGGAAGTATTTTTGGCCTGATCTGTTTTGCCGGATTGACGATGCTGGTACGGCGGCGTCTGACCGAGCCCCGGATCAGGGCGACCAGCAGCCGGATGGATATTGTGATTCTGTTGCTGCTTTATGTGCAATTGATTCTGGGCCTGTTGACCGTGCCGCTTTCTCTGATGCATCTGGATGGTCATAACATGCTGAATTTGATGACTTGGGCGCGTAATGTAGTGACGTTTGATCCAGTGGAAGCCGTTGCTGCGGTGGGTGATATTGGCTTTCTATTCAAGCTGCATATGGTGCTGGGTATGACCATTTTCCTGGTATTTCCCTTTAGCCGCTTGGTGCATATCTGGAGCGCGCCCGTCACCTATCCGGCCCGGCCCTATCAAATCGTGCGCCAGCGTTGAACACTCCGCTTTTACAGGCGTTTGATCACTTGATTCAGGGATAATCCATCCATGATGCCGAGCACGCCGTCGCCCGTGACGCCGCTAATAGACCGTTTCGGTCGCCAGGTCACTTATGTGCGTTTCTCGGTGACCGATCGCTGTGATCTGCGCTGTGTATATTGCATGGCGGAGCGCATGACCTTTATGCCCCATGCCCGGATACTGACGCTGGAAGAATTGGCGATACTGGGTCGGACTTTTGTTGATCTGGGCGTGCGTAAGATTCGCCTGACCGGTGGTGAACCTCTGGTACGGCGTAATGTGCTGTGGCTGTTTCGTGAACTGGGTCGCCTGCGGGAACACGGTCTGGCTGAACTGGTGATGACGACTAACGGTTCACAATTGGAACGGCTGGCCAGTGATTTAAAGGCAGCGGGTGTGGCGCGGGTTAATATCAGTCTGGATAGTCTGGACCCGGCACGCTTTCGGCGCATGACCCGCGTCGGCACACTGGAAACCGTGTTGCGCGGGATTCACGCCGCGCGGGCGGCTGGCTTTACGCGTGTCAAGCTGAATGCGGTGATTCTGAAAGACTGCAATCATGATGAAGTCACCGCCTTGGCACGCTTTGCGGTCGAGAATGATCTGGATATCAGTTATATCGAGGAAATGCCGCTGGGTGTGATGGGTGACCATGACCGTGCCCGGTTTTATTATCCGAGTGATGCCATTCGCGCGGATCTGGCCCAGACTTTTAATTTGGTGGCGACCCCGGAAAGCAGTGGCGGTCCAGCGCGCTATTACCGTATTCCCGGTACGACGACCCGCGTCGGCTTTATTTCCCCGCATAGCCATAATTTCTGTGCTGACTGCAATCGGGTCCGGGTATCGGCAGAGGGTCGGCTGTTGCTCTGTCTGGGTCAGGAGCATTCGGTGGATTTGCGTCATGTACTGCGCGCCCATCCAGGCAATGCCGAGCGCTTGAGGCAGAGCATTATCACCGCCCTGCAGTTGAAACCGCAGGGCCATGATTTTCAGCTCGACGGTCAAGCGGTCATTCTGCGGTACATGAATCAGACCGGTGGTTAGGCGCGGGCGAAGGCGGCAATAAAGTCGCTGATCCGGTCGGGATCGGCCAGAGACAGTGCCGGCAGGTCCGGGCGGCCCTGCGCAGCGGGATCGGGTGGCGGATCGCCGGCGACGGCAATGACGTGCGGATCCCACGGAAAGCGCGGTTGCTGCTCCGGCCGGATGGGACGCCAGATTTCCAGTTTCGGATAGGCGCCGCTTTTCCAGCCTTCCACCAGCACCAGATCAACCGGCTGCAGGTGGCCGAGCAGTTCCGGCAGACCCGGTTCCGCGGCATCGCGCAGTTCGTGCCACAGCAGCCAGCGTTGGCCACTGACCAGCAGCACTTCTTCGGCGCCGGCCTGGCGATGCCGGTCGCTGTCCTTGCCCGGACTGTGCACGGCGATGTCGTGATGGCTGTGCTTGATCGTTGACACGCGCAGTCCGCGCGCCCGCAGCCGCGGCAGCAGGGCAACGATCAGGGTGGTTTTGCCGCAGCCGCTCCAGCCGCTGATACCGAGAATTTTCAATGCTGCACCTGTTATTAAATGGACGCATGAATCAATCGCCCAGGGTTGCAACCATGGCCCGGGCGGCATTGGACAGGGTGCGGCCAGTGTGGCACACCACCCCGAGCAGGCGTTGCAGGCGCAGCCCGGCGACCGCCAGCTCCACCAGTTCACTATCCAGCATGGTGCGCGGCAGCACGCTCCAGCCCAGCCCGACCACCACCATCATCTTGATGGTTTCCAGATAGTTGGTGGCGAAGGCGACCGGTGGCGCCACGCCCAGCCGCGCCAGTCCCTCCTCGATGATCAAGCGGGTGAAGGTTGCCTCGCCGGGCAGGATCGCCGGGTGCTCGCCCAGCGCTGCTGCGGCAGGTTCCGGGCCTTGCGCCAGCGGGTGCGCACGTGCCGCGACCGCGACCAGCGGATCCGGCCACAGCGGCAGAGCCTGCAGCGGTGGCGCGACGCTCGGCGGCAGGGTGATCACCGCCAGTTCCACCTCGCCGCGCAGCACCGCCGCGCAGGCAACCTCCGAATCCATAAAGCGCATATCCAGTCGCACCTGCGGATAGCGGGCGCTGAAACCGCGCAGCACCGGCGGCAGGCGATGCAGGCCGATATGGTGGCTGGTGGCCAGCACCAGTGGCCCGGCAACGCCGCCGGCGAGGTTGCGCAGCGCGCGGCGACTGTCATCGATCTCGGCCAGCACCCGCCGCGCCCGTGGCAGCAGGACATGGCCGGCCTCGGTCAGACGCGGCGCACGGCCCAGGCGATCGAACAGGCGGCTCTCAAGTTCCAGCTCCAGCGTTGCGATGCGCTTGCTCACCGCCGGCTGGGTCAGGTGCAGGCGTGCAGCAGCCAGGGAAAACGAGCCGCTATCGGCGACCGCGACGAAGGCTTGCAGGCTGGCGATATCCATGATGAGCGCGCGCCGGAAATTTGATATGCCGATAGTTTATGGGAATCATAAAAAAGATGAATTGGCGTTATGTCAAGCGGCACCGTAAGCTGGCCACCACTGAATGACAGGCTGTGAGGATGACAGGAATGGCCGCTAAGACGCTGTATGACAAGCTCTGGGATGCCCATGTGGTGCACACCGATGCCGATGGCACCGCACTGCTGTATATCGATCGCCATCTGGTGCATGAGGTGACCTCGCCGCAGGCTTTCGAGGGCTTGCGGCTGGCCGGGCGCGCGCCGTGGCGGCTGAATTCCATGGTCGCGATGCCCGATCACAACACCCCGACCGATCCGGGCTTTACCACTATCGCCGATCCGGTGTCGCGCGTGCAGGTCGAGACGCTGGATGCCAATGCCCGTGCGCTTGATCTGCGCTATTTCCCGATTGGCGATGTCCGCCGTGGCATCGTCCATGTGGTCGGACCGGAGCAGGGCGCGACCCTGCCGGGGATGACCGTGGTCTGCGGTGATTCGCATACCTCGACGCATGGCGCATTGGGTGCGCTGGCCTTTGGCATCGGCACCAGCGAGGTCGAGCATGTCATGGCCACCCAGTGCCTGATTCAGAAAAAATCCAAAGCGATGCTGGTGCGCGTCGATGGCCAGGCCGGGCCGGGCGTGACCGCCAAGGATATCGTGCTGGCGATCATTGGCCGGATCGGCACCGCTGGCGGCACCGGCTATGCGCTTGAGTTTGGCGGTGAGGCGATCCGGGCGCTGAGCATGGAAGGGCGGATGACGGTCTGCAACATGGCTATCGAGGCCGGGGCGCGCGCCGGCATGGTGGCGGTTGACGATACGACCCTGGAATACGTCAAGGGTCGGCCATTCGCGCCACAGGGCGACGTATGGGAGCAGGCGGTGGCGGCCTGGCGCGATCTGCACAGCGATGCCGATGCGGTGTTTGACCGGATCGTGACGCTGGATGCGGCGACCATCAAGCCGCAGGTGACCTGGGGCACCTCACCGGAAATGGTTGCGGCGGTGGATGAGTGCGTGCCCGATCCGGCCCGGGAAAGCGATCCGGTCCGGCGCGAGGGCATGGAGCGGGCGTTGCGCTACATGGGCCTGCAGCCCAGCCAGCCGATCAGCGCGATCCACCTGGATCGGGTGTTCATCGGTTCCTGCACCAATTCGCGCATTGAGGATCTGCGCGCGGCGGCAGCGGTGATCCGCGGGCGCAGCGTGGCCGCGAGTCTCAAGCAGGCGCTGGTGGTGCCGGGTTCTGGCCTGGTCAAGCAGCAGGCCGAGGCCGAAGGGCTGGACCGGATCTTCACTGCCGCTGGTTTTGAATGGCGCGAGCCGGGCTGTTCAATGTGCCTGGCGATGAATGCCGACCGGCTGCTGCCCGGCGAACACTGCGCCGCGACCTCCAACCGCAATTTCGAGGGCCGGCAGGGCCAGGGCGGGCGTACCCATCTGGTCAGTCCGGCGATGGCGGCGGCGGCGGCGCTGGCCGGGCATTTCGTCGATGTGCGCAGCTTCTAGGAGAGCGCCATGCGTGCGCAACTGGTGATCGGCAACAAGAATTATTCGTCCTGGTCGCTGCGTCCCTGGCTGGCGGCGCGCCATGCCGGGATCGCATTCGATGAAATCTGCATCGCGCTTTATACCCCGGAGAGTGCAGCGCAGATTCAGCAATACTCGCCGTCGGGCAAGGTGCCGGTGTGGTGCGAGGGCGATGTTCTGGTGTGGGATTCGCTGGCGATTTGCGAATATCTCGCCGAGCGTGCGCCCGCACTGTGGCCAGCGGATGCGACTGCCCGTGCCGTGGCGCGTTCGGTCAGTGCCGAAATGCATGCGGGGTTCGCCGCCTTGCGTACCGGCATGACCATGAATGCCCGTGCGCGTGGCCGCCGGGTGCCGGTCACGCCGGAGATCGCGGCGGATATCGACCGTATCGAAGCGATCTGGACCGATTGCCGCACGCGCTTTGGCGCTGGCGGTCCCTGGCTGTTCGGGGCGTTTTCCATCGCCGATGCCATGTTCGGCCCGGTCGTGCTGCGCTTTGTGCCCTACGGTGTGAGCCGCCCGGGGGTAGTGGATGATTACGTCGCGACCTGGATGGCCGATGTCCATCTGCAGGCGTGGATTGCCGCCGCTGAACAGGAATCCGCAGTGCTCGAACACTTTGAGTGCGGTCGCTGAGCGCGGCCGGGAGTTGCCAAAATGACACCGTTTATCCGACTCGATGGCCTGGTGGCGCCGCTGGATCGCGCCAATGTCGATACCGACGCCATCATTCCCAAGCAGTTTTTGAAATCCATTCACCGTTCCGGCTTTGGCCCGAACCTGTTTGACGAGTGGCGCTATCTGGATCATGGCGAACCGGGCATGGACTGTTCGCGCCGGCCGCTGAATCCGGAGTTCATCCTCAATCAGCCGCGCTATCAGGGCGCGAGCATTCTGCTGGCGCGGGAAAATTTCGGCTGCGGCTCCTCGCGCGAGCATGCGGTATGGGCGCTGCACGAATACGGCATACGCTGCGTGATCGCGCCGAGCTTTGCCGACATCTTTTTCACCAACAGCTTCAAGTCCGGCCTGCTGCCGATTCGCCTGCCGGATGTGGTGCTGGATCGCCTGTTTGCGGCGGTCGCAGCTGCGCCCGGTTACCGCGTGCAGGTCGATCTGCCAGAACAGACGGTCACCACGCCGGATGGCAGCGCGTTCGCCTTCGAGATCGACCCGTTCCGCAAGGAATGCCTGCTGAATGGCTGGGACGACATTGGCCTGACCCTGCGCCACGCCGCTGCGATTCGCGCCTATGAAGCCCAGCGCCAGCAGGCCGCGCCCTGGCTGTTTGCCTGATGGCTTGACTCAAGGAAAAACCATGACTGCCAAAATTTTGATTTTACCCGGTGACGGTATTGGTCCCGAGATCGTCGCCGAAGCAGTGAAGGTGCTGGAATGCCTGCGCCAGGAACACGGTCTGGATGTGATTCTGGAACAGGGCCTGCTCGGTGGCTGTGCGGTCGATGCGCTCGGCGCGCCGTATCCCGAACAGACCCAGCGCCAGGCGCGCGCCGCCGATGCCATCCTGCTTGGCGCGGTCGGCGGGCCGAAGTGGGAGCAGATCGAGCGGCCCTTGCGCCCGGAACGCGGCCTGCTGGCGATTCGTGCCGATCTGGAGCTGTTTGCCAATCTGCGCCCGGCGCTGCTCTATCCACAACTGGCCAGTGCCTCGGCGCTCAAGCCGGAGATCGTCGCCGGGCTGGATATCCTGATCGTGCGCGAGCTGAACGGTGATATCTATTTCGGCCAGCCGCGCGGCATTCGCAAGCTGGACAATGGCGAGCGCGAAGGTTTCAACACCATGCGCTACAGCAGCTCGGAGATCGAGCGCATTGCCCGGGTGGCCTTCGAGGCCGCGCGCAAGCGTCATCGCAAGCTCTGCTCGGTGGACAAGGCCAACGTGCTGGAAGCCTCCGAACTGTGGCGCGAGGTGGTCGAGCGGGTTAGCGCAGACTATCCGAATGTGGCGCTGTCGCATATGTATGTCGATAACGCCGCCATGCAGTTGGTGCGCGCGCCCAAGCAGTTTGACGTGATCGTGACCGGCAATCTGTTCGGCGATATTCTGTCCGACTGTGCCGCGATGCTGACCGGTTCGATTGGCATGCTGCCGTCGGCCTCGCTGGACCGGAATGGCAAGGGTCTGTACGAGCCGATTCACGGTTCCGCGCCCGATATCGCCGGCAAGGGCATGGCCAATCCGCTGGCGACCATTTTGTCGGTGGCGATGCTGCTGCGCTACAGCCTCAATCGCCTTGATCTGGCCGAACGGGTCGAGGCGGCGGTCGGTCAGGTGCTGGATCAGGGCTTGCGTACCCTGGATATCAGCGCGCCGGACATGACCGCCGTCGGTACTCAGGCCATGGGTGATGCGGTGGTGGCAGCGCTGGCCGGTTAAGTGCGGCTGCGCGCGGGCGCTGTGGTGTTTCTTGAATGATTTTTTGACGTGAGGCGTGTTGATGATGAAGCGAGTAGGCTTGGTGGGCTGGCGCGGCATGGTCGGTTCCGTGCTGATGGCGCGGATGCAGGCGGAACATGATTTCGCCCTGATTGATCCGGTATTTTTCACCACCTCCAACGTCGGTGGCCCGGCTCCGGCGATCGGTCGCGATGTGCCGGCGCTGAAAGATGCCCGGTCCATCGCCGAGCTGAAAACCCTGGATGTGATCGTCACCTGTCAGGGTGGCGATTACACCAACGAGATTTATCCGCAATTGCGCGCCGCCGGCTGGAAGGGCTATTGGATCGATGCCGCTTCGGCGCTGCGCATGCAGGATGATGCGGTGATCGTTCTCGATCCGGTCAATCGCGCGGTGATTGAGGCTGCCCTGGCGCGCGGCGTCAAGGATTATATCGGCGGCAATTGCACGGTCAGCCTGATGTTGATGGCGCTGGGCGGGCTGTTTGCCGAGGGTCTGGTGGAGTGGATGAGCGCCATGACCTATCAGGCGGCATCCGGCGCCGGCGCACAGAACATGCGCGAGCTGATCGCGCAGATGGGCGCTGTTCATGCTTCAGTCGCCGAGCAGTTGGCCGATCCTGCCTCGGCGATTCTGGAAATCGATCGCGTGGTGGCCGATACCCTGCGTTCCAGTGAGTTTCCGACGCAGCATTTTGGCGTGCCGCTGGCCGGCAGTCTGATTCCGTGGATTGATAAGCAGCTCGATAATGGCCAGAGTCGCGAGGAGTGGAAGGGTCAGGCCGAAACCAACAAGATTCTCGGCCGCACCGCGCAGCCGATTCCGATTGACGGTCTGTGCGTGCGGGTCGGCGCGATGCGTTGCCACAGTCAGGCGCTGACCATCAAGCTGAATCGTGATGTGCCGTTGGCCGATATTCACGGCCTGCTCGCCCGTCATAACGATTGGGTGAACGTGGTGCCCAACGAGCGCGATAGGTCCATGCGCGAACTGACCCCGGCGGCGGTGACCGGTACTCTGCGCGTGCCAGTCGGTCGGCTGCGCAAGCTGAACATGGGGCCGGAATACCTGACCGCCTTCACCTGTGGTGATCAGTTGCTGTGGGGTGCGGCCGAGCCGCTGCGGCGCATGCTGCGGATTCTGCTGGAAGCCTGATCCGGGTGAAAAAATCGCGCCGGTCATCGGGGCTGGCGCGATGTTAGGTAGTGCGCATCGCGCCGATACCGTGCATCCTCATCGCCGAAACGGGCCGGAATAGAGTATCTTTAAAGTAATCTCCGGGACATCGCCCGTGGCGGTTCGGAGTGGGAAAGCCGTCGGGCGGGTCGCGGCCGGCGGTGGCATCGAAGCCAATCCCGCCGGGAACATGACCCTCCGGCGGCGGAATGGAGACAGGTCATGCCGACCAGGATATTCCTCCGACTCTTCCTCTTGGCTGGACTGGCAGCGCCGCTGTGCGCGTTTGCCCTGGGTCTTGGGCCGATTGAGGTGCGCTCGGCGCTTAATCAGAATTTCGAAGCCGACATCCCCCTGATTTTCAGCAACCCCGCCGAGGCGGTCGGGTTGACTGTGCGCATTCCGCCCCAGCAGGAATTCGAGCGGATCGGCATTGACCGCCTGGAAGCGTTGTCGCAACTGCGCTTTGCTGTGCAGACGCCGCCCGGTGGACCGAATGTGGTGCGTATTACTTCGGTGCAGCCGATCAGGGAACCGAATTTCCGCCTGTTGCTGGAGGCGGTCTGGCCGCGTGGACGCCTGTTGCGCGAATACGCGGTGCAGCTTGATCCGCAGTTGTATACCAAGCGCCGCGAGCCGCCGCCACCACCCGCGCCGGTGGTGGTCGTGCCAGCCGTGGTGGCTGCACCGCCGCCTGTGGCTGCCGCACTAGCCTTGCCGCCCGCGCCGCCGGTGAGTTTTGAAGGCGCTACGCCCTATGGCCCGGTCCGGGCGGGTGAGACCCTGGCGGGCATTGCCAACCGGATGCGGCCGTCAACCGCGGTCGGCCTGCGCGAGATGATGTCGATCCTGGTTGCCGGCAATCCGAATGCCTTTATCGGCGGCAATCCAAACCTGCTGCGTGCCGGTGCCACGCTTAAGGTGCCAACCCCGCAGGCGCTGGGTGTGCAGGGTGCGCCGCCGCCGGCCCTGGCCAGCAGCACAGCCAGCGTACCGGCACCGACACCGCTGGAATCCGCGCCCGAAACCGAGACAGCGTCGACTCCGTTACCGGGTGCTACACCCGAACCGTCACCGTTGCCGGTCACTACACCAGTCACCGCGCCTGAACCGGCACCGTTGCCGTCAACAGCATCAGCAGTTACCGCGCCGGTCACCACACCGGTCACCACACCAGAACCGGCACCGTTGCCGTCAACAGCATCAGCAGTCACCGCGCCGGTCACCGCGCCCGCGGCATCGCTGCCACCGTTGCCGGTCACCGCGCTATCACCGGGTGGCAGCCCACCCTTGTTAGCGTCTGGACAGCTGCCGGAAATCATGCCCAAGGAGAGTCAGCCTCAATCGCCGCCAACGTCGCCTGCGCCCGCGCAATCTGAGCCGGTTACGCCCGCGCCCGCGCAACCCGAGCCGGTTACGCCTCCTGTGGTCAAGCCTAAGCCTATACCCCAGCCGGTGGTTGAGGAATCAGGCTGGTGGGCCAAGCCGGCGGTCTGGCTGGGCATCGGCCTGCTGGTGCTGGCGGTGGCTGCCGTGTTGCTGTTGCCGCTGCTTTGGCGGCCGGCGCGACCCAAGAAGACCCGCATAGCCG
>OFSA01000015.1_pt1 | contig 31406 bp, 29 predicted proteins | sample 1543241 | NCBI WGS metagenome assembly OFSA01 (sample SAMN05442508, study PRJEB24371) | freshwater metagenome | isolation source: Freshwater Lake | place: Canada: Niagara | collected 2012-08-09 | reverse complement strand
GCATGGGCGGTCACCTTGATGGCGCCCTGGGTGCGCAGATCATCCTCGACACCGTCCGCGACTTCACCAGCCGCAGCGATTGCCCGCTGTGCGCTACACCGATGGCCGCCCTGGAACAGCTCTGCCAGCAGATGCATACCACCATCAACCAGCGTTCGGACGCGGCGCGCAGCACCACGGTCATAGCCTGGCTCAGCAGCCGGCAGGTCTGGTGGCTCAATATCGGTGACAGCCGGCTTTACCATTTTCGCCGTGGCCAGCGGCTGATGCGCACCCGCGATCACTCGGCCGTGCAGCTGCTCATGGATCTGGGGGAAATCGACGAGGCGCAAATGGCCACGCACCCGGCGCAAAACCGGCTGTATCGCTGCCTGGGTGGCGAGGATATGCCCAAGCCTGATACCGGCCATTTCACAATCGAACCCGGCGACCTGCTGGTGCTGTGCTCGGATGGCATCTGGGAACACATTCGCGAAAACGAATACTGGGACGCAGCGTGCCACCCTGATCTGGACAGCGCCGCCCACCTGCTGGCCGAGCAGGCCGTGCACCGCGGCGGTACCGAGGCTGACAACGCCACCCTGGTCCTGCTGCGCGCTGCCGGGCCGAATAAGCCGGCTGCCACGACACCCTGGTGGCAACAGCTGGGTGCAGCCTGGACGGCACTGCTGGGGCGTGGACGCCGCTAGCGCTACCCCATGATCCTGAACCGCTCATGCTCCGCGACACCGGGAATGTCATAGGGAAGCCCGATGACCGATGAAACGAACTCGCTACCACCGGGTTTCAGCCTGCACCGTTACCTAATTGAGGGGATCCTCGGCGCCGGCGGCTTTGGCATCACCTACCGGGCGATGCACGAGGCGCTGGAGAACGAGGTCGCCATCAAGGAATACTTTCCTGCCGAATGGGCCTATCGCGATCACAACGGCATCACCGTCCGTGCCAACGCCCAGGGCCAGATTCCGGCGCGCAGCGGCGAGCCACCCTGCTACGACTGGGGCCTGCAGCGTTTCCTCGATGAAGCCAAGATCCTGGTGCAGATCAACCACCCGGGCGTGGTGCGAGTACGCGATTACTTCACGGCCAATGGCTCGGCCTACATCGTCATGGAGTTCGAGGAGGGCGAGTCGCTGAGCACTTCGCTGCAGCGCGGCGGTATCCTGCCCGAACAGGAACTGCGCCGTCTGCTCGATGATGTACTGCCGGCACTGGAAGCGGTCCACGGCCAGGGCTATCTGCATCGCGACCTTAAGCCCAGCAATCTTTACGTGCGCAACCGCGACGGTCACGTCATGCTGATTGACTTCGGTGCCGCCCGTCAGGCGCTCGGCCGGCGCACCCGCAGCGTCACTAGCGTGGTCACACCCGGCTATTCACCGATCGAACAGTACGTCACGGTCAGCGAGGACTACGGTCCCTGGACCGACATTTACGCCCTCGGCGCGGTATTGTATCGCTGCATCACCGGCGCACCGCCGGTGGAAGCGCCGGGCCGGGTACTCAAGGATCCGGTGCAGCCGGCGATCGAGGCCGGTGCCGGGCTGTACTCGCGCGACATGCTGCAGATGGTGGATCGTGCTTTGGCCGTGCGCCCCGAGGAACGCTTCCAGAGCGTCGCCGAGATGCGTACCGCCCTGCGCGAAAGCGAACGCTCGCCGCAGGAGATCGACTTTTCCCAGGTGCCGCCGATCGCCCCGGAAATCCTCGATCTGCTACCGCGCGACGAAGCACCACCGCTAAAATTCACCTCCGTTTCGCAGCCCTCCGAACCGGCCCAGCAGGATGCCTGGGACAATAGCAGTCGCATTCGTCTGGAACGGCGCTCGATACCCTCACGTCAGCTGGCCACACCGGCAGAATCGCGTTCGACCCCTTCGTATCGGGCTGGTGGTGCCAGGGCGGTGACAGCCGCAGAATTGCAGCCGGCCTTCGACGAACCACTGTCGCCGCGCAAAAGCGAGTCCGAGTCCCTGCCGCTGCTGGACAACATCTGGGAGCATCTCGACGAACTGCCGCAACTGACGGCACCCGATACCGAAGCCGAAGCTGAGGCCCAAGTTGCAACCCAGGCTGAACATGCGCGCCCCTCGCCAGCGCCGCAATCGGCAGCGGACAGCGATTCGGCTGCACGGCTGCTCAAGCGCACGCCACAGTCGGCGGTCGAGCACCTGCGCAAACTCTCCACAGCGCGCAATATCGACGAGCCGGCCGATGGTCCCTCGGTGCGCGGGGGCGGCGAGGCACGCAGCACCGCACTGACCGGATCGGACCTTGCGATCACCACCGAAATCTCCGCCACGCCGCCGGCCCGCCCACCCATCAACTGGCGGCGCATCCTGCTAACGGTCTTCGTAGTCTGCGGGCTGTCCGGCACCGGGCTGCTCGGCTATGAGTACTACCATGCCCTCCAGGATCAGCAGCAACGCCAACAAAGCGCCCTGAACCAACAGGAACAGGAAGCGGAAGCACTGCGGGCCCAGCAGGAAGCCGAACGGATCAGCGCCGAAATCAACCGCAATATCGAACAGGCCCGCAGCGCGCTCAACAGCCGGGAATGGGCGCGCGCCAGCGTGTATCTGGAACGGGCCGCCGCGCTTGGTCCCAGTCATCCGGCGGTCGTGACCCTGCGCGAGCAGCTCAAAACCATTCAGCACCCCGGCGAGCAACGCACCCGTACCGAAAAGACCACCGGCATGCGCCTGCAGTGGATCGAGGGTGGCTGTTTTGACATGGGCAGCCCGACCAGCGAACGCGATCGCAGCCAGGATGAGCGGCCCCATCAGGTCTGTGTCAAGGGCTTCTGGATCGGCCAGAATGAAGTCACCAACGGCCAATATCGGCGCTTTCGGCCTGATCATGACAGCGGCACTACCCAGAACCGCTCCCTGAACGCCGACAACCAGCCGGCAGTCAACCTGAGCTGGAACGACGCGGCCGCCTTCACCGAATGGCTGTCCTGGGAAACCGAACGTGGCCAGCGCTTTCGCCTGCCGACCGAAGCGGAATGGGAATACGCCATCCGCGCTGGCACCACCAGCCGCTACTACTGGGGGGATGAACTCGACCCGTTGTACGCCAATTTCTCCGACCGCAACGACCCCACTGGCGCGTCAATCGGCAATCTCGACGATGGCCAGGCCATCACCGCCCCGGTTGGCCGCTACCGGGCCAATGCCTGGAACCTGTATGACATGGCCGGCAATGCCTGGGAATGGACCTGCTCGGAATATGACGGCCGCTACAGCGGCACGGAACTGGCCTGCGTGGAGCGACGCAGCGGTGAGGGTCAGCGGGTCATACGGGGCGGATCCTGGAATAACGGACCCGGCGACCTGCGCTCGGCTCGGCGCCTGGCCCGCGCACCCAGTCACCGCGATGCGATGACCGGATTCCGGGTTGTTCTCGAACAGAGCAGCGAATAGACCGCCGGCTCAGATCACTCAGGCGCTGCGGCGGCTAACCATGAAGACCGCGGTGCCTTCGACCACAACCTTGTCCTGGACGGTGCAGATCGTGCTCATGATCACCCGACGCCGTTCGGTATTGATCTCCGTAATGGTGCAGGTCGCGGTCACCGTGTCACCGATGCGCACCGGCGCCTTGAAGCGCAACTGCTGATCGACGTAAATGCAGCCCGGACCCGGCAGGCGGGTGCCGGCGACGCAGGAGATCAGGCCGGCGCAGAACATGCCGTGGGCGATACGGCTCTTGAATTGGGTCTGCGCGGCGAACACCTCGTTACAGTGCACCGGGTTGTTGTCGCCGGTCAGTCCGGCGAACATGACCACGTCGGTCTCGGTGACGGTCTTGGCATGGGAGGCACTCATGCCGACCTGGAGATCCTCCAGATAATAGCCGTGGATGCTGTCGTTATAGCCTTCGTGGTTGGAATACATGAACTTCTCCGGTCATTGAAATATTCGATTGAGCGTCTGGATCGCCGACGCGGCGCATAGCCTACACGAGCAGGCCAACCAGAGGGAAATCCTGACCAGACCCGCATCCAGACCACCCGCGCTGCTTAGCCAATAAAGGCATTGCATCACCGAAAGGGGACCAATACCATAGCGCGGCGAAGCTAAACGCGACGGATACACAAACCTCCCCCGGACGCTAGCGCCCTGGCTTCACACATTACAAACCTCCATGTCCGGGAATGGTTTTCTTCTTCCGATACCGGGTTTTTACTCCCGCATCCGGCTATCCGTCCGCGTCGATTTCCGACACATTCAGTAATTCCAAGCGAAGGTGAACGATGAAAATTCTAGTCGCCGTAAAGCGGGTCGTGGACTACAACGTCAAGGTTCGGGCGAAGGCGGACGGCTCCGGCGTGGAAACCGCCAACGTCAAGATGTCCATGAATCCGTTCGACGAAATCGCCGTCGAAGAAGCGGTCCGCCTGCAGGAGGCCGGCAAGGCCAAGGAAATCGTCGCCGTCTCGCTGGGTGTGGCGGCCTGTCAGGACACGATCCGCACCGCGCTGGCCATGGGCGCCGACCGCGGCATTCTGGTGGAAACCGATGCCGAACTGCAGCCACTGGCGGTGGCTAAGCTGCTCAAGGCGGTGGTCGAGAAGGAAAAGCCCGATCTGGTGATCCTCGGCAAGCAGGCGATCGACGACGACGCCAACCAGACCGGCCAGATGCTGGCGGCGCTGCTGGGCTGGGCGCAGGGTACCTTCGCCTCCAAGGTCGAAGTGGGCGCTGGCGAACTGAGCATCACCCGTGAAATCGACGGCGGCCTGGAAACCCTGGCCCTGCAACTGCCGGCGGTGATCACCAGCGATCTGCGCCTGAACGAACCACGTTTCGTCAAGCTGCCCAACATCATGAAGGCCAAGAAAAAGCCTCTTGAGGTGCTCAAGCCGGCCGATCTGGGCGTTGACGTGACCCCGCGCCTGGTCACCCTCAAGGTGCAGGAACCACCCAAGCGCCAGGCCGGCATCAAGGTCGGCAGCGTTGCCGAACTGGTCGCCAAGCTGCACAGCGAAGCCCACGTCATCTAAGCCCGCGGGAACCGAATTGCCATGAGTATTCTGGTTATTGCCGAACACGATAACGCCACCCTCAAGGCGGCGACTCTGAACACCGTCACCGCCGCCAGCCAGATCGGCGGCGCCATCACCGTGCTGGTCGCCGGTCACGGCTGTGGCGCGGTCGCTGAAAGCGCCGCCCAGATGGCCGGTGTCGCCAAGGTGCTGCTCGCCGATGCGCCGCAGTACGCCCACCAGCTCGCCGAAAACGTCGCCGCACTGGTCGTCGGCCTGGCTGGCGGCTACAGCCACATCCTCGCCCCGGCCACCGCCACCGGCAAGAACACCCTGCCACGGGTCGCCGCGCTGCTCGACGTAGCGCAGCTGTCCGATGTGATCAAGGTGGAAAGTGCCGATACTTTCGTGCGGCCGATCTACGCCGGCAATGTGCTGGCTACGGTCCAGTCGAAAGATGCGGTCAAGGTGATGACCGTGCGCGGTACCGCCTTCCCGGCTGCCGCTGCCACCGGCGGCAGTGCCACCATTGAAGCCGTCACCGCCAGCGCTGATGCCGGCGTGGCGCGCTTTGTCAGCCAGCAGCTGACCAAGTCCGACCGGCCGGAACTGACTGCCGCGCGCATCATCGTGTCCGGTGGCCGTGGCATGGGCAATGGCGACAACTTCAAGCTGCTGGAAGATGTCGCCGACAAGCTCGGCGCGGCGGTCGGCGCCTCGCGCGCCGCAGTCGATGCCGGCTTCGTACCCAACGATTACCAGGTTGGCCAGACCGGCAAGGTGGTCGCGCCGGAACTGTATATCGCCGTCGGCATCTCCGGCGCTATTCAGCATCTGGCCGGAATGAAGGACAGCAAGATCATCGTCGCCATCAACAAGGATGAGGAAGCCCCGATCTTCCAGGTCGCCGACTATGGTCTGGTCGCTGACTTGTTCGCCGCCGTGCCTGAACTGTCCAAGGAGCTGGATAAGCTGAATGCCTGAAGGGCCGTCAGCCATCCTTAATCAATCCAGTCCCGCACCCGCGCCGCCGTTCAGGCGGCGCACCCTTTCCGAACCCGCGTTGTACAGCTGAATCCTAAGGAGGCGTCCGTGACCGCCTATTTCGCTCCGACCCGTGATATGCAGTTTGTCATCAATGAACTGGCCGATCTGAATGCGGTAGCTGCCCTGCCCGCTTTCGCCGAACAGGACGTCGGCCCGGACCTGACCGAAGCCGTACTCGAAGAGGCCGCCAAGCTGGCCGCCGAAGTCCTGGCGCCGCTCAACAAGTCCGGTGATGCCCAGGGCGCCAGCATTGGCCCTGACGGCGTCATTCCTGCCGATGGCTTCACCGCCGCTTACCAGCAGTTTGTCGAAGGCGGCTGGAACGGCCTTGGCTGCTCGACGGAATACGGTGGCCAGGGTCTGCCGGAGCTGGTCAACATCGCCACCCAGGAGATGTGGAACGCCGCCAACATGTCCTTCGCGCTGTGCCCGATGCTGAACGGGGGCGCGATCGAGGCCATCCGCCACGCCGGCTCGTCTGAGCAGAAGGCGCTGTTCCTGCCGAAGATGGTCAGCGGCGAATGGACCGGCACCATGAACCTGACCGAGTCACAGGCCGGCTCCGACCTGTCCGCGGTGCGCAGCCGCGCCGTGCCCGAGGGGGATCACTACCGGATCTACGGCCAGAAGATCTTCATCACCTGGGGCGAGCACAACATGACCGAGAACACCATTCATCTGGTGCTCGCCCGAACGCCGGATGCCCCGGAAGGCGTCAAGGGCATCTCGCTGTTCATCGTGCCCAAGTTCATGGTCAACGCCGACGGTTCGCTCGGTGCACGCAATGACGTGCACGCAGTCTCCATCGAGCACAAGCTCGGCATCCACGCCAGCCCGACCTGCGTGATGGCCTTTGGCGACCAGGAAGGCGCGATCGGCTATCTGGTGGGCGAGGAAAACAAGGGCCTGGCCTACATGTTCGTGATGATGAACGAGGCCCGCTTCAAGGTCGGCGTGCAGGGTCTGGCCATCGGCGAGCGCGCCTATCAGGCCGCCCGTGAATACGCCAAGGACCGGGTGCAGGGCCGTCCAGTCGGCACCAAGTCCGGTGACCGGGTTGCCATCATCCATCACCCCGACGTGCGGCGGATGCTGATGACCATGAAGGCGCAGAATGAGGCGATGCGCGCCCTGGCCTATGTGGTTGCCGCCCACCTCGATCAGGCCCGTCATCACCCCGACGCGGCGCAGCGCAAGATCCATCAGGCCCGGGTTGACCTGCTGATTCCGGTGGTCAAGGGCTGGTCGACCGAACTGGGCATCGAGATTGCCTCGCTGGGCGTGCAGGTCTATGGCGGCATGGGCTTCGTCGAGGAAACCGGCGCCTGTCAGCACCTGCGTGACTCGCGCATCACCACCATCTACGAAGGCACCACCGGCATTCAGGCCGCCGATCTGGCCGGGCGTAAGCTGAGCATGGACAAGGGCGCGGCGATGCGGGCGCTGATTGCCGACATCACCGCCACCGCCGAAGATCTCGGCCAGGCGGTCGGTGACGATATGACGGCGATCCGTGACGGTCTGCGCGCGGGCGTGCAGGCACTGGCCATGGCCACCGACTGGATACTCAGCTGCAACGATCCGCGCGCCACCATGGCAATATCGGTCGATTACATGATGCTGACCGGCTATGTCTGCGGCGGCTGGCAGATGGCGCGCGCCGCGCGGGTCGCTCAGACCCGTCTGGCCAGTGGTCAGGATCCGCTGTTCCACGAAGCCAAGCTGCTCACTGCCCGCTTCTATGCCGAGCACATTCTGCCCAAGGCCGGTGCCCTGCTGCGCTCGATCCAGAACGGCGGCACCTCGATCATGGCCCTGAGCGAGGAGCAGTTCTAGGCAGTCCCTGCCCGCAGCCGACGCTGTTGTCATCGGCTGCGGGATCGCCCAGCGGAGAAGCTGTTGAACCACAGTCTCATCCTACCGATCCTGCTGCCTTTCATTGCCGGTATCGCCCTGCTGCTGCTTGGGGACACAGCAGCGGCGCGGTGGCGTTTCGACCCGCGTCGCCTGAACCTGGGCAGTGTCGCTCTGCTGCTGCCCGTGGCTCTGCTGCTGCTGGCGCGCGCCAGCAGCGGCACCTATGCCACCTATGCCCTCGGGCACTGGCCGGCGCCCTTTGGCATTCTCCTGGTGCTGGACCGCTGCAGCGCCCTGCTGCTGCTGCTGGTCGCACTGGTGGCGCTGGCGGCCCTGCTGCATGCCCTGGCTACCGGCAGCGATCGCCAAGGCCGCTGGTTTCATGCGCTATTCCAGTTTCAACTCATGGGTCTGAATGGCGCTTTTCTCGCCGGCGACCTGTTCAACCTGTTCGTGTTCTTCGAAATCCTGCTCATCGCCTCCTATGGCCTGCTGCTGCATGGCGGCGGCGCGGCACGGCTGCGCGCCGGTCTCCACTATGTGATTCTCAACCTGGCCGGCTCGGCGCTGTTTCTGATTGCCATTGCCACCCTGTACGGCACGACTGGAGCGCTGAATTTCGCCGATCTGGCGCAACGCATCGCTACTGCACCCGCAGACACTGCAGGCCTGTTGCGCGTTGGCGCGCTGCTGCTGCTGGTGGTCTTCGGCCTCAAGGCGGCGATACTGCCGCTGTATTGCTGGCTGCCAGCCGCCTATGCCAGCAGCAGCGCCCCGGTCGCGGCGCTGTTCGCGCTGCTCACCAAGGTCGGCGTGTATGCCATTTTGCGCATTGCGACCCTGCTGTTCGGCAACGATGCCGGACCCGCCGCCCAGGTGCTGGCGCCCTGGCTGCTACCGCTGGGACTGGCAACGCTGCTAGCCGGTGCCTTGGGCATGCTGGCCAGCGCCGAGCTGCGCCGCCTGCTCGCCTATGGCGTGATCGTCTCAATCGGCACCCTGCTGATCGGTCTGGGCCTGGACAGCAGCGCCGGTCTGGGCGCGGCACTGGTTTACCTGGTGCATACCACGCTGATTGGCGCCGGCATGTTCCTGCTCGCCGACCTGATCGCCGCGCAGCGCGGCCACCTCGATCACCGGCCCGCCACACCACTGGCGCAACCGGCACTGCTCGGCGGTCTGTTCCTGGCCGGCGCGATCGCAATGGCCGGCCTGCCGCCGCTGAGCGGTTTCTTCGGCAAGCTGCTGCTGCTGCGCGCGGCCGCCGATAGCGCCACCCTGCCCTGGGTATGGGGCGGGATACTGGGCAGCGGACTGCTGGTGATCATTGCCCTGAGTCGCAGCGGCAGCGCCCTGTTCTGGCTCCCGGCCCACGCAACCACCCCAAACAGCGCGCCCGCGCCGGTCCGCCAGTGGCTGCCCGCCGCCGCGCTGCTCACAGCCGCGCCGCTGCTGATCCTGTTCGGCCAGCCACTGCTCGATTTTGCCACCGCCACCGCCCAGCAACTACGCGAACCCGCCGGCTATATCCACGCGGTACTGGGCGACCCGGCAGTCGCCACGGCAGCGCCACCATGAGCACGCCCATCGCCAGATGGCTGCCGCGTCCTGGACTCAGCATCCTGCTGCTCGCCACCTGGCTGCTGCTGCACAACAGCGTGGCGCCCGGGCAGTGGCTGCTCGGCGGGGTGCTGGCGCTGCTCCTGCCGTGGCTGTTGGAACGGCTGTGGCCGGACACACCACGCCCGCGTCGTCTGGATCTGCTGCCGCTGTACCTGAGCCGTCTGCTCTGGGATATCGTGATCTCCAATCTGAGCGTGGCCCGGCTGATCCTGAGCCGGTCGCCGGCAACAACACTGCGTCCGGCGTTTATCAGCCTGCCACTGGCGCTGCGCGACGAACGGGCCATTGCCATTCTCGCCGCCACCATCACCCTGACGCCCGGCACCGTAGCGGTCGAGCTGAGCACCGACCGCTGTGAGCTGCTGATGCATTGCCTGGATCTGGACGACGCCACCACGCTGATCGCCAGCCTGCGGCAACGCTACGAGGCCCTGCTGCTGGAGATGTTCCCGCCATGCTGAGCATTGCCCTGTCGATCGCCTTCACGCTGCTCGGCGTCGCGCTGCTGCTGACCGGCTGGCGCCTGCTGCGCGGCCCGAGCCTGCCAGACCGCATCCTTGCCCTCGACACGCTGTACATCAATGCCGTAGCCCTGCTGGTGCTGCTCGGGATTGCCTTCGACAGTCCACTGTACTTCGAAGCGGCGCTGCTGATCGCCCTGCTGGGTTTCATCGGTACCGTGGCACTGTGCCGCTTTGTCCGCGATGGCCGCCTGTTCGACATGGAGCGCACCGATGCTGACTGACCTGATCGCCGTACTGGTAGCACTGCTCGTGATCGCGGGCGCGGCCTTTGTGCTGATTGGCGCGCTCGGTCTGGTGCGCCTGGCGGATTTTTTCAGCCGGCTGCATGCGCCGACCAAGGCCACCACGCTGGGCGTGGGCTGTCTGCTGCTGGCCTCGCTGCTGCATTTCAGCAGCCGCGCACCGGGCTTGAGCCTGCATGAGCTGCTGATCATGGCGTTCCTGTTCCTGACCGCACCGATCAGTGCCCAGTTGCTCGCCCGCACCCGCCTGCCGGCAGCGCGCAAGAACAATCCGGAACCGCACTAGGGCCTGCCCGGCACTTACGCCGCGGCTTATACTGCGGAGACAAACCGGATGATACGCAGGGCTTTTATCCGCCGTGTTCGCGCCTTCTTTCCAGACAGGTACGCCAGCCATGACCGAAACCCCCTCTGCCGATAATGCAACCACCCGCGCCAGCCTGCTCGATCGCACCATGACCAACCTGCGCGAAGTCTGGCGCGATATGGCCGACTGGCGCGGTGGCTTCGCAAACTCCCCCGCGCCCCACCTGCCAGATAAGGATATCGAGGCGCTCAAGACCCAGATGCGCGACTGCCTGGATGCGCGCGGTGGCGAAGTCTCGGCCCGCGCCCGTGCGGCCAATCTCGGTCGCATCTACCTGTCGCTGAATGCCCAGGGCCGCAAGCGCTTCCTGCAGATTCTGGCCACCGAGTTCGACATCGACCGCAAGGCGGTGGACAAGGCCATAGCCACGCTGCAACAGGCCGGCGATAACGGCAAGGAGCGCGCCAAGGCTGAGCGGGCCCTGCACAAGGCGCTGCAACCGCCGCGCCTGCGCCTGCTGACCCAGCTCAACGCCCTGCCCGAGGGCTTCCACTTTCTGGTCGATCTGCGCGCTGAACTGCTGAGCTGGAGCAAGGACGACCCGGTGCTGGCGGCACTGGAACGGGATCTGCTGTCGCTGCTGGCATCGTGGTTTGATGTCGGCTTTCTGGAACTGCGGCGCATCACCTGGGAATCGCCGGCGGCGCTGCTGGAAAAAGTGATCGCCTACGAGGCCGTGCACCCGATCAGGAGCTGGGATGATCTGAAAAACCGCCTCAGCTCCGACCGGCGCTGCTTTACCTTCTTTCACCCGCGCATGCCCAACGAACCCCTGATCATCGTTCAGGTAGCACTGGTACATGGCATCGCCGACAACGTGCAGACCCTGCTCGATGAAACGGCGCCTGTGGTGGATCCGCAGGAGGCCGATACTGCGATTTTCTATTCGATTTCCAACGCCCACGAGGGCCTGAGCGGCATCAGCTTTGGCAATTTCCTGATCAAGCGGGTGGTGGACGAACTGGCGGGCGAATTCAAGAATCTCAAGACCTTCGCCACCCTGTCGCCGATTCCCGGTTTCCGCGGCTGGCTGGAGCGCAAATTGGGCGAACCCGGTCAGGATGCCGAGGCCATGCTGCTCAACGCCGCCGAGCGCAAGGCCATCGCCATGGCTGCGGGCACCGGCAAGGAACCGGCCTCCCTGCAGACCCTGCTGCATAACGCCGCCTGGACCCAAAAGCCGGAGCTGGCCAGGGCGCTGAAGCAGCCGCTGCTGCGCCTGTGCGCCCAGTACCTGGTCAACGAAAAGCGTGACAGCGGCGCGGCACTGGATCGAGTGGCGCGCTTCCATTTGTCCAACGGCGCGCGCATCGAGCGCCTGAACTGGCTGGCCGACACCTCGGAACGCGGCCTGCGCCAGTCAGCCGGGATGATGGTCAACTACCTGTACAAGCTCAACGACATCGAAGCCAACCACGAAGCCTATCGCGGCGAAGGCAAGATCTCACGCTCGACCGCGGTGCGCGCTCTGCTCAAGCCCTGATCCTTGCGGCACGCCGGGCGTAGCCAATCGCGGCAAGGCGCGCTCGACAACGCTGGCTATACTTTCAGACCAGCGGCTGCACCGTTCCATAATCAAGGCCGCCATTCGGTTGCGCGGCTGGATTTTGCATTGTAAAAATCCATGCCGACTCGACTACCACATCGGAGTGATCCCATGCAACAACATAAAAACGCTAAGAAAAATTCGTTCCGGCTGGCCCCGCTCGGTCTTGCACTCAGTCTGATCGTTGGTGGCGCCGCCCAGGCTGCGACCCGCGCCGACTTCTATGCCCAATTCAATCCCTCCGCTGGCGTTGTGCCCTTTCCTAGCAACCTGCTGTTCAGCGGCTCGACCGATGGCACTCTGAATCTTCCGGTCAGCGATCCGACCAATCTGGCCGATCCACGGGTCGCGATGAACGAGCTGGACGGCTTCTCCACCGTCGCGCCACTCACCGCGCAGTTCTCCGGCAGCCTGAAGGCGGCGACCGTCACCGCCGGCAGCACGGTACGGGTCTTTGAAGTAACGCTGGTCAATCCTTTCCTCGACCCGAGCACCAAGGCTCCGTTCGCCGTGACTGGTGTGACCCGCGAACTGCAGGCCGGCACCGATTACAGCGTCAACCTGCTGCCGCAGGATCCCAACCAGACCACTCTGAACATTCACCCGCTGCGGCCGCTGGCACCCAAGACCGGCTATCTGGTGACCTTGACCGATGGTATTCAGGACAGCGGCGGCTACAGCGCCCTGCCCTCGCCGGTCTACAGCCTGACCAAACTGACCACGCCGCTGGTCGATGACAATGGCAAGAGCGTGATTCCCGGTGTCAACGATGCGCAGGCAAAAGCGCTGGAACCACTGCGGCAACTGGTCAATAACCAGGAAAGCGCCGCGGCCAGTCAGGGCGTGGCCAAGAGCAGCATCGTGCTGAGCTGGACCTTCATGACCCAGTCGGTCGATGATGCCTTCATGGCGCTGGACAAGACCCTCAAGCCGCTGGGCATGGCGGTCAAGGCGACCGGCGCGACCACTGCCGCCGTGCCCTCGTTCAATTTACCCGGCTTTTCCGACATCTATGCCGGCGCGCTGGCGATTCCCTATTATCTGAGCAAGGACAAGCCCACCAGCGGCTATTGGCAGACCGCCAACGGTGGCGCAGTCACCCGTTACAACCCGCTGCCGGCAGCCACTGCCCCGCTGCAAATCCCGGTGCTGATGACCGTGCCCAATACCAAGAGCGGCCACAGCAAACCTGCCAATGGCTGGCCGGTGGTGGTGTTCCAGCATGGCATCACCCAGAATCGCAGCAACCTGTTCGCGCTGGCCGACGCGCTGTCCTTCGAGGGCTATGCCGCCGTAGCCATCGACCTGCCCCTGCACGGCATCACCGATACCAGCAACCCCTTCTATCTGAAGGGGCTGGAGCGGACCTTCGATCTGGATCTGGTCAATAACCAGACCGGCCTGCCGCCCGCCGATGGCATCATCGACGCCTCTGGAAGCTATTTCATCAACCTGCAAAGCCTGCTGACCACCCGCGATAACGTGCGTGAAGCCGCTACTGACCTGCGGCAACTGGTCGCGAGCCTGCCGCTGGTGGATTTGAACGGCGACAGCAAGCCTGATCTGGATGTGGGGCATATTCACTTCGTCGGCCACTCGCTAGGCGCCATCACCGGCACCACCTTCCTGGCCCTTGAGGATGGCGTCAGCAGCGCGACCTTGGGCATGGGCGGCGGCGGTGTTGCCAAGCTGCTCGATGGTTCCGCCACCTTTGGGCCACGCATCGCGGCCGGACTGGCGGCGGCAGGTATCAAGAAAGGCACGCCCGACTACGAAAACTACATGGCCGCAGCGCAAACCGTGGTCGATTCTGGCGATCCGATCAACTACGCAGCGGCGGCAGCCAGCCTGCATCCGATTCACCTGATCGAAGTGGTCGGCAGCGCCAAATCGCTACCGGATCAGGTCGTGCCCAACTCGGTCGAGAATGCGCCCTTGTCGGGCACCGAGCCGCTGGCCAGCGCCATGGGTCTGAAGTCGGTCAGCCGTTCTACCTGGGATGACAAGGGCGTGCGCGCCATCGTCCGCTTCACCGAGGGCGACCACAGCTCGATTCTCAGTCCAGTCGCGTCCGTCGCCGCCACCGCCGAAATGCAGGGGCAGATGATCAGCTTCCTCAACAGCGAAGGCGCAGAATTGGACATTATCTATACCCCGGTCGTGAAATAATCCGTTGCGCGGATGATCGGCAAACCCCGTTTCCACCCGGGAGCGGGGTTTTTCATTGCATCTCTTTACCGCATGGCGGCGAGTGGGTAGATTGGCCGCCCGAACACGTCCACCACCCGACTGCAAAATCGATGGCCCAATACATCTACACCATGAACCGCGTGGGCAAGGTCGTACCGCCCAAGCGCGAGATCCTCAAGGATATTTCCCTCTCGTTCTTCCCCGGCGCCAAGATTGGCGTACTCGGTCTGAACGGCTCTGGCAAATCCACCCTGCTGCGCATCATGGCCGGCGTCGATACCGATATTCTCGGCGAGGCCCGTCCGCAACCCGGCATCCATATCGGCTTCCTGTCGCAGGAGCCACAACTCGACCCCAGCAAGGACGTGCGCGGCAATGTTGAAGAAGCGGTCGCGCCGATCAAAAACGCCCTGACGCGGCTTGACGAAGTCTATGCCGCCTATGCCGATCCCGAGGCCGATTTCGACAAGCTGGCCGCCGAACAAGCCGACCTCGAAGCCTATCTGCACGCCACCGACGGCCATAACCTCGACCGCACCCTGGATGTCGCCGCCGATGCCCTGCGCCTGCCACCCTGGGATGCGGACGTGACCCAGTTGTCCGGTGGCGAAAAGCGCCGCGTCGCCCTGTGCCGCCTGCTGCTGTCCAAGCCGGATATGCTGCTGCTCGACGAGCCGACCAATCACCTCGACGCCGAATCGGTAGCCTGGCTGGAGCGCTTCCTGCAGGATTATCCAGGCACCGTGGTCGCCGTCACCCATGACCGCTACTTCCTCGACAATGTCGCCGGCTGGATTCTGGAACTGGACCGGGGCCGCGGTATTCCGTGGGAAGGCAATTACTCCTCGTGGCTGGAACAGAAGGAAAAGCGTCTGGAGATCGAGGAGAAGCAGGAAACCGCGCACACCAAGGCCATGAAGGCGGAACTGGAATGGGTGCGCGCCAATCCCAAGGGTCGCCACGCCAAGAGCAAGGCGCGTGTCGCCCGCTTCGAGGAACTGGAATCGCAGGAATTCCAAAAGCGCAACGAAACCCAGGAACTGTATATTCCGCCGGGGCCGCGCCTGGGCGAACTCGTGGTGGAATCGGCTGGCCTGTGCAAGGGCTTTGGCGATCGGCTGCTGATCGACGGCCTCGACTTCCGCCTGCCCAAGGGCGGCATCGTCGGCGTCATCGGTCCCAACGGCGCCGGCAAAACCACCCTGTTCCGCATGCTGGTCGGTCAGGAACAGCCGGATGGCGGCACGCTGCGGGTCGGCGATACCGTCAAGCTGGCCCACGTCGATCAGTCGCGCGATACCCTCGACGGCAGCAAAACCGTCTGGCAGGAAATCTCCGATGGTCTCGATCTGATCACCGTAGGCAGTTATCAGATCAGTTCCCGCGCCTACGTTGGCCGCTTCAACTTCAAGGGACCGGATCAGCAGAAGTTCATCAAGGATCTGTCCGGCGGCGAACGCAACCGCGTGCATCTGGCCAAGCTGTTGCGCAGCGGCGGCAACGTGCTGCTGCTCGACGAGCCGACCAATGATCTCGACGTGGAAACGCTGCGGGCGCTGGAAGAAGCCTTGCTGGCTTTCGCCGGCTGCGCGGTGATCATTTCCCATGATCGCTGGTTCCTCGACCGCATCGCCACCCACATCCTCGCCTTCGAGGGTGATTCACAGGTGGTGTGGTTCGAGGGTAACTATGCCGATTACGAGGTCGACCGCAAGCGCCGGCTGGGTGTGGACGCTGATCAGCCGCACCGCATCAAATATCGCAAGCTGGCCTGAACGCGCACCGGCGCAGCCGTCGTGTGGTCAAAGCATTCAGCCTTGTCCACACGGCGCATCCGGCAGCTGCGGAACCGGGCGACTCTGCCTGCCCTGCCGCGTGCAGGGCGCCACATGCTGGGAGGTTAACGCGATGCTGAAACCCCTGCTTCCCGAAGGTGAGACGCTGCGCCGGGCGTTTGTGTGGCTGAGCGAACAGCCAGGATCCTGTACTGCGCACCGAGTCGAACAGGCCAGTCTGCGCTTTGACCTGGCGCCCTGCGATGAGGAATTCCTGCTGCGCCAGTTCGTTCACCACCGCGGCGCGGCCAGCGATGCGCCGAGCGTGGATGAGGTTGCGTCAACCCGCTAGCGGTCCGCGCAGGCGCCGGGCAAAGCCGACCAGCATGGCTGCCGTCGCCCCCCAGATAAAGCGCTCCTGATAGGGAATCGCGTAATAGCGCCGCTGCTGGCCCTCATAGAGCACGCTGCGATATTCGTGGTTGTCGTGGTCGAGCAGAAAGGCCAGCGGCACCTCAAATGCCTCGGCCACTTCAAAGGCATCCAGGGTCAATGCAAACGGTGGTTCCACGAACGCCACCACGGGCGTCACCAGAAAGCCGGTCACGGTCTGATACAGGTCGAGAAAGCCGGCAATTTCCGTGATATGGCGGCGCTGCAGGCCGATTTCCTCCTCAGCCTCGCGCAGCGCGGTATCCACCGGGCTGGCATCCTCGGCCTCGGCGCGGCCACCGGGAAAGCTGATCTGCCCGGCGTGGTGTTCGAGATGCGCGGTGCGCTGGGTCAGCAGCACGGTGAAACCCTCGGGGCGCGCCACCAGTGGCACCAGGACTGCCGCCGGCGTCAGCGGCCGTTCCTCGGCCTGCAACCCGGCCACAGCATGATCGCCGCTCAGCTCATCGCCGGTCGTAAGCGGGTGCTGCGGATGCAGGCAACGGCGAATCCGCTCACGCAGGTCCGCAAGGGATGATTCAGGCCACATCCAGCGCCACTCCAAACAGCCGGCTGTAATTCGCGGCGGTGACTGCTGCGACCTGTTCCAGGGTTTCGCCACGCAGTTGCGCAACAAAGGCTGCCACCTCGCGCACCCAGGCCGGCTGATTGGGCTTGCCGCGATGCGGCACGGGTGCCAGATAGGGCGCGTCGGTTTCCACCAGTAAACGCTCAGCGGGCAGGCGTCGCGCCACGTCCTGAATCTGTCGGGCACTGCGGAAGGTGACGATACCGGAAAAGGAAATATGGAAATTCAGGTCCAGCGCGCGCTCGGCCATCGCCCAGTCCTCGGTAAAGCAGTGCAGCACACCTCCAACCTCGGCCGCGCCTTCCTCGGCCAGAATACGCAGAGTATCCTCGCGGGCCTCGCGGGTATGCACGATCAGCGGCTTGCCCAGATCACGCGCGGCGGCGATGTGGATGCGGAACCAGTCGCGCTGGCCTGCAGCATTGTCGGCGCCATAGTGGTAATCCAGCCCAGTCTCGCCGATCGCCACTACCCGCGACCCGCGGCCCAGGGTGACCAGTTCGGCCACGGTCGGCGCGCGGCCCCCGGTCTCGCCAGGATGCACGCCCACCGACAGCGCCACCTGCGGATAGGGTTCGGTCAAGCGGGCCAGCGCCGGCCAGCCTTCCAGATCGGTGGCTACGCTGAGCAGATGGGTCACGCCCGCAGCGGCGGCGCTATCCAGCACGCCGGCCAGATCACCGCCATGATGACCCGGATCGAGGCGGTCCAGATGACAATGCGAATCGACCAGTAGCATGCCCAGAATGCCCCTACATGGTATTGGTCAGTTGGTCGCTGCGGTTGTAGCCGGCCAGCAGCGCATCGATCTTCTTCTGCAGATTGGCGCCTTCGACCCCGGAAAACTGGATGCCCACGCCCATCTGTCGGCCACCAGGCGTGGTGCGATGATTGATCCACACCACCTTGCCGGTAATGGCAAAACGCTCCGGGTCTTCCAGCAGCGTCAGCAGCAGGAACACCTCGTCGCCCAGTTCGAAAGTCTTTTCCGTCGGAATGAAGATGCCGCCCCCTTTGATGAAGGGCATGTAATTGGCGTTCAGCATCACCTTGTCCTTAATGGCCAGGGAAATGACGCCTTGACGTGGAGCCGCCATAGTGTGTCGTTCAACCTCCGGGGGCGTGGTTCCAGTTGCAGATGCTAGGGCAAATCGTCGCGTGCACCACCGCCCCCCAGAAAGGCTTCCAGCTGCATCTGGACGTTCACCTGAGTGGTCGCGCACACGGCTCGCAGGCGCATGGCGGCGTCGAGACGCTCGAACAGGGTTCGCGATGCGTGCTGCCTAGCCCACTCCTGTAGTACTGGGCGCAGATCGGGGTTATCAAGGCGGGGTGGATCACTCATCATCTTAAGCCGAATCAGATCATGGTGCCAACCGATCAGCCAGCGCAGGTTCTCGCTCAGGTCGCCCTGCATCCAGTCCTGGGCGACGCACACCGGGTCGGCGCTGCCCGCCAGCGTCTGCCGGTATGCTTCAAACAGCGTGCGCCGCCGCGCCCAGCGCGCGCCATTGGCTTGCGCCAGCGCTGCCAGCGGCGCCCCACCGACAATCGCCAGCAGCACGACCGGATCAATCGCGGCCGGGATTCGTGGCGCCAGCCAGTCACGGGCACTGGCCAGCGGTGGTGGCGCAAAATCGATGCGCTGGCAACGGCTGCGCACGGTGGCCGGCAAGCGCGCCGGCCGATCGCTCACCAACAGCAGCAGACTATTACCCGGCGGTTCCTCAAGGGTCTTCAGCAGACTGTTAGCGGCATTGACGTTAAGGCGGTCGGCCGGTTCCAGCAGGGCGACCTTGTAGCCACCATACTGGGCCGTGCAGCCGAGAAAGATACATAGTTCGCGCACGGCATCGATCTTGATCGGCTTGCCCTCTTCCTCGGGCTGCAGCACCTGGACATCGGGATGACTGCCCGCCTGCACCAGCCGGCATCCCCGGCACAGGCCACAGGCCTTGCCCTCGGCATCGACCTGCGTACACAGCAGCGCCCGGATCAGGCGCCGGGCAAACACGCCCTTGCCCAGCCCAGCGGGCCCGGCCAGCAGCAGCGCATGCGGCAGGCGGCCAGCGGCATGACGCTGCCATAACTGCTGCCATGGGGCCATATGCCAGGGCAGGCACTCATCCACGCCCATCAGCCGCGCTCCAGCCAGACCGCCAGCAGATCTTCGATCTCGGCACGCACCTCGCCAAGCGGCGCATCGGCGGCGACGATGCGGTAACGGCCGGGATCGGCGGCAGCCCGCTGCAGATACGCGGCGCGCACCCGCTCGAAGAACTCCAGGGCCTCACGCTCGAAGCGATCCGCCGTGCCCCGCTGCCCGACTCGCTGCAGACCGATCGCCACTGGCAGATCAAACAGCAGCGTCAAGTCAGGCCGCAGCGCGCCCTGCACCCAGTCCTCAAGCGCAGCGATACGCGCTGCCGGCAAGCCACGGCCACCGCCCTGATAGGCATAGGTCGCATCGGTAAAGCGGTCGCAGAGCACCCACTGACCTGCGGCCAGCGCCGGGCGGATCACCCGGTGCACATGCTCGGCACGGGCGGCGAACATCAGCAGGGTCTCGGCATCCAGCGCCATGCCTTCCTGACGATGAGCCAGCAGCAGGCTGCGAATCTCCTCACCCAGGGCGGTTCCGCCCGGCTCGCGGGTCATGATCACCGCATGGCCGGCACGCAGCAGGCACTCGCGTATCACCGCCAGTTGCGTGCTCTTGCCCGCGCCTTCAACGCCTTCGACCGTGATGAAACGACCGCTCATGGTGTTTTGTCCCGGAGCTGATAGCGGCGCACCGCGCGGTTATGTTCTTCCAAGGTGCGGGAAAAGACGTGGCCGCCTTCACCGGTTGCGACGAAATACAGAGCCTCACCCGGATCCGGCTCGACGGTCGCCGCCAGTGCCGCCGCGCTGGGCAAGGCGATCGGCGTCGGCGGCAAGCCTTTACGGGTATAGGTGTTATAAGGGGTATCGGCGTTTAGATCGCGGCGACGCAAATTACCATCGTAGGCAGTGCCCAGACCATAGATTACGGTGGGATCGGTCTGCAGCGGCATGCCCAGACGCAGCCGACGCAGAAATACCCCGGCAATCTGCGGCCGTTCCGCAGGCAGGCCGGTTTCCTTCTCGACGATCGAGGCCAGAATCAGCACCTGCTCGGGATTCTCCAGCGGCAGATCCGCTGCGCGCCGCGCCCAGGCCGTGGCCAGCTGCTGCTCCAGTGCCGCCAGCGCCCGGCGCAGAAACGCCACATCGGTGGTGCCGGCGGGAAAATGGTAGGTATCTGGAAAGAAACGCCCTTCGGGAAACAGACCTGACCGACCCAGACGCGCCATCACTTCGGCATCACTGACTTCGCCCAGAGTCTGGACGATCTTGGGGTGCGCGGCCAATGCCTGACGCAATTGGCGGAAGGTCCAGCCCTCCACCACCGTCAGCGGATACTGGATCACCCGTCCGGCGACGATCCGGCCCAGCAGCAGACGCGGTGTATCACCCGCCTGCAGGGCATATTCACCGGCCTTGAGGCGCGGTGCCAGCCCCTGGAGACGCGCATAGGCCTGCAGATATAGCGCGGATCGCAACAAGCCGGGCTGCTGGCGCAACTGGCGCGCCAACTCGGCGACGCCGCTGCCTGGCTTCAGTTCCAGCACCACGCCCGCCACAGGCACTCCCAGCGGCGTGTCGAGAAACACCTGATAATCGGCGTACACCATGTACAGCGCCGGCCCCAAAATCAGGCCCAGTGCTGCCACCACGCCGCTCAAGCCGCGCAAGCCCCTGGAAAACACCACCGCTCCATTCCCCATCGCGCCCTATGCCGGCGTGGGCCAAGGCGCTCAATCCAGGGCGCGGAATATCACCGTGCCGTTGGTACCGCCGAAACCAAAGGAATTCGACAGCGCCACACGGATACGCCGCTCCTGGGCGACATGCGGCACATAGTTCAGATTGCAGCCCGACTCGGCCTCGTCCAGATTGATGGTCGGTGGCGCGACCTGATCACGGATCGCCAGAATGGTGAAGATTGCCTCCACACCACCAGCCGCACCGAGCAGATGCCCGGTCATCGACTTGGTCGAACTCATCGCCAGGCACGCGGCATGATCACCGAACACCGTCTTAACGGCATCGCTTTCGATCTTGTCGCCCGCGGGTGTCGAGGTACCGTGGGCATTGATGTAGTCAACGGCATCCGGGCTCAGTCCGGCATCGCGCAGGGCATTGATCATGGCCCGCCGGGCACCATCCCCATCCGGCGGCGGCAGAGTCATGTGGTAGGCATCGCCGCTCATGCCAAAGCCGATCAGTTCGGCATGGATGTGCGCGCCGCGCCGCCGGGCGTGCTCGTACTCCTCCAGCACCACCACGCCAGCACCGTCACTGAGCACAAAGCCGTCACGATCCTTGTCCCAGGGACGACTGGCTTTTTCCGGCTCGTCGTTGCGCGACGACAGCGCCCGCGCCGCCGCAAAGCCACACAGGCCAGTCGGCGTGGTCGCCATTTCCGCACCACCGGCAACCATCACGTCGGCATCACCATAGGCGATCAGCCGACCGGCCAAGCCAATGCTGTGGGTGGCCGTGGTGCAGGCAGTGACCACCGCCAGGTTCGGACCCTTGATGCCGTAGAGGATCGACAGGTTGCCCGAGACCATGTTGATGATGCTGCGCGGCACGAAAAACGGCGTCAGCCGACGCGGCCCACCCTTGAGGAACGCGGCGTGACCTTCCTCGATACCGGGCAGGCCACCGATACCGGAGCCGATATAGGTGCCGATACGCTCGGCGTTGTCTTCGGTAATTTCCAGGCCGGAATCACGAATCGCCTGCACCGCGGCACCGATGCCGTAGTGGATGAAAGCGTCCATCTTCTTGGCTTCCTTGATGTTCAGGTACTGTTCGACCTGAAAATCACGCACCGCGCCACCGATGCGCACCGGCATGGCGCTGGTATCGAAGGCGGTGATCAGCCCGATACCGCTGCGACCGGCCAGAATGTTGGTCCAGGCGGTCTCCACGGCACTGCCGACTGGAGACACGATACCCATGCCTGTCACTACTACCCGCCGCTTGGCCACCGGACTACCCTCTTCTGTGCTGCACTGACAATACACTGACAAAACAAGGCCGCGGCCCCCAAAGGTGACCGCGGCGCCGCTCTCTGCTGCTGCGAACCGACACCTTAACCCTGATGCGACGCGATATAGTCGATCGCCTGCTGGACGGTGGTGATCTTCTCAGCGTCCTCATCGGGAATTTCGAGCTCGAATTCCTCTTCCAGGGCCATCACCAGTTCCACGGTGTCCAGGGAATCGGCGCCGAGATCCTCAACGAAGGAGGCCTCGTTGGTGACCTGCTCTTCCTTCACTCCCAGCTGCTCGATGATGATTTTCTTGACGCGCGCTTCGATGTTGCTGATGTCAGTCATGATGGTTTGCTTCCTCGTTGTGAATCCAGACGACCGCGGCAGTGCCGCGGGCTATTGTATGGAAAAGCCTAATGCCAATCCACCCATTGAAAAATGCAAGTTGGCGCGAATCCTGAGAATTCCGCTCCAGACACAATCTGACCCCCTGCCAGGGAATTCGATTTCGCCCCGCATCCAGATGAACAACACCCATTCTAGCGGCTCATGGCCATCAGGCCATGTACATGCCGCCGTTGACGTGCAGGGTTTCACCGGTCACATAGGCCGCTTCGGCCGAAACCAGGAACGCCACGGCATTGGCAATATCCTGCGCCGCGCCCAGACGCTGCAACGGAATCGTGCCGACCAGCGCAGCCCGCTGGGCCTCGGGCAGGGCCCGGGTCATGTCAGTGTCGATAAAACCCGGGGCAACCGCATTAACGGTGATATTGCGCGAACCCACCTCGCGGGCGAGCGACTTGGTAAAGCCGATGATGCCAGCCTTGGCCGCTGCGTAATTGGCCTGCCCGGCGTTGCCAGTCGCGCCAATCACCGAGGTGATGCTGACGATGCGGCCACGCTGCGCCTTCATCATGCCCCGCAGCACCGCCTTGCTCAGACGATAGACCGAGGACAGATTGGTGTTGAGGATCGCCGCCCACTCCTCCTCCTTCATGCGCAGAAGCAGGTTATCGCGGGTGATGCCGGCATTATTCACCAGGATACTTGGCGCACCAAACTCACTCGTCACAGCCTTGATGGTTGCATCCACCGAAGCCGGGTCAGTCACATCCAGGCACAGGCCACGGCCCGTGATCCCCTGTTCGTGCAGATCTGCAGTAATGGCTTCCGCACCGGCTTCCGTAGTGGCAGTCCCGATCACAGTGGCGCCGCGGCGGCCGAGCTCACGGGCAATGGCCTGGCCAATGCCACGGCTGGCGCCGCTGACCAGGGCAATTTCGCCTTGCAGCGTGGTCATGGTGCTGTCTCCTTTGGTTCGCGCCGCCGTTCACATCCAGCGTGGATGACAGCGGCGCTCCGTCGCTACTTGTAGTCGTTTATAGTAGTCCGCTGCTAGTACTTGAGCAGCGTTGCGCCCCAGGTAAAGCCACCACCAAAACCCTCCAGCAGCAGCGTATCGCCACGCTGAATGCGGCCATCGCGCACTGCTACATCCAGAGCCAGCGGAATCGACGCCGCCGAGGTGTTGCCGTGCGTCCGCACGCAGTCCACGACCCGATCCTCGGACAGGCCCAGGCGCTTGGCGGTAGCCGCCAGGATGCGACGGTTAGCCTGATGGGGAATCAGCCAATCGATATCGGCGATACTCATCTGGTTGGCGGCCAGAATCTGCTCGGCGATATCCTTGAGCGTGGTCACCGCCACCTTGAAGACTTCACTGCCGCGCATCTCCACGAAGGCGGCATTCTGCTGGGTCTGATCATAGCCGCTCGATACCCCGGCCGGCACCCATAGCAGCTCCTTATAGCGGCCATCGGCGCCCAGCCGGCTGTCGATGATCCCGGGCGCATCCGCCGCCTCCAGCACCACCGCACCCGCACCGTCACCAAACAGGATGCAGGTGCCGCGATCTTCCCAGTTGATGATCCGGGTGAAGGTATCGGCGCCAACCACTAGGGCGCGACGCGCGCCACCGGTGCGAATGAAGCGATGGGCAATGTCCAGCGCATAGACGAAGCCGGTGCAGACCGCCTGCACATCGAAGGCCGGCACGCCGTGGCAGCCAAGGCGGTGCTGCAACTGGGTAGCGACGCTCGGAAACACATGATCCGGCGTGGTCGTGCCCAGTACGATCAGGTCGATGTCGCGCCCTTCGAGAGCGGCGGCTTCCAGGGCACGCCGGGCGGCCTGTTCGGCCAGATCGCAGGTGGTTTCCCCGGGCGCAGCAATGTGGCGCTCTTCGACGCCGGTGCGTTCAACGATCCATTCGGCCGTGGTCTCGATCTTTTGTTCGAGATCGGCATTGGTGAGCACGGTCTGCGGCAGATAGCTGCCGGTTCCGATGATCCTGGCGTAGTTCAAAGCGCTTGTCTCTCGGCGTGAAGGGCGGCGAGATGGGTGTTGATGCGCCGTGGCACAACCTGCTCGGCTTCCAGCATCGCCACATGAATGGCATTGGCAAAAGCCAGCGTATCGGCACCTCCGTGGCTCTTGACCACGATCCCCTGCAAACCCAGCAGGCTGGCACCATTATAGCGGCGCGGGTCAATGCGGCGGCTGAAGGCACGCAACACCGGCAGGGCAATCAGACCGGCCAGACGGGTCAGCGGGTTGCGCTTGAATTCCTGGCTCATGAAGTGGCGCACCAGTTTGGCGACACCCTCGCTGCTCTTGAGCGCGATATTGCCGACAAAGCCGTCGCAGACCACGACATCGATATCATCCAGGTAGATGCCGTCACCCTCGACGAAACCGACGTAGTTGAGATCGCTGTTCGCCAGCAGATGGGCCGCTCCCTTGACCTGCTCATTGCCCTTGATGTCTTCCTCACCGATATTGAGCAGACCTACCCGCGGCCGCTCGACACCGTTGACCATCGCCAGCACCGAACCCATCACCGCGAACTGCAGCAAATGTTCGGCCTTGCTATCGACATTGGCGCCCAGATCCAGCACCCGGGTCTGACCGCGCACGGTCGGCAGCGTGGTGCAGATGGCGGGACGGTCGATGCCGGGCAGGGTCTTGAGCACGAAGCGGGCGGTGGCCATCAGCGCGCCGGTGTTGCCCGCGCTGACGCAGGCATCGGCTTCACCCTGCTTGACCAGGTTGATCGCCACCCGCATTGACGAATCCTTCTTGACGCGCAGCGCCTGGCTGGGCGACTCGTCCATGCTCACCAGTTGCGAGGCATGGCGAATGAGGATACCGGGATGTCCCTGCGCCTTGAGATGAGCGAGCCGGGCCGACAGTACGTCCTCCTGGCCGACAAGGATCAGGCGCAGGGGAACGCGCGCGGACTCCAGCACCTGCAGGGCGGCGGGCACAACGACATCAGGACCGATATCGCCGCCCATGCCATCCAGGGCGATGGTCAACGGCCGGTTCATGGCATGAAACACCGCATTACGGGCGGCCGACGCACGCAGCTCAATCTTCGCTTTCGGTAACCGCTGGCTCGCTGATGACCTTGCGACCACGGTAGAAACCATTCGGCGTCACATGATGACGGCGGTGCAGCTCGCCAGAGCTGCGATCAGTCGCCAGCGTCGGACCGGTCAGCGCATCATGGGCGCGGCGCATGCCACGCTTGGAAGGACTCTTACGGCTTTTTTGTACGGCCATTTCATTACTCCTTATTCGGATCTCGCAACAGGGACGCCAGCGCCGCGAAGGGCTGCGGGGGCCTCGAAGCCGGCAGCTCGTCGCCGGGCAGGGTACAACCATGGGCTGCGCATTCGCGCGGATCCTCGTGGCGAGGAATCTGCGGCAAGGCCAGCAGCAGTTCATCCTCCACCAGCGTGGCAACCGCGATTTCGTCTCCGGTCAGCAGCAGGGGTTCACGATCCTCGGGCAAGCGCTCGGCCTCGGCCTCGCTGCGCACCAGCCCCAGGTTGACCCGTGCCAGCAGCGGCATGCGCAACCGCCCCAGGCAACGCTGGCAGACCAGTTCGACATCGGCACCCACCTCACCGTGAATATAGCGCTTGCCCTGGCCATCAACCGTCGCAACCAGCGCCACCCGTACCATGCCTTCGGTACTGCTCAGCAGGGCAGCCAGACGCGGCAATGCCGCAAGCGGCAAGGCGCCGTCCAGCCGGGCATTCTCGGCGGCAAGGCGCCAAGGATCGATACGGTGGGGAAGCGGCAGCGTCTGCATAAGGCGCGGAATGATATCGGCACGATGGATTTCTGTCAAAATAAACCCAGATTACGCATAATTACTGTACTTTTCACCCACTTGCCGAGCCTCGCCATGACTGAAGCCCTTGCCGATGGCCGTCGCCTGATCCTGGCGTCAACCTCGCCTTTCCGCCGCGAGCTGCTCGCACGCCTGGCTTTGCCGTTCACAATACAGGCTCCGGACACTGATGAAACCCGCCGGCCCGGCGAAAGCGCGCCGGCGCTGGTCGCGCGGCTGGCCCGTGCCAAGGCCGAAGCAGTCGCGATGCGGGAGCCCAATGCCCTGCTGATTGGCTCGGATCAGGCCGCGGTACTGGAAAACGACATTCTCGGTAAACCCGGCAATCATGCCAACGCCCTGACGCAGTTGCGGCGCGCCAGCGGGCGAACGGTCAGCTTCCATACCGGGCTGTGCCTGCTCGACAGCGCCAGCGGTCAGTGTCAGGTCGCGGTAGAAACCTTCCAGGTGGTGTTTCGCACGCTGAGCGAGACCCAGATTGAGCACTACCTGCGCCGGGAACAACCTTATGGCTGCGCCGGCAGCTTCAAATCCGAGGGTCTGGGTATTGCCCTGTTCGAGCGCCTGGAAGGCGATGACCCCACCGGATTGATCGGCCTGCCGCTGATCCGCCTGACCCGGATGCTGGAAGCCGCCGGCGTGGCGGTGCTGTGAACGCCAGCGGCAAAAGCCAGCGCTAGCGCCACTGCACGCCCTGATCGAGGCGCAGCGCCTGGCGCAGCACTGCACCGAGCTGGGACTGGGCACCATCGAACAGGCGATCCACCAGCCGGCTGTGCTTGGTGTAATCGACCAGAGTCTTCTCGCCAATAATCTCCTCGGCCACGGAACGGCTGCTGCCCAGCGCATCGACCAGCCCCAGGCTCACACTCTGTTCACCGGTCCACATCAGGCCGCTGAACAGTTGCGGATTATCCGGCAAACGCTCGCCACGCCCCTCCTTGACTGCGGCGATGAACTGGCGGTGGATCGCATCGAGCATCCCCTGCAGATGCTGCACCTCGGTCGGGTTTACCGGCTTGAACGGATCCAGAAAATCCTTGCTATCGCCCGCCGTGTACGCGCGCCGCTCGACACCGAGCTTGTTCATCGCATCGGTAAAGCCGAAGCTGTCCATGCGTACGCCGATCGAACCGACAATGCTGGCCTTGTTGGCATGGATCTTCTGCGCCGCCGCCGCGATGTAATAACCGCCTGAGGCACACACATCGCTGGCTACGGCATGCACCGGCATCTTCGGATACTGCTGGCGCAGCTTGCGGATCTCATCGTAAATCTCGCCGGCCTGCACCGGGCTACCACCGGGACTGTTGATCTCGATGATCACGCCAGCGGTTTTCTCATCCTTGAACGCCTTGCGCAGCGCCTCGATCACATTCTTGGCGCTCGCTTCGGTGCTGCTAGCGATCAGCCCCTCGACCCGCACCAGGGCGGTGTGCTTCTTGGCGCTGGCCGCACCGCCGCCCACATCATCCGGCCAGGCCAGTATCAGCAGCGTCACCAGGTAAGCGAAGAACAGCAGCTTAAAAAAAATGCTCCAGCGCCGCGCCCGCCGCTGCTCAGTGATCGCGGCCAGCGCCAACTTGCTCAGGGGATCGCGCGCCCAGCGCTCATCGCTCGCCGGGCTGTTGCTTGGAAGCTCGCTCATCTCTTCTCTTCCGTACTCAGGTTCGACGCCGGCTGGTCGTGCCGAGGCTGTCGAGCACCGCCTTGAGTTCGTCATGGAGCGGAGCGCTGACCGCGATCTCGCGACCGCCCAGCGTCAGGCTCAGGCTGTGTGCGTGCAGGAACAGGCGGCGCAGGCCGTGCTGCTCGGCCATGGTCCGGTTAAAAGCGACATCGCCATACTTATCATCGCCGGCCAGCGGATGCTCGACATGGGCGGCATGTACGCGGATCTGATGAGTACGACCCGTGGCGATATCCACCTCCAGCAGCGAGGCCGGCCGAAACAGGCTGACCGGGCGCAACCGGGTCAGGGCAGGCTTGCCATCATCCATCACTTCGACCATACGCTCGCCGCCGCGCAGCACGTTACGCCGCAGCGGCTGGTTGATCTCGCGCGGGCCATGATTCCAATAGCCGCGCACCAGAGCCAGATAGCGCTTCTCCACCTGCCCGGCGCGCAACCCCTCCTGGATCAGGCGCAGCGCGGCCGGGGTCCGTGCCAGCACCAGGCAACCGCTGGTATCACGATCCAGGCGGTGCGCCAGCTCCAGAAACGGCTCGTTCGGGCGCAGCGCACGCAGAATCTCGATGACGCCAAAGGCCAGGCCACTGCCCTTGTGCACCGCCAGCCCGGCGGGCTTGTCGAGCACCAGCAGTTCACGATCCTCATACAGAACCGCCGCGCGCAACTGCTCTGCCAGCGCGGCCGGCGGTTGAAAAGGCCGTTCCGGCGCCGGCTTTTCGCCAAGGCGCACGGGCGGGATGCGCAGCATATCGCCCGTCTGCAAACGCTGGCTGGGCTGCACCCGACCACCGTTCAGACGCACCTCGCCGCTGCGCAGGATGCGATAGATCAGGCTGCGCGGCGCGCCCTTGAGCTCGCGCAGCAGGAAATTGTCCAGGCGCTGGCCAGCGTATTGCGCGGTGATTTCCAAATGGCGCACGCCACCGGCGGATGAGGATACGGCAGTCATGGTTTGAAGCGTGTTCATCGGACTGTTATAGTTGACTGGTTGTCGCCGGATGGCCTGCATAAGGCCGGCGAAACGAGAGCCACACACGATATCGGTTTTCGCACCCGCACGCCAGTTTCCGGCGGGCAGGTTTTATGCAACGGGTCATTCTGCCGCTCGACCCTCTACGATGAGCGGCCTCTGACTGCGCTCCCAGCCGACCGGTCGCTAATTCCGCGGCGCGTCTGGGTGTGCCGGCTGCCGGATGTCCATCCTCCGGATCTGCCCCACCCCAGCCACCCCCGGCGACAACCACGCTGCCGTCGGTGATGGTCGAGCGCAAGGACATCACCATGAAACGCATGCTGATTAATGCCACGCAGCAGGAAGAATTGCGCGTGGCACTTGTCGATGGCCAGAAACTCTACGACCTCGACATCGAGACACCCTCGCGCGAGCAGAAAAAATCCAACGTCTACAAGGGCCGCATTACCCGCATCGAGCCGGGGTTGGAAGCGGCTTTCGTCGACTACGGCGCTGACCGGCACGGTTTCCTGCCCTTTAAGGAAATCACCCGCAACTACTTCGACCCGCACTCCACCGCCGACGGCAACCGCCCCAGCATCCGCGAGGCGATCCGCGAAGGCCAGGAAATCGTGGTTCAGGTGGAAAAGGAAGAGCGCGGCAACAAGGGTGCGGCGCTGACCACCTTCATCAGCCTGGCCGGCCGCTACCTGGTGCTGATGCCCAACAATCCGCGCGCGGGCGGCGTGTCGCGACGCATCGAGGGTGAAGACCGCCAGGAAATCCGCGAGGTGATGAGCAGCCTCGATATTCCCGATGGCATGGGCCTGATCGTGCGCACCGCCGGTGTTGGCCGCTCACAGGAAGAACTGCAGTGGGATCTGGATTACCTGCTGCACCTGTGGCGAGCGATTGAAACCGCGTCCTCGCAAAAGCGCGCGCCGTTCCTGGTCTATCAGGAAAGCAACATCATCATCCGCGCCCTGCGCGACTACCTGCGCGCCGACATCGGTGAGATCCTGGTCGATAATCCGGCCATTCACCGCCAGGCGCAGGATTTCATGCAGCAGGTGATGCCGCAGTCACTCGGCAAGCTCAAGCTGTATCAGGACAGCATTCCGCTGTTTACCCGCTTCCAGATCGAGTCGCAGATCGAAACCGCCTATCAGCGTGAGGTCAACCTGCCCTCGGGTGGAGCGATCGTCATCGATTACACCGAGGCACTGGTGTCGATCGATATCAATTCGGCGCGGGCGACCAAGGGTGCCGATATCGAGGAAACCGCGTTCACCACCAACCTGGAAGCGGCCGAGGAAATCGCCCGGCAGTTGCGGCTGCGCGATCTAGGCGGGCTGATCGTCATCGATTTCATCGACATGAATATCGCCCGCAACCAGCGTGAAGTGGAAACCCGGCTGCGTGAGGCGCTCAAGTCGGATCGCGCCCGGGTGCAGGTGGGGCGAATTTCGCGCTTTGGCCTGTTGGAAATGTCCCGGCAGCGGCTGCGGCCTTCGCTCGGCGAGGCCAGCCATGTGCTCTGCCCGCGCTGCAATGGCCAAGGCAATATCCGCAACATCGATTCGCTGGCCCTGAGCGTGCTGCGCCTGATTCAGGAAGAGGCGATGAAGGACAAGACCGGGCGGGTGGTAGTGCAACTGCCGGTCAAGGTCGCGACCTTCCTGCTCAACGAGAAGCGCGAGGCGATCCGCGCCATTGAGCAGCGTCACCGGGTCAGCGTGACGCTGATCCCGAACGAGACCCTGGAAACACCGCATTTCCGCCTGAGCCGGCTGCGCGCCGATGAGCTTTCCGAAGGGCAGTTGCCGTCGTATCGGCTCGCCCAGGATTATGAGGAAGTGGAAGTCACGGCCAGCCTGCCCGGTAGCCGCAGTTCCGATGAGGAACCGGCGGTCAAGGGCGTCACGCCCACCACGCCGGCGCCTACGCCGGTAGCGCCCACACCCAAGCCCGAGGCCAATCCCAGTTTCTTTGGTTGGCTGTGGAGCAATCTGTTCGGTCAGCCGCCGCAATCTACCGAGGAACGACCAAGCCGTACGGGCGTGCGCCCACCCAAACCCGATCGCCATCGCCGCGACCGTTCGCAGCGCCGCCCGGAAGCGGATGTCGTTGAGCCAGCAGTTGTCGTTGCGCCAGCGGTGGTCGCGCCGGTGGTTCCAACGCCTGGTATTCCAGCACCCGCACCGAGTGAACCACTGCCTGTTCCCGCAGCAGTCGTAGTGCCCGAAGCGCTGCCGGCCGAGGAACTGCGCGAACCGGCACCGTCACAGG
>OFSA01000014.1_pt1 | contig 33806 bp, 37 predicted proteins | sample 1543241 | NCBI WGS metagenome assembly OFSA01 (sample SAMN05442508, study PRJEB24371) | freshwater metagenome | isolation source: Freshwater Lake | place: Canada: Niagara | collected 2012-08-09 | reverse complement strand
GTCTCATAAAGAACTAGCCTCTTTGGTTACTTTCCCGGCAATGAGGGAAAGTAATGCCTCGCCGGCAAGGCGGTAAAAAATATAATGAGAGATTGTTTTAGATTTGATTTCATCAATCAAATATGTACCCTTATAGACAACAATATCATAAATTTTTACTATTCCTCTAAATATATATGTGAAACATAGTTCTCATCTGAGCAGGTGGTACAGGAATGTCAGGTGTTGCAGGGATCTTACATGATCTCTGATATACGAATCTCGTATGTATCGATGCAAACCAAAGTCAACTCACAGATAATCTCAAAAAAAAATGAATCAAAGTCATCATAGGACATGGAAAATACGAAGTAAATATCAAAGATGCAATCATCTATTCTGAAGCAGTGGCGAATAGTGTCGAAGTCCTAGAATCCAGAAAACTGATCACAAAGCATCAACTTATGATGTTTAGAATGAATTATTTCCAATTTCTAGGAGAGATTTCTAAGTATTTCACCACTATAGGTATCACTGGAACCAATGGGAAAAGTTCAACTACCGCTCTCGCACTCTATGCAGCCCAAGATTTGCCAGAATTTGGACTGGGTATTTTGGGTGCTTTGGTACCAGATTTTGACAACGAGAGTTTTCTCATCAACCCAAATCACAAATCAGAGATTAAATGAATTTTCAATCATATTTTCACCGGGAAACCTAAGTCAAATATTGACGGAAAAATGAAAGATCTTGTCTTTGTGGTAGAAGCATGTGAATATAAACGTCATTTCCTCAATCTTGATATGGATTATGCTGCTATAACAAGTATGGAATTTGATCATGCCGATTATTACAAAGATTTTGATGATTATAAAAGTGCATTTACAGAGATGCTCACAAAACTCAGACACAAAGCTATCGTGCTCGCTGGATTTCTTGAAAGATTTCCAGAGTTCTTACCATACGCAGACAAGATAGAAGAAATCCAGGAGAAATCTCATAATTTTGAACATATTTTTGGTCCTCATGTAAACAAAAATGCCTCACTTTGTGATAGCTTAATCTCAAAAATAAATCCAGCATTCAATATCCAACATTCAAAAGGATTCAAAGGATTACGAAGAAGACTCGAATATCTAGGCCAAACAAACAAATGAGCCAGATTTTTCTCTGATTATGGACATATGGCATCTTCTATTGCCTTCGGATATGAAGCCCTTAAAACAAAATTTCCTGATAAAAAAATAACAGTTATTTTTCAACCTCATCAAATCACAAGAATATTCACATGACGAGAAGATTTTGTGGCAAGTTTCAAAGGGTACGATAAGATAGTAATCTATGATATTTATGCAGCTAGAGAAAATCTTAGTGATTTCGACTTTAGTCGTAAATGAGACCAAATTCACAACATCTGAGATCTTGGGAATATTTTTGCTAAAGCCTGTGGTGGAATATATACAGACAAACGATCTGATATAGAAACAATCATTTCAAATACATCTCAAGATGAAATTATCGTAGTGTATTCTGCTGGAGACATAGATTATGAGGTCAGAACTAAGATTTCATTTAAAAAGGACTAAACGTAAAACATTTGATTTTTGGCACAAAAACTATATTCTGAGTAAAATCTTTATTTTTTCTTTGAATTCTATGAAAAAATTACTGATCATGACAGTATTGTTTGCAAGTAGCGGTCTTATGTTAAGTTGATGTACATCAACTGAGACAGAAAAGCCAGCAGTACAAAAAAATCCAGATATCATAGAAGCAACAGGGACAATTACAACAACAACAGGAAATGACAAAACAACAAGCCAAATAAAGACATTAATTGAAAAAAGAAAAGCAGAATTAACAACTGAGACTGGAAATGAAAAAGAGTTAAATGAAAAAGATATCAAACTCCTTGAATCAATCCTTTCTGAAATGACTAAGAAAAAGTAATATTTATTCAGTAATCTGAACGTTATGATATTTTTAATGGAGGTGTGTAAAGGAATATTCTTCTTTTTGACAATGATTGTTGGGTTGTTTTTTCTGAGAGGGGCAAATATAATGAGTGAACAAACATTGACAATTACTAGAGATATCCTTCTCCCTGGGTATATGATCTTTTCGTGAATTATGTTAGGATATATACTAGCCCATATTCAAATAGGATATGAGGAAGACAAAAGCCAAGCAACAAAAATTTATACTAAGTTCTTTTTGATCGGTGTTTGAATTGGACTCCTTTTGGGAATCATTTATATCATACTATAAACAATGAAAAAACTAACTATTGGATTGACTATTGCAGCTACAATATTACTTGCAGCTTGTACAAAAACACAATCATCAATCATAGCTTTTGATACATTTTCAACAACAGTTAAAAGCCCATATCTTTATACACAAACCAAACCAAATACAAACAATACAAGTATACAAAAAGTATATACAACATCAGAATCTGGATTCCAAGCATCTATAATTATAGCAAACGAAGCGGTCCTTTCTGGGGATAGTATCTCTTTTGCAAACGATAATCTCAAGACATTAAGAACTAGCTTAGAAAATAGAGGTAAAATTACAGAGACAAAAAATGTAGAACTTTCCTGTGGAGATACAAAAGTACCAGGAAGTTTAAGTACAATCACGGTAAACCAAAATGGTCGCGTTAGATTTGTATCTCAACTCTATTTTGTATATAAACACAAAGGATATATCGTATCTCATCTTACAGAAGACGAATCTGAAATAAGTGGAATACAAAAATGACTCAGCAATATAACTTGTGAAAAATAATAGAATATCAATTTATCCTCTATCTCTCTTATTATGGGCATCGAAGACTTCGCACCAATGGAAACAATACCTGGAATACAACCTATCAACCAACCTGCACCAGATGTATTTGCAGTAACACCAAATCTCAATAACAAACTCGCAAATGAACCGAGTAATATTTCTGGACGAGAAATCATGGGGAAACTAGGTATTGGAATAGCAGTTGGTGGAATTATTACAGCAGTATTGTTTATGATAACTACATTTGTTGGAGGAATGTTCTCTAGCGCCATGATGGGAGCTGGAGCAGCTGGTTCTACAAGCAATCCTATCTTATCTATCATTTTGCTTTTTATTGGATTTATTAGTACATTTATAGGAAATATAGCTATTGCTGGTATCTACAATTTGTTTTTCAGTAGAAAATATATCAATGGATCCAAAGTATATGGACTCTTATTGTTGACTAATGGATTATTGTTTTTTATCTTTGCACCAATCTATCTAATCTTCAGTAGTCAGGTTCAAATTTTGTTTATTGTTCTAGGATTTCATATCGTATTTTCTATATTTATCTCCGCTTGTCAGACAGAGTTCTCAGCAAACCCAAATTACTCAGGATCTGGACTCATCGGAAATACTATTGGATTCGCTTTTGCTATCGTAGTATACTGTGTTATGTATAAACAATCTCTCTTAAACGGAGCAGAGAAACAAACATATCTACTTATGCTTTTGCCAACAATTCTTGGATATACACTTATTCCACTTGGAGCAAGTATTCGAGAAAAGGTTTACTACAAATCTTATGAGATGGGAAATAATGCATTCTATTTAAGCTCTGTTGATGAACGCGAAGAGATATCCCCAGAAGAAGCTTCTAAAGTAGAAGAAAGTGAGATTAATATTGAAGGATAACTATTTATCGCCTTACTGCCGCATATGTTTCCATTTACAATTAGTAGTTCAAACATATATCAGATATTATCAGGTATCAAGTGTACAATTGGATTGCTTATTCTTTTTATTACATATACAAGTATAAATGTATATGAAGATCCAGCTGTCGCAATTGGATTAAGTTTTTTAGGAATTTTTATTGTAGCTCGAGGAGCAAGTTTTTTCCTCTTTTTTTTGATTCAAAAAGCATATCGTAAACAATTAGATCACCTTACAATAGTGAAAGAAAGCTACAAACTTTCTCTAATTTTTGGAATATACATAATTATCAATTACCTTCTCATCCTTTTGGGACGACGAAATAAGTTCATTTGAGCACTTTTTCTAGGTCTTTTCATTTGGCTCGAGATAGCTTTATGTTCTGAAACACCACAAACTCATGATAAACCAAGATAAAATAATAGAAAAACTGCAAACCGTATATGATCCAGAATTTCCAATGGTAGACATTTATACATTGGGACTTATTTATAAAGTAGACATAGAAGAAGCTGATCATATCATCAAGGTTTTGATGACGTTCACGACAGCAGCTTGTCCAATGGCGGATTTCCTTCAAGACACAATTCGTAATAGTCTAGCGGAGATCGCACCCGATTACACCGTGGTTTTAGAGATCACTTTTGACCCTATGCGATCTCCATCTCTCATCAGAGACGAAGATTTAAAGAAAATGTTTGATATGTAGATATAATTCGAAATAAAATTGAGAATCATTTATTTTCTAATAAAATAGTATGACTCAAATTTCTCTCAGACCACAAGAAATTTCAGATGCTGAAAGATTCTAAGATATTTTGAAAAATCCAAAGTTTATTTATTTTACCGGGAATCCAAAATCGATAGCAGACGAAGCAGAACGATTGGTTATAAGCCAACAGAATTTTAAAGATGGTAAAGTATATGATTACACTATTACAGATAAAAGTTGAGAAATAATTTGAGGAATCTGAGTAAAAATAAATCCATTTAGATCTTTCGTATGAGAAATTTGATATTTCATTGATGAGAAATATCGAGGACAAGGACTGACTGTAGAAGCGGTTAAAATCTTAGAAGAAATTTGCTTTAATAATCTCAAATTGAGAAGGATAGAAATAGTTATGCAAGTAAAAAATACAGCAAGTGAAAAGGTTGCTATAAAAACATGATATCTCAAAGAATGACTTATGAAAAATGCATGTAAAAATAGATTAGACGATGAACCACATGATGCTTATCTATATGCTAAAACAAGATAAAAAATATATATCAGAAAAATCCCCTCCAATTACGGAGAGGATCGTATTTTATATACATAACTCTATTAATCTAAATTTGCACCTTTCAATATTTTTCCAAAGACACAACCATTGAGAAGATCTCTCTTTTGTGCTTCAGCAAAGAAAACTGTTTTTACATTTGTAGGAGTATAAGCTATATCCCATTTTTCCAACAATCCTTTGAGTACAAAATATGTTTGACAAGAGACTAGGCTGCTTGGTGTACTAGCTTGTCCAATGAGTCCAAGTTTATAAGCCGTATACCAATATTTGTAATACTTGTTTGTTGTTGTAACAGCTGGGAATTTAACGTCTTTTTTGAGTGACAATGGTGTATTATGTGTTTGTAAAAGATAGACAACAGATTCAAGAAGAGTGATTGATTGTGTATTTGTAAATTTTATTGTTGATGATGAAAGCGTTGGTTTTGGAGTAGAAACTGGTGTAGTTGTTGGAGTAGATTCACCACTAGCAACAAAAGATTTATCAACAGTAACTCATGTAGCAGTTTGAATACTTCCTGTAGACAATACCTCACCAGTACTTTCGATAACTGTACCAGAAGAGATTGCTCCAGATAGATCATCTTTTTGAGAAAGAATATCTTCCGCATATCCTGAAAGGACATCATCATTGGATTTAGTATCTACAGAACCCAAGTTTCGATTAATTGCCAAATAAGAAGCACCCACAAGACCAAGAAGAATCAAAATCCATACAAGTAATGAGTTTTTCTTCTTTTTGTGATGATAAGTATACTTTACAAATTGTTGATGATGAGCATGATGAGAAGGTTTTTTCGATGTATCCTCTTCATCAACTTTTTCTTCTAGAATTTCTTCCTTTTCTTCTTTATGATTTTTGGGAGCATGAGCAACCACAGGAGTCGTTTTCATAAAACGAACGATCAGCCAAACAAAACCTAATACAACTGTATTGAGAATAGCCAATCGCAAGAAAGACATCTCATCAAAGAGGAATCCTATCCCAGCAACAGTCAAAACAGAGAAAATAAAGACAAAACGAAACAAAGAAGATATAGAAACCATGGTTTTGAAGTTATATATTAAAGATGTCAATTTATTAATAGACAAGAATAAGTGTCTTATATCAAATATCTTAAGATTTTCAAGGCTAATATTTGAATTTTTAAAAAATATAACTATACTTAATAAGAAATTAATTTAAAAAGTTTTTATATTTCGTATAAACATATGAAATCTCGACAAAAAATCATGCTTCGAACAGTTGTATTTATGGGTTCTTGGCTACAAACTAGTTATGCTCAGTTAGAGATTCCTGGACAACCTACAATTTACAATGAAAACCAAGCTGAATACCTTCAAGCTGATGGATTAGACAATCCGTTGAGAGCTGGAGCTTATGCTGCCATCAAAAATCCTGATAGTGTAGGTACAAATAGTCAAATCAGTGGGATTCAATGAATTGACAAAAAAATTGAAACCTATGGAGATGCAAAAAGCCAAACACTCAAAATAATCAATAATATGATCAACTATGCACTAGCTTCCTTAAGTTTAGTTGCTCTAATTTATTTGATGTACCATGGATTTATTATCTTGACGGCTGCAGGAGATGATAGCAAATACAAAGAAGGGATGAAAGGGATCAAATACGCACTTATCGCAATTGGTGGAATTGGTCTTAGTTGGATTTTCATCAGCACTATCTTCCGAGTTGTGAATTCATTTGCTAATGGAAAGACTCCAGAAGGAGCTGCTCTCAAGACATCTATAGTCATAACAAACAATCTACAATCATAATACGTTCTTTATTTACAAATATATACATGAAAAAAATCGGACTTTTCTTACTTATTGCTATGAGTATGTTTGCTAGTTTTCAAACAACACAAGCACAAAATGATACATTTTACTATGATACAGTAGACAAAACAACAAATACGTCTTCTGAACAAAAAACAGAGCTTGCAAAAATTATCAAAACAGATAATATCGACAACGCAAACTCTTTACCTAGCAAAATCCGTGGATTTTTCCAATTAAATGGAGGGGTATATGATAAAAATGCACCAGCTACAGAATATGTTAAACGTTTGTTGAATATAGCATTAGGGTTTGTGAGTTTTATATCTCTTATCTTGGTTATCTTTGCATTTTACTTGATTCTTTTCGACAAAGGAGAAGATGGAGTCAAAAAGGCAAAGAAGATTCTGATGGGAGTCGCAATCGCAATCGCATTGATGGGATTGAGTTGGATTATCGTAAGTTTTTTCTTCGATCTTTATCAAACACAAGCAGTCAAAAATATGTAAAAGTCTAACATCTTATTTTATTCTTGTTATAATTGATGACAGCGCTCTTTGATCAAAAACATATTCAAAAAAACAACCATGAAAACATGTTCAACACGGAGACCATGCTGCCTATTTCTGAAATAAAAAATGATACAATAATTCTCAAAGATGGAGGAATCAGAGCGATTCTAAAAGTAAGTGGACTCAATCTTGACCTTAAAAATGGAGATGAACAATCAATTATCCTGGAACAATATAAAAAATTTCTCAATGGACTCGATTTTCCTATCCAGATTTTAGCTCGTAATAGCTATCTTGATCTCTCGAATTATATCAATTATATGAAAGACAATACAACAAAGATAGAAAACAATATCCTCAAAAAGCAAGCAGGAGATTATATTTCTTTTTTGGAAGACATTGATCTTCAACAAGGACTAATTTACACAAAAGATTTCTATATCATTGTACCTTATTATCAATCAGAAAAAGATAATGGAGAAATAAACAAAAGTTGGATCACTAAATTCTTAAATGTATTAAATACAAAAGATGATGCAGAAAGAATCGTAGAAAGATATAGAGGCTTTCTCAAAGGAGAAAAAATGCTTAGTACAAGATGTAACGTTATTATTGAATGACTTGGAAGTATGTCAATTCATGTGGACAAAGTTACAACGCCTGACATTATTAGTCTTTTGTTTCGTTGTTATAACCCACTTCTTCAAGGAAACCAAGCTCCTGAATGAGTATAGGTATTGAAAACATTTTCTAGAATCATATATATAAGGTCTTCCATATAAAGGAGGCCTTTTTTTCAAACAAAATATTTATCTAAATAAGATACCGATGCCAATAATTCTTTCTGGGATTGCATTAATTATTTTTGGAATTTTTGCAATTTATAGCGTAAGTATCCACGAATCATTTACACTAACACTCAAACTTATTAGCCAAGGAAAGTTAGATGGAGATCCATCAAATTATTTCTATTTTTTGAGACAGCTCAAAAATATAGCTATATGATTTGTTATGGGATTCTGAATATATTTATTACCACTATGATTTTTTCAAAAAAACAAAAATATTATCATTATAGGAATCATTATGATGATCCTCCAGTTATCTGTATTTATTCCAGGAGTTGGAATCGTACTTAATGGAGCCAGATGATGGATTAATATTCCTCTTCTTGGAAGTCTTCAACCAGCCGAATTCTTTAAACTCTGATATGTCCTTTTCTTTGCATCGTGGTTGATAAGAAAACGCGATATTCTCAATACAAAACAATTTTTTTCAAACTTTATCGTGATCAACGTTCTACTTTTCTTTGTATTTCTTTTGATTCCAGATCTAGGGACATTACTTATCCTTTCAATGGTTGCGCTAGTAATGTCATGGTATTCTGGAGAAAAGATAAAATATATTCTGATTATGGTGGGCGGAGCACTTATAACGGCGTTACTTGCTTGAAGTGTGGCTGGATTAGTTAGTGATAAGTTTGATTATATCCAAAAAAGATTTACCTACTTTTTAAATACTAATGTCGATCCTCAAAGTAGAGATGTAGGATGGCAAAATCAACAAGCCCTTATTGCAGTATGAGGAGGTGGATTTAGTGGAAAGTGATATGGAAAATGACTCCAGAAATTTGGATATATCCCCGAAGCACAAAGTGATTTTATATTTGCCGCATATTCTGAGGAAGTCGGAATGCTTGGAGATATGTTTCTTTTGGGAATATATTTGTTTTTGGCATATTATTTTATATCTAAGCTTCCACAAGTCAAAAGTGAATATAACAAAACTATTGGAGTTGGAATTATTGCCCTGATTATTATACAAGCATTTGTAAATATGTGAGTAAATTTAAAAATTTTACCAAATACATGACTAACACTTCCATTTATCAGTTATGGAGGTACAGCAATGATGGTTAATATCATAGAAATTGTATTGTTATACAAAATTACTAAAGAATAAAAATTTTAGAAATGATAGATAACAAAATGCAAAATCCAGCTTATCAACAAACTCCGCAACAACTTTGGGAATCTCTAAATACAAATCACGATTGACTCAGCAGCAAAGAAGCGAGCCAAAGAATCCTTGATTATGGAAAAAACATTCTTGCTGAATTGGATAAAACTCCCAAATGGATAAAATTTATCCAACAATTCAAAGATGTCCTTATTATACTCCTCATAGCGAGTATGTTTATCTCTATTTACTTAGATGATATTAGGGGTGCTACAATTCTTTGAGTAATTGTGTTGATAAATGCAACAATTGGATATATACAAGAAGCCAAAGCAGAAAAAATCATGGAATCACTCAAAGGGATGATGAATCCTGTTGCTAAAGTAAAAAGAGATGGTAAGCTTATCGAAGAAAAGATAGAAAACTTAGTAATTGGAGATTGTGTCTATATAGAAGAAGGAGATAATGTTCCAGCTGATCTAAGAATCTTCGAAGAAAATAATCTGCAAACAAATGATTTTTCTTTGACAGGAGAATCTAGTCCAGTAAATAAATTCACACACTTTATTCCAGGAGAAGTTGCCCTTTGAGAAAGAAATAATTCTGTCTTCATGGGAACAACGGTAGCTACTGGATATGGTCGAGGGACAGTAGTATCTACAGGGATGAATACAGAGCTTGGAAGGATAGCAAACCTTTCTCAACAACAAATAGGAGATAGTTCTCCTCTTCAAAAAGAAATGCAGAATATAGCTCAAAAATTAACAATTGGGACATTAATTCTTTGTGCAATATTGGTAATAGTAACATTATTTGCTCATTTTACGCTCAAAGAGGCATTTATTTTTGCCGTAGGAATTGCTGCAGCCATGGTACCACAAGGATTGCCAGCGCAGGTAAGTATTGCATTATCTTTGGCAGCAGGAAGATTAGCCAAAAACAAAGCCCTTATTAAACAACTCTCTTCTGTAGAAACCTTAGGTTGTGTAAATATCATCTGTACAGACAAAACAGGAACGCTTACAAAAAATGAAATGACCGTAAAAAGCCTATTCCTTTGAAATAAAACATATGTTATTACAGGAACAGGATATGAAACAAACGGGAAAATATCAGGATATACACAATGAGACAAAATTGCAGATCGTTTTTTTGAAGCAACTTTTTTCGCTTCAAATGCGAAAGTTAATTCGCCAGATGAAGAACATCAAACACGATATTGCATAGGAGATCCTACAGAATGAGCATTAATAACTCTTGCACAAAAAGCATGATTTGATGTAGAAAAATTAAGAGCAACAACACCACAGAGTCACCAATATGGATTTGATTCTATTAGAAAAATGATGTCTTCGATTCGCAAGATAGATGACAAATATATTGTATTCGTAAAAGGATCTCCCCAAGCGATTCTAGCAAATAGCACAAAAATATACGATGGAAAAATAATTAGAGACATCACAGAACAGGACAAAGCAAACATGGAGATAGAGATCGAAAAATACGCACAATTAGCAATGAGAAATATTGGATTTGCATACAAGGAAACTAGTGCATATAATGAAAAAACAACTATGAATGAGACAGAAAGCTGACTAACTTTTATGGGATTTTGTTCTATTGAAGATCCAGCTAGAGATGAAGTTCCAGCCGCTATCAAAGCAGCATATGAAGCAAAGATTAAAATAGTAATGATTACTGGAGATTACGGAAGTACAGCAGAAGCAATTGGTCATAATATAGGACTAGATCAAAAAGGAAAACTTCTCGTAATCCCTGGAGATGAGCTCAAAAAAATGACAAATACTCAGTTACTCAAAACAATCAAAAACAACAATTCGCTCATCTTTTCCAGAGCTGCGCCTGAAGATAAACTCAGAATAGTACAATTAATCAAAGAGGCTTGATTTGTCGTAGCCGTTACCGGTGATGGAATCAACGATGCTCCAGCCCTCAAAGGCGCAGACATCGGAGTTGCAATGTGAAAAATTGGAACAGATGTAGCCAAAGAAGCTGCCAAAATTGTACTTCTCGATGATAGTTTTGGAACACTAATTCATGCGGTCAAAGAAGGAAGAATTATGTATCAAAATCTCAAAAAAACGACGATTTCTTGTATAACTTCAAATGGCGGAGAGTTGTTTGCAATCCTAATCAGTTTAGTAGTTAGTGCTATCTGGGATATTCCTATTGCAATCACAGCAGTTCAAATATTAGCTATTGATCTTATTTGAGAAATGTGACCACTGACGGCACTCACACGAGATCCAGCCCAAAAAAACATAATGAAAGATAAACCAAGAGATACAAAGGAACATATAATAAATACATATACAATCATTGATCTAATTCGATCTGGAGCATTGATGTGATGAATTGGATATTTAATGTATATGGTATATTTTTGGATACATCAAGTAACTCCGAATGGGTTAGATACAGCTAGTACAATATATGCAAGTGCAACATCAATCACCTATACTACTATTATGATGTGTCAGTACATGAATATCATTTCTCGTAGAGCTGGTATTACTCAACATATATTTACTCCATATCTCCGAGCAAACAAAAAACTTCTTTATTCATTTGGAATTTGAATCTGATTAATTATGATACTTGTATATACACCTATAGGTCAATTGTATTTTGGGTTTGGACCATTAGCTTTGGATGAATGGCTTTTACCAATAACAGGAGGAATTCTCTACCTTATTATTCGTGAATTATACAAACAAGTTTTAAAGAAATATAGAGCAAATAAGTCTGCAACATAACGTTTTTAATTTATCACTTTTCTTTCCCATGAAAAAGAACACTATTGTAGCAATTATTGCTTTATGAGCAATCGTTTGAGGAACATTAAGCATACAGGCTCACGCAGACACTACAGGAACAAAGACAACGATCACAAGCACCATCAAAGGGTTATTAAATCAAATCAAAGGAAATAAAACAGAAGTAAAAACAAATCGAAAAGAGTTCAAAGACAATTTTGAAAACATAACTAAATATGTACGTCAAAATCTAACTGAATCAGAAAAAAAATCAGCTAAAAGTATTATTGAAAGTAGAATTAAATCAATAGAAACACTAAACAAGCAAACAAGAACACAATTATCTTGAGGAATCCAAATAAACACAGGAGACTTTGTAGCCAAAGTTACAGAAATATATAGTTGATTCAAAACAGCAATACTTCCTTATATTGATTCAACAAAGACAGAAGCATTTAATGCATTTATAGCCGAAAGAATTAAATTAATCACAACAAATCGAGGGCTTAAAATAGAGAATAAAGACATAAAGAACACAATAACAGAAAAGAAGATTGAAAAAAAATCTGAAAAAGAACTCAAAGCCATATCAGAAGAGCTTAAACCTCTCAAAGAACTTATCAAAAAAATAGACGAAGTACTCAAGAAAACAAAAACACAAGCAATCAAAGATGCATTATCTTCTGCAAAAAAAACACTTCAAACACAAATACCAGTAACTACAGGAACTATTGCTAAATAATCTATATAATAAAAGTCCTCTGTCTCAATGCAGAGGATTTTTTCAAATTTAAAAAAAATACCAACGTCTTAACTTATGAACATTTTATTTGTTTATAGACAAAAACATGAATAACAACAAAAAATTAATCGTTTGAGGGATTGCTATTCTCAGTATGACAGCGATTATTGCTCAACAAGCTAGCGCTTCTTCAAGTACATTAAAGACTGAGAGTAAAAACGACACAAAAATCGAACACATGAACAAAGGACTACATATGTGATCTGGGTCACATACATGACTTCATTTATGATCAGGGTATCACACAGGATTACACCTAGGATCAGGAAACAAAATGCGATCAGGGGAAAAGGAACACATGTGAACAGGAAATAAAGGACATTTAGGTTCTGGAAATAAACTAGGAACATGAGTTGACAAAAAGACTGAGAAACTAGGCTCTGTATTTAAAAAAATGAGTGATGACAAGCTTACTGCTCTATTAATTCAAATCAACACACTCACAACAAACATTACAGATCCAACATTATTGAGTATTATCAATAGTATCAAATCTCTTATCCAACAAAATATTGGAAACTAAAAAATAAACAAATAGAAAAGACCGCAAATGCGGTCTTTTTTGTAATTATTTTATTATCTATTTTCCAAAAAATCTTTTTTCCAATCTTCTACAATCTTGTGAAGATACATAATGTTATGAAGACTCAACAAAGTCCCTCACATCATTTCATTTTCTCTGATAAGATGGAAGAGATATGCTTTGGTAAAATTTTTGCAGGTATAACACTGACAATCATCTGTCAAATGAGTCATATCCTCTCTGTATTTTGCATTAGTTATTTTGATTAATCCATCTTTTGAAAATGCACTTCCATGTCTTCCCAATCTCGTAGGCAATACACAATCAAACATATCAACTCCATGTTCAATAGCATGTCTAATATCTTCTGGAGTTCCTACTCACATCAAATATCTAGGTTTATCATTTGGCAAAAGTGGGGCTGTATGTTCTACAACTTTTTGGATAAGATCTTTACTTTCCCCCACACTCACTCCTCAAATTGCAATTCCATCCCAAGCAAATTGAGACAAAAACTCAGCAGATTGTGTTCTCAAATCTAAATGAGATCCTCATTGAACAATAGGAAAGAGCACACCACGGACATCATCATACTTTGGTTTAAGATGATTGAACGCTCTTCTCGCCCAACGATGAGTCATATGCATATGTTTATCTATTGTTTTCTTATCTGCATCCGCAGGACTACATACATCGAGTACCATCATAATATCACTTCCAAGGTTAGATTGAATATCCACTACCTTTTCTGGTGTAAACATATGTTTGGAACCATCATATGGAGAGCTAAACTTAACACCTTCTTCCATAAGTTTCATTTTTACATTATGAGAATGTCATTTATCTGTTCTCTTAGTATCCAATCATAAACTAAATACTTGAAACCCACCACTGTCCGTCAAGATCAAACCATCTTGCCAATGTTCAAATTCGTGAAGTCATCCAGCTTTTTTTATAAGTTCATCTCCTGGACGTAAATACAAATGAAACGTATTTGCTAAGATTAATTTAATAGGATCTAGATCCCCAATATAGTTTGGATCTTTGAGCATATCGAGAGCAATTCCTTTGATGGTTGCCTTGGTTCCGACAGGCATAAAAACCGGTGTAGTCAAAGTCACGCCATTGAGGGTAATTTGACCAACTCTAGCGTTTCCCTTTTGTTTCAAAATTTTAAAATCTAATTTTCACATAAACAGAATATACGAATTAAATATGGACAGCAGTGTACAGTTTTAACAGAAAAATGCAAAACAAAAAAAGATCTCTACGAAAGAGATCTTATAGAAAATAACATTAATTTAGAACATAATTTGCAAAGATTGAACTCTTCCCCATTTATTAGGGTCAATAGTAACCTTTTCATTAAACATTTTTGTAGAGTCCTTTCCACAAAAAGACAACATTTCATTATCTCCACTAATAAGTATTGATGTTAAATTATATACACCACCACTAATCATAGTAAAACAACTATCAGCCCCTGAATTTTGAGCAACAATAGCAAGAAGTTGATCTTTTACATCACCAGATCATGCCATCATTTTTGCTGAGATATTTGCTTTAATTCCAGGATTTGCAGGAGGAGTTGAAGGTGTTTTTGGTTGAGAACAACCTGCTAAAAGCACTACCGCAAACAAAGGAAGCAATAAGAAAATTTTTTTCATTGAAGTGATATGAAAAGATAAAAAGATATATTACTCAGTATAAAAATTCTATATACAAATACAAAGCGAAAATATAATATCAATTGATTTTTCTCTTCAAAAAACTAAGATTCAAGCTAGATATTTACCCATTTACTAGACATATATGAATCTTCAAAACATCGGAAAAAAACGACAAAAGATCCGAAAAGACAGTGATCTCTACAAAGTTCAAGAAAACAATAAGCCAAAATACTACATTTTGGACATGTTTCCTTATCCATCTGGAGCTGGACTTCACGTAGGACATCCTAAAGGATATGTAGCTTCTGACTGTCTCGCTCGCAAAAAGATGCTCCAAGGATTCAACGTACTCCACCCTATGGGATTCGACACATTTGGACTCGGTACAGAACAATACGCTATCGACAACAAAATGAAACCACAGGACGTTTCAGACAAAAATATTGCGACATACATCAAACAACTTGAACAACTTTGACTCACCTATGATCGAAGTAGATCGTTTAGTACAGCTGATCCTGATTACTACAAATGGACACAAACCATTTTTCTCAAATTTTTCACGCACTACTACGATGAAACAGCCAAAAAAGCTAAACCACTTTCAGAATTAGAAGCTAAACTCAAAGCAGAAGGGAAAAGTCAGGAAGACATCAACAAAATCCTCGACAATGAACGTTTGGCATACGTTGATTATAAACCTATCAATCGATGTCCAAGTTGTAAAACTGGTCTCGCAAACGAAGATCTAGACGACGGTAAATGTGAACGTTGTGGATCTGAAGTAGAACAAAAACCTATGAGACAATGGGTACTCAGAATTACAAAATATGCAGATAGATTGATTTCAGGACTAGATGCGCTCAATCGAGATGAATCTATGAAAGATCTCGAAAGAAACTGGATTGGAAAATCCGAAGGTACTCAATTCAAGATGGAAATCGAAAATTCCAAAGACTTCTTCGAAGTCTACACAACTCGTGTAGATACTGTTTTTGGTATGTCTTTTGTCGTGATGGCACCAGAACATCCACTCGTAGATAGCATCACTACTCCAGATCACAGAACTTCTGTCGAAGCATACAAAGAACAAGCCAAATTCAAAACTCAACTCGAAAGAACAGAACTCCAAAAAGAAAAGACTGGAGTATTCACAGGAACATACGCAATCAACCCATTCAACGGAGATAAAATCCCAGTATATATAGGAGACTACGTCCTCGCTAATTACGGTACAGGAGTAGTAATGGCTGTACCAGCTCACGATGACAGAGATTTTGAATTTGCTCAAAAATACAATATCGCTATCATTCAAAGTATCGCACCAGCAGACAAGAATCACCCAGATTTCGACGCAATCACAAAATGCGAAGTCTGCTACCCAGATAAATGAATCCTCGTAAACTCAGCTGAATTCACTGGTCTCACTTCTGATGAAGCTATTGCCAAGATGCAAGTGCGACTTACTGAGAGAAATATGTGAGGAATAAAATGTAATTACAGAATCCAAGACTGGGTATTCTCTAGACAAAGATATCGAGGTGAACCGTTCCCAGTAGTCTTCTGCGATGACTGTGGTATCGTCCCAATGAATGAATCAGACTTACCTCTTCTCCTACCAGATGTAGAAAATTATGAACCTACAGGTACCGAAGAAGGACCGCTTGCCGACGTAGCAGACTGGATCAACACTCCATGTCCAAAATGTGGAAAGCCAGCTCACAGAGAATCCAATACTATGCCAGGATGGGCAGGATCAAGCCGATATTGGCTCAGATATATGGATCCCAAAAATTCAGAACAATTTGTCTCTCCTGAAAGAGAACAATACCGAGGGGCAGTAGATACCTATGTTTGAGGAGCAGAACATGTAACTAGACATATTATTTACGGTAGGTTTTGGCAAAAATTCTTGTTTGATATCGGATTAGTGACACAAGATGAACCATTCCTCAAATATAAACCAGTAGGACTTATTATGGCTGAAGATGGTCGCAAAATGTCCAAAAGACGAAACAATGTAGTCCTTCCAGATGACGTGATTGCTGAGTTCGGATCTGATACATTCAGAACCTACGAAATGTTTATGGGGCCTTTTGATCAATCTATCGCTCGAAGCACAAACGGTATGAAATGAGTCAAGAAATTCCTCGAAAAGATTATCCTTATCGGAGAAAAGATAGATGCTAATTATATTTTACCACAAGACGCAGAAGCTATATTACATCAAACCATAAAGAAGCTGACGGAAGAAATGGACGACTTCAAATTCAACACGAGCATTTCACAACTCATGATTCTTGTAAACAAATTAACTGAACTAGAACATATCGACCCTAAATCATTTGAGTCTCTCATGGTATTGATCGCTCCATTTGCTCCACATCTCGCAGAAGAACTTCGAGAAGCCACTGGTCACAAAGAGTCTATCTTTACTATAGGAACTTGGCCAACATTTGACCCTGCCAAGATGCTCGCATCTTCAGTAAATCTCGCCATCCAAATCAATGGTAAAGTGAGAGGTGTCATCGAAACATCTCCTACGGCTACCCAAGACGAAGTTATGGAGATGGTCAAATCAAACGAAAAACTCTCACCACGACTCGCTACAGACATCAAGAAAATTATCTATGTCCCTGGTAAAATCATGAATATAGTTGTATAAATATTGAGAAATAATTTTTATATTCTAAATAAAAGAAAGATGCTACATTATATACTATGATGAATATTAATATTAAGCACAATTCTAATATGATTGGATATTAGAGATTTAAAAATCAAAGATAATGAAAAAATAGATCCAATAAATAATTATATTATTAAAGAAATACTTAGAAATAGAAAGATATTTCTTACTATACTCTTAATAATAGCAGTAGTTTATTGATTAGATCTAATATTTTTAAGATAAATATGGTATCTTATAATTCTTAATATTTCAATATACAAAATCTTTACACTGTTTAAACATTAATTGATTGTGTTTTTTAACAATCTCTCAATTTTTATCACAACACAAAGATAGATTTTTAATATTAGGGTCTGTCTCTTGATCTATAATTTTTAAATAGACATAAGGACTTAAGGCAACTCAATAATTAATATCTGAAAATCTAGGCATTCAATCAAATAATCATGTGGCATTTTCATACCACTGAACCACAGGATTATCTGATGTTAAGAAGATATTAGTTTCATTAACAATAAAAAATATAAATTTCTTTTTAAGGATCAATTCTAATAAAAATTCTTTTTGAAAGGCAACTTCGATAGATATAGGTAATTCCTGTCTATTATGTTCTTGAAGATTAATTATACTTTCCCTTTTATCTTCGTCAGATAAGTTATTTACTTCCAATTCTCTTAATCGTAAATTATCAAAATCTTTATTATGTAAATGTTCATGCTGACTAGGATTACCCAAGGCGACCCTTAAAACAAACAACAGTAAGTGAGTCTGCTCATCATTTGATAGATTAAAATCTTCAGGGTGTTGTAGTGATAATAATTTTTTGCTTAAAATAGAATAACGATCTTCTATCTTCTTAAAGAAGTTTTCAATTTTATTGTCAGGATCTTTTAGGTTTAACTCATATATTAGTTTTTTGAAAAGTATTGATCTTGGAGAATATTTACGATTCAACAAGTGGCCATCTTTTTTATAAACAAAAACCTTTCAATCATTATTTGTAAATTGCTTTAAATAACATTGTGGTACAAAATGTTGATCGATTGTTATTTGCGATATTTTCATATTATATTAATAAATTTCTAAAATACTTAGACAAAGGTTGTTTTGTATTTAATTACGATCAATTATACAATATAAATAACAAATATAAATGCTATTAAAAATTTTCTTAAATCAAATTAAGCTTCCCTTAAATAATCTTGCATTCCTTCAAATATTGATTATACTATACATACACAATTCCTTCGGGATCGCTCTGAGAAATCAGAGCATAAAAGAAATAACTATGCCTACTACGTGTAGGCCCCTACCCCGTCAAAAACGGGGGAAAACTCTGCCCGACTAGGGGCTCCTCCCTCACAATACTGAGGGAATAAAATTAATCTTGCATTTCCCCAAATATTGATTATACTATATACACAAAATTCCTTCGGGATCGCTCTCAGTGATGGGAGCAGTAAATGACTTACTGTAAGAATTCAGTAAGTTTTTTCTTTAATTCAAAGAAATCTTGGGTCTTTATAGTTCCTATTTTACTCAATAACCTTTTAGCATCATATAATCTAATTTGTGATAAAATGGCAATCCTTAAGCAATTATTTGGTTGCATATCAAAGGCATAATAATGTTTGCCTATTTTGTTTTTTGTAGTTAGAGCAACTCATCGAAATAAATTATTTGTAAATTTTTTAACTATTACAACTGGTCTTGCAAAATTAATTCATTTTCCATCTTGTTCTCGTCAGATATTCTTTCCCATTTTAATAAAGAAAATATCTCTTTCTTTAAAAAACAATTCTGGAATAGTATTGTTTATGGTCTTTTTCTGGATATTCCAATTATCAAATATAAAATCTCGATTACCCATTTTTTTTATATTATTGATTAAATGCTGAGAGTATATATTTAGATATAAAGAAAAAAACTGACAAAGATAAGACAAATCACTTCGAATACAAAATATTTGCATTTCACACTATTTTAGATATAAAAATCATATCAGTATAGATTTTTTACTCTATAATACCCAATATCATGACCCCAGAAGCAGTAGCAGCAAACCCAAGTTTTTGGTCAGGATTCGCAGACTTTATTATACAAAACAATATAGTCTGAATAGCGATCTGATTACTTATTGCCACGAAAGTAGGAGAACTCGTCAAAGGATTTATCGATGATCTAGTGACACCATTGATTTTGAATCCAATCCTTACAAAACTCAAAATCAAAAACATCGAAGAATTATCGTATAAAGGGATTTTATATGGGAAAGTACTTGCCGTATCTATTGATTTTATAATTACAGCTCTTATCGTGTATCTCTTCATCAGATACGCTGGTGTGACTATGAAGAAATAATTCAACACCTAAATCTGACTATCATCACGGAAATCCCTTGAAAAACGAGGGATTTTTCCTATGGTAGAGCCACCTTAAAAAAACAAACAAAAAAATAATCTAAAATTTAAAATTCAGCATTTAAAATTTCTTTACGGAAGGTTGGCAGAGTGGTCGATCGCGCATCGTTGGAAACGATGTAGCCGCGCAAGCGGCTCGGGGGTTCGACTCCCCCATCTTCCGCCATTACCTTATCCTTATCGCTATCCTTAACCCTAACCTAGATATTCACCCACGAAGCGTCGGGGTGATTTTTTTTATTATAAAAAAAGACCTTCACACGAAGATCTCTTATTATTCTTTATATTATTTTTTTGCATCTAGTACAACTTTTTTGACACTATGAGAAATATCTTCTTTGAGCTCTTTGGCTCCATGAAAGATATCCTCTTTTATTGAGTCAGATGAGTGACCAAACATCCCTTTGAGATCATCTCTAAAGAGATAAATAATTAATCATACAACAACAATAACTATTACCAAAATCAGAATTATTGTATTTTGCATAAGAATATAGGTTATCAATAAAGATGTATAAATCTGTTCTAATAACTCTCTATTTCTTTAAATCATCAACTGATTCTACTATATCTTTTTTTACATCTTCAGCTGTTTCTTTAATTTCTTGTTTTGAATCTATCATTTGTTCTTTTAGGTCTGGAGACTTATCGTCATACATCGCTTTTATATTATCCCTAAAAAAATAAAGAACTCACCCAACAATAAGCAATGCAATAAGCAAAATAATAATAAGGCTATTTTTCATAAGAAAAGAGGTTAATAATAAAAGAACGTCTTCATTACTAACCGTACGCTTAAAAAGTAGTAAGTCAACAGACAATTTTTATCGGAAAAATAAATACAGATTTCTCTAAGACAGAAAACATATATTTCTTCAATTTTAAAAAAGAGAGCGATATAATCACTCCCTTTTTTTGTAAAAACATAAACTTACATCCATAATCTGCCTGGCAATATAGCAACTTCTTCACTAAATGCAAGATACTCTTTGGTATCCTTGGCATCCAAATTCACAGTTTTATGGACAATATTGCCATGAATATCGAGAAGAAGGTATTTCCCTGGTAAGGAAACGAAGACTATTTGCACCTTACGGTCAAACGAAATATTCAAAATTTCCGTAGGCAATGGTATTAAATTTGAAAAAAGTTGAACTTCAGGTCGAAACCTCAATATTGAAAAATATTTACATGATGTTTCTTTGTCCTCTAAAACCATAAGAGAAACGAAACTTAAAGAAATATTTGACAATTTTTCATCCAAAACAAAGCTTTTCCCAAAGCGAGTACAACAGTCCTGAACAAAGGATTTAAGCTCTTTTTCTTGTTTTTTTTCTAGATTAATCATAATACGTATATTTTAAGTTGTGTTTTGATTTACAAAAAGAGAATAAATATTTAAAGAGAGAAATCAACAGAACTTGACTTAATTAATCAAATATGTATAAAGAGAAAAACAAATATAAAAAAACATATATGGAACTAAATCAGATTTATATCTTTATAAGCATGAAAGATGGCTTTCCAAAGATATTTAACGTAGCCGTTGAACAAGAAGTTCAGGCAAAACATGTAATCAAAGACTGTCAAAAAGGGGAAGTAAAAATAACATCCTCTCTACTAAAAATCCAAGAGAAAGAAAATCAAAGGGAGAAAAATGGCTTATTTGTGCTCCTTGAAGATCGACTAATGAATGGAAAATTCTATCCAACAGGGGATGTTTTTCAAAACAACGAAGACACCGAAAAATGGGTAAGTGAAAACCCTGTAGGGGTAGAAAGAAAATTTGAAGAGGTATCCATAACAAAACCTCATCAAGCACTCAAAAAAATTTTTGAAAACAGTTAACAAACAGCATCTGTTTGATTATAAAAAAGCACAATCGGATTCGATTGCGCTTTTTTGTAAAATACATTTTAATAATTAATAATGAATTGCAATATGCTCTTTGTTTGCAATGAGCTGACAAAGGACAACACGCCCTCTTGTTGCATCAGAGCCGAAGGCAATTACAGGTGGAGTACCAGGGATTCTAAATCCATGAACATAGACAGAAATGGTTTCTTTTCCATTTGTAAGATTCATAAACTTAGGAACATAAGATGCCCTAGCATAGAACGATTCTTTTTCACTACGCCAATTCGTCCCATCGCTAGGAACAAATCCAATGTATTCATCTTTTTCAAGCCATTGCTCACCAAATGCGAAATGAGAAATAACTGCCGGGAGATTTTCTGATTTTTTCTTTTTTCCCATAATAACCAAATTTTAGATGAGTTAATCAACAAGAAGATCAATAGTTTCTACTTCAAAGAATTTTTTCACAATTTTAACATTGTTTCCCCACAGCAAATCTTCATAAAAATCCAATAAATCTTTGGACCATACAACGACACTAGAAACAAGATCTCTCATGTTAAAATCCTCATACAAAAGATGTCCCGTTTTTTTACCATCAATAGATAAGTCAGCCGAATACAAAGGATCCGGATCCATTGCAGGATCCATAAAGATACAATCGTAATCTGATAAACACTTCTCTTCAAGTAAATTTTGAAAAGCACCAAGACTTTGGACAACATCTACCTCAAAGGCATCTTTCAAAGAGACAATCAATGAAGAATCAATAGGATCCGCATTGATAATTAATAATTTTCTTTTCATAATGACAATATTTTTATGTTTTGTTACTAACGTAGTATATGTTTTTAGGAACAAATGTCAATGTTTGGTTTAAAGAAAAAACCACAGCAACAAAGCCATGGTTTAGATATATTTAATATATTTTTAATTCTTCTTCCACTTCTCAAATCTCAAACCAATTCCCAAACTAATCACAGCGATACAGATACCCAATACCCAAATAATACTACTCGCATAGACAGGATCTACAGCAAGTCTCTTGAGAATTATTCCTAGGAAAGCCCAGATCACAACTAGCGAATAAACAATATCAGCATTCTTATACAAAGCCATAAGCGCCAACAATGCAGCTACCACAATGACTATTGTAGTCCAAAAAATATCAGTCATTCATCGTCCACTCCATCCGATATGCACAAGCAAAGTAGTAATATTGGCAATAGTCGCCACAGATAGCCAACCAAGATACAAACTAAATGGAACTTGAACACATATCTTTTCTCATCGTTTTCCAAGTTTATGTCCTATACTCACTTTATAACTCAATACAATCAAAATAGCCAAAAACAGAAACATAATACCTACCGACAAAAACACTTGTTGATATTGCCAGGCAAAAATCCATGCAATGTTAGTCAAACATGACAGCAAAAACCAGATTCCAATTTTTTGTACGATACCTTTAGATTGTTTTTTATATACGTCAACGATCTGATAGACGACAAACACCCCAAGCATCAAATAAATCAGTCCCCAAATAGAAAACGTAAGCCCAACCGGTACAAATAAATTTGGGTACAAATCAGACAACGCACCAGTACTTATTCCACCAATAGGCAAGGCATTAGCCAAATAATTTATTACAAGGACGACTATAAATGCGATAACATTGAATATAGCCAAAGCTTTAATCCATCTTGATGTCTTTTTCATGGGAGAAATATACAAGATAAAAATATAAATAATATATAGCGTATATTTTAGTAAAAGCAAATGCAAAAATTTGCGTTTTTTCGATCATTTGAGTATACTAGAACAGTACTCTTTATATACAAACACCAATGGACAGAAAACCGCTTCTTTTTAGCCAATCAAATGCATATTTCCCATACGAAGAAATGCTTCAAACAAGCATAGGTTTTGCTAATCCTTTGGATATAGACACATACATCAAACAATCATTTGGACTGCTCACAGACAACATTATGTTAACATGAGCTGAAGTACAATGTTTTACAAAAGACCATTTGATAGATGAACATTTCATTTGCTACAAAATAGAGGGATTAAACCAAAAACCAATCATTATAACAGAAGGGAAGATAAGTGGAGATCTAAATAAAAAAATATTTTTCAAACACTGATTCATTCAATGATTAATTCAATGAACGCCTATATTTTCACTAATTATTTTGAGTATTTTGACACGCATCGCACCACCACAAATTGCAAATATTTTGATGTATATCAGTCTCATTTGATTGCTTATAACATGTTGTTTTTATGGAATAAAGATGATCAAAGGTCTTATTCAAACCATTTTTTCTAAAGAAATTGATTATGATGGAATAGGAATTACTTATGAAAAAATGACTGACAACAAACTCATAAACGAAACAGCCATAAAAGCTATTAAACAACTATGAATCTCAGCAAAGATAGATCAAATTGTAATAGTAAACGGAAATATTTTCTTCAAACAAATTATAAACAAGAAAACCATACGACAAAGCATAAAAGAAAAATTCAGTCGAACATCAACAAACGGACTAGAAATTGATAATACCGATAGAATTCAACAAACCGTTAGCTTACTTTTGGATCGGCATCTTATTTAATATACTATATACCTATGCGAGACATTATCAAAAAAATAGAAGAAATCAAAAAATCACTCCTATCATGAAATACCAAAACATGAGGGACAAATAATTTATCTATAAATCAAAAAACTCAAGAGCTCATAGAAAAAACATATGCTAAATATACAAAGTGATTTGAAAAACATATTAGTCCACGTATAGAATTACCAGAAGATGATGAGATATGTGCCCAAGCAGCAAATCAAAGTTACATAGAAAATAATCTTCGCTCAAAGGAGATTGAATCTTTCACACTCAACGAAAAATTAAGCACAAACGATGTCGCAGTGTATATAGACACAACAAGACAAATTTGTGTATTGGGGTTTAGAGGGACAATTATCACAGAATTTAAAGATCTTTCGAGTGATGCTCAAATATTACTTGATATTCAATGAATTGATCCTAGAGTCAAAAACTCCCTTCATGTTTACGACAACTGCAAAAGACAATATGAACACTTTTCATTTCGAGTTTCTGGACACTCATTGTGAGGGACATTAAGTTATATTGTAGCCAAACACAGAAATCCAGAAAAATGCGTAGTTTTTAATCCAGGTGTTTCTATCAATACTTTTTTTCTTCAAATGATAGAAGACACTATCAAAAAATCACCACGAACAGAAAAAACAATAACGTACAAAATTTTAGGAGATATTATTTCAACAGCAGCTTTTGTTTGACAGACAAAAATGTTTAGTATTAAATCTAGCGATCCGCTTAAACTACACGAAATGAACAACTTTATTATCCACAAAAATAAGATTGACAAACCAATAACAAAAGATACGCTATAAGGGATAATTCAATGATTTACATACTTATATGCATATCATGAAGATAATACTCATTACACTTATGATTAGTTTAATCATGACTTGATGTGGAACCAAAATTAATGAAACCATCTGCACGGATATCAAAAATCCAACAACATGTACAGGAGCAAATGAAGCTCAAATAAATGATATAGAGTGAATTCACTCAACAGCAATTAATGTGCTTTCAGCACTCAAAGATCATGATACAAAAAAATTAAGTAAACTCATAAGCAAAGATTGAATTCGTTTTTCTCCATATAGTTATGTGAACATTGATAATGATATCGTAATTTTCCAAGATGATATTGCAGATATCACAAAAAACAACAAAGAGTTCACACGAGGAACACAAGATGGAAGTTGAGAACCAATCAATCTAAATTTCACAGAATATCGAAAAAGATATATCTATGATGCAAGCTTTATGAACGAGTGAATTCCATACCTAAACACCAAAGTACAAAGAGGGAATACGACAAACAATATCTATGATATATATACAGGAAATATAATCGTAGAATATTATATTCCAGGGAAAAAGAAACTCTATGAATGAATGGATTGGAAAAGTTTAACAATCATTATGAACAAAGAAAATGGTTCATGGAAAGTTAAAGGAATAGTTCATGGAGAACGAACAATTTAATAGTATAATAAACACTACTGAATAACAAAGTGCAAGGGGTAGAGAAAAACCACTAAACAGGACCGACCAAAGGACTATTCAGTGGTTTTTTTTGTTTTTTCAAGAAAGGTTTTTACAAACCCATACAAAAGTTTAGAAACATCTTCGATTTGAGATTGAAAATCATCAACCACTGCAACTTCAAGAATATTTTGATCTCTCATCAAAAGCAACAAAACACGTAATTCCAAAACATCAGCTTTTGCCAAAAGAAGTGCGTCTTTAAAACCTCATTGAGACCACATAGCAAATCCAAACGCAATACGCTTAGTCACAGCCAATGACGCCAAAATTGTTTCTTGTTTCAAAACAGAATGTTCTACCGGAGCAAGGGTACTAAGGATATTAGTTGTCAGAGCATGGGCTTTTTGCCATACCAAAATATCAGTAACGTCTTTTATAATCATTGTAGAATAAAGTAAGAAATAAATTCCTTGCACCTTGTTGATCACTAGTATTTACAAATCATTGTCGACAAATAATGTCTTAGTTCTATATTGCAGAGCTTCTGCCAAACACGGAACATCGACCTGTTCTTTATTTTCCATATCTGCAATAGTTCTCGCCAATTTTATAATTCTATGAATCACTCTCGGAGAAAGTGATAAATGCTGAGTTGCATGCATCAAAAAAGTTTTACAATTTTCATCTAAAGGGACGTATTGCTCCAAGTGCTTAGGTGTCATGTGAGCATTTGCGTAAATCTGTGTCCCAGCAAATCTTTCCTGCTGCCTACGCCATGCAGTCAAAACATGCTCTCTAATTTCAGCAGAACTCTCCTGTACCTGATCTCCCAAAACTGTTTCCAAAGATTCTCTAGGAATCTCCAAAATCACATCAATTCTATCAAGCAATGGACCAGACAATTTGTGTTGATACCTTTTCACATCCAGAAGCGAGCAAGTACACGGTTTTTCTCTATCTTTATAATAACCACAGACACAAGGATTCATCGCAGCCACAAAGAGTACATTTGCAGGATATTGAATAGTCCCTGACACTCTCGAAATAGTAATCTGACGATCTTCCAAAGGTTGTCTCAGGACATCCAAAACAGCTCTCGGGAACTCTGTTAATTCATCGAAAAAGAGGATTCATTTATGAGCAAGACTCACTTCTCAAGGAGTCAAAGCTGCTCATCATCACACCACAGATACTTTGGAAGCGGTATGATGAACTTGCCTAAATGGTCTCTGGGTAATCAGTGGCATATGTTTATCTAATTTACCAACTACAGAATAAATCTGACTTAATTCAAGGATTTCCTCGAACGACAAAGGCGGGAGAATACTTTGAAACGCTTTGACTAAAAACGTTTTTCCACTTCCCGGAGCGCCAACCAACAAGACATTATGTGACCCAGCTGCTGCCAATGCCAAAGCTCTCTTGGGAAGCAAATGACCTTTAATATGAGCAAAATCTACTTCATAAGTACGAGCTTGTTCTTCGATAATATGATCCAACGAACGAATTTGTTCATGCTCAGTGAGAGATTTTCATTCTAAGAAAAGTGCGACTAATTGAGCAAAATCTGTGAGTGGATACAAGACGATTCATGGGACATATTCGAGTTCATACAAATTATCCTCTGGCACAAAAAAGTGTGTATAGCCTTGCTTCAAAGCGGAAATCACGCAAGGCAAAAGTCAGGTCACAGGTTTTACCCTGCCATCCAATCACAGCTCTCCAAAAAACAAACTTTTCTCAAAATTTACATTTCAGATAATCCCTTCATCAAAAATCACCAATAGTAAAGCAACAGCCATAGGCACATCAAATCTCGTTCCTACTTTTTTCAAATCTGAAGGAGCAAGATTCAAGATAAACTTCTTGGCTGGCATGCTAATTCCCAGATTTCTAAAGGTTGCTCTAATTCTCTCCTTCGCTTCTTTGATCGCAGCATCTGGGAGTCCAATAATCTCTATCGAAGGAATCGAATTATTACTATCTGCTTCAACCAAAATTTCAAATCCCTGCAATCAGAGATGAGTATACGTCTTAATTTTTTGAATCATCAGAGATGATATAAATACTAAAGTTTCCTGTTTTCATGAAAACGCAAAGAATCTATACAATCCAAAAAAGAAAAAAACGGACAAAAAAAGAAAAAAGACATCCCAATCGGAATGCCTAATTTCATATATAACATATAAATAAATATAATTGTATTCTTTAACTAATTGTTTCTGAACAGCTCGTCGCCACTAAGCGAATTATTCAAGCGAAACAAAAAAATGAAAAGACATGGTCCTCTTGTTTTAGCGAAGCTAAGAGCCAAGTTTGGTTGAATCCAAAAGAAGATGATGGAATACGACCGGATGGTAGAGCGCTAGTTGGCGACAAAAGAGTTTTTGTTTACTTTTTGCTCTCTTCAAAAAGTAAAAAGAAAGAAAATAAATAAAAATACTACTCTTCTTCCATCGCACTCACATATCTTACACCATAAAACAATAACGCTCCTTCGACACCTAAATACAATAACGTTAAGAAAAACACTAGTTCTCCAGGGATTGGCGCTTGTAACAATAGAAATACATTACAGATAAACGACAATCAGGCAGCTACAAGCCAATACCAATAATCCAAACGAGTCAAAATCCCAGAAGAAACACGTTCCATATAGAACAAAAACCCACTAGTAAAAATATTCCACATAATAGTCCAAAAAACCACAGGTCAAATAGCAGATCCAAAATAGGAGAAAAAACTTACATAAGCAGCAAAATGTACAATCAAAAACAGAAATAAGTTTTGAATAATATGGGTTGTTGTAAGTTTTTTAAGCAACATTGTATTTCAAATAAACAGAGCAATCACTAACCAATATAAAATTTGCGTAAACTCAGATATTGAGGACCAATGCCCCGCAAAATATCACAAAAGAGCGACAACCAAACCAATATTGAGAAATTCCAAAGACGTCAAAAAATGCTTAGGCATTTCATGCAAAAACGCCGATGCTTGTGCGAGGAACAAGGAAGAAAATACTCTTTTGGTAATAATCCTTTCTCAAGCCAAAATACGTCTCACAGAGATTTGTTTTTGCTCAACAGGTCTTTGTTTATAAAACCACCACAATGCACTATATAAACCAAAAAGGAGTCCTCCTGCCAACACTAATGATAAAACAAAATCAGGCACAAACCACAAAACAAACAACATCAACCACGTACATAGAGCAACCAAAAAATGATACGCTAAGTCTATAACTTGAGGAAATCGGATACGCAATACAAACAAAGAAAACGCAAGATAACTGACATGCAATGCACTCAACAAAAATAAGAACGAAAAATATTGAGCAAAACTAAACAAAAACAATCAATAAAAGAGAAATAAACACAACACAAATCGATACCCAAAAGAAAAAATCTGTTTACCATCCTCGTACGATAAAATCAACGAACCTATCCATAAAACGATATTAAACAAAAGAATAACAAGAAAGACCAAAGACAATTGGATCCCTAAATACCAAGCAAGTCCTCATAAAGCACAAAGAATCGCTCCCCAAGCAAAAAACAATGGATAACGAAACATTTGACGAGAAAATAATCAAGAAAAATGGAATGCAGGAGATGCTGAAAATACAAACAAAAAGAAAAGCAATGGCAAAAAACTCAAATACCAAAGTCCAATACTATAAAAAAATGAAGATAGTCCAACAAATACTAAGGAAGCAAAAAACAGAAACATTCAATCACACAAAGGATAAAATACTTATTTAAGTGCAAAACTATGTTCAATAATAGGAAATGTGAAATAATAGATGATCAAAACAGCTACAAACATACCAGAAAGAAGACGAAAAGCATTAGGTCTCTTAAGTAGATATGCAACAAAAAACAAACAAGAAAACCATCCCAAACTAACCAATGAATAATACAATGATGTCAGTTGCATATCCAAAAGCAAAAGCTGATTGAAAATAAGAATACCAGCCAAAAAAGTTAATACCAAAATCAAAAGCAATAAAACAAAATCATAGATTCTATATACCAAAGAATCTAGATCATCAAACAAAGAGAAAATATCTTTTTTTAAAAACAAAAAATAAGACAAAATAGGAAAGGTATCATACTCTTTTCTCCATCATAAAACAGTACCACCAAAAGAAGATTGATATTTAACTTCTTCTAATATTTCAACTTGTCTTTGAAGATCAAAGGTAGAAACTACAGTTCCAGGGAAAAGTGTTGTTCCGTCTTCTTTTATAGATCCATAATGAGCATCTTCCAATGAAGATAAAAAGACAAACAAATCTTGCATCAAAATTTTGATTTTTTCATAATTAGAACCCATTCTTTGTTTTTTAATTTCATTCAATTGCATATCAATCCATTTTTGATCTTTAGGCGGGATATGAATTTTTTTATCTTGGAGAAGCGTTTCTATTTTATCAAGAACCCAAGCAATAGAAACCTTTGCTCTCTTCAATAAATGATCTTCATAATATTTTTGTTTCTGATCATCCTCTTTTTCTTTCGCTTTTTCAAGAACTTTCTCAGCTTTCGTATCAGCATAACTAGTCTTAGCATAGGCAATAATTCTAGATACCTGTTCATCTGTCTGCATATCAAAAAAATCATTTACATCTACAACATCCATCCCACAAAATACAAAAAATAGACACAAATCTTTGAGTGTAAAGCTAGATGGAGATACTATTTGATATTGTACTCATTCATAAAGAACTTTTACATACATAGAACCAAATTCTGTTTTATCTTGAGTATATCTTGTAATTGAAAGGAGCAACATTCCTGTGGCCTGAACAATATCTCTTCACGTCTGTTCAGATTCGACATCCACAAGAAAACTATATGTATTTGTTGTTTCATTTTCTTGTTTTATCGCATTTACAACAAAAGTCATCCCCAAAAACACAGTAAGTAAAAGGCATTATTAATCCAATGATACGTTTTATATTGAAAAATCAAAAAAAATCAATATATAGGGGCGCAAAAAACAACCAAAAACAAGATTTTTATCTTCTGATAAATGATATATGGAACAAATTGTCTGAAATTCGCTATTGGATAAGTATTTTGACGAACACACAATGTCGCTCCATCTCAAAGAAAACAGCCCTATATTACGAAAAAAAGGTGCTCCGGGAAATCGACAACCAATTCTCAGCCCAGAAGTAATGTCAAAACAAGAATTAACTGCACTTATTGATAGTATTTATGCAGAAATGGCAACTAGAGATGATGCGGTCTTAGAAATAGATAGAAAACTGTCTAAAGTTCTTCAAGTAGGACCATACAGAATTGTTATTGTTCACCCACCATTGTCTGATGGATTAGAAATGACTGTGGTTAAACCGACAATGAAACTCAAAATAGAAGATTACAAGCTCACACCAGAAACATTTGATCTTCTCAAAAACAAATCAAAAGGAATTTTGATTTCAGGTGCTCCGGGATCTGGAAAAACTACGTTCGCGCAAGCGCTCATCGGTGTCTATCATGACGAACACAAAATTATCAAAACACTTGAATCACCTCGTGATCTTCAATTACCAGATGATATCGTACAATATAGTTTCACTTACGGAACACATGATGAAGTAAGAGATATTTTGCTTCTTTCTAGACCTGATTATACAATTTATGATGAGGTAAGAAATAAGTCAGATTTTGATCTTTACAAAGATCTTAGACTTACAGGAATTTGACTAGTTGGGGTAATCCACGCAACTAAACCAATCGATAGTATCCAGAGATTCTTGGGTAGTATTGAAATGGGAATTATTCCTCAAGTTATTGATACAGTTATATATATCGACAAAGGACAAATCGGAGAAATTTACCAACTTCAATTGACAGTTAAGGTACCAGAAGGAATGCAATCAGAAGAACTTGCACGTCCATGTATTGTGGTCACGAGTTTCTTGACGAAGACGGTTGAATACGAAATCTATACATTTGGAGAACAAATTGTAGTAATGCCTCTAGACAAATCTCATGGATGACCAGCGGGAACTGAAGGTAGAAAAGCAACTCCAAAAGAGAATCTCGGAGAATATGCAAAACATGCTATTCACCAAAAATTACAACAAATAATTCCCTGTGATTTTCTTATCAAAGTCAAAGGAACTAGTGTAGATCTCTATATTCCAGAAAGCTACAAAGGTCGCATTATTGGTAAATGATGATCAGCTATCAACGATCTAGAAAAAACTATTGGATTAGATATCAATGTGAAATCATTTGATGATTTGCCTCTTTTGTCAGCAAAAGTTGATATTAGTGAGGGAAGAAACTGACTAAACATAGCATTCCCTGCAATCTTTGAACAAAAGACAATGCATTTATTGATTGGTGAAGATATTATTGATGTTTTGACTGATAGAAATGCTGTGGCATTTATCAAAGATAAGCCACTACTAAAAGCAGTACAAAAAAGAGGATTTGTGATTATTGATACAAGTAAACTATAAGAAATTTTATTCTTTTTTAAAATAGTATGACTAATTTCCATTTTGCCAAATTAATTGCTGGTGTATGACCGACCTTGGCGAAAGAAACAGTTCTTTCAAAAATTATAAATATGGTAGATATTTTCAAAATTTCCCTTGGTGGTGGTTTTGATGATAACAACAAAAAATACATCGATACACTTATGAAATTAGATAATAGCAAAACTATTATGCTTGAAATGAGAGGTAACGATGTAAGAATCAAAAACGTTCTTGATGTCACACTCAAAGAAAAACAAGAAATTGAAATTGAGTTTTCTGAATATGCACAAGAAAATAATCAAAGAATCTTCGTAGATGCTACATTTGTCGGAGAATTAGAAAAAGGACAAATCATTCAATTTGAACAAAGTGGAGTACAAATTAAAGTAAAATCAACAAAAGAAGATATCGCCGTAACTGAAGTAATTAGTGGTGGTACAATTATGCAGCACGACAAAGTAATCTTTCCTGATTATGTTTCACCTATCCCTTTTTTCACAGAAAGAGATAAAAAAGATATTCTATGGGGATTAGCTTATGGAATTCATGTAGTCGCAGCTGGACAAGTGAAAACAAAAAACGATCTCTTTGAACTCAAAGAATTTATGGCATCTCAAAATGCAGATAAAATCAAAATTTTTGCAAAAATAGAAAATGAAGAATCTATAGCAAACTTTGATGAGATCTTGGAAGTAGCTGATGGAATTATCTTAGTAAAAGAAAAACACAACCCTAAGAATCTCGATGAAAACGCAATTATTGCTTCATGTAAAGAAAAAGGAAAGCCGATTGTTATGACATTTGGTGGTGGATTCAAGAAAGATGGGGCAAAAGCAACTATTGACGAAAAAGATATCCAAAATTATACAAACAAATCTATTGATTGTTATATGTTAAACACATTTCTCAAAGAAGAAGATACAATCAATCTTATTACAGAACTTTCTAATATGTTAGAAAAACATGAATTAGAGATAAACAAAGAACCTAAAGAACCATTTTACAAAGAAAATGACAATTTCTTGGTAAGAGATTATATTATTTATAATGCCTATAGAACAACAAATGAAATTGAAGTTAAAGCCATTGTATCTTTTACAGAAAATGGATATACTTCAGCTAGATTGTCCACATTAAGTCCAGAAGTTCCTGTAATTGCATTTACAAAAGTAGATGAAACATACAGATATATCAATATGCTTCGAGGAGTT
>OFSA01000013.1_pt1 | contig 34021 bp, 27 predicted proteins | sample 1543241 | NCBI WGS metagenome assembly OFSA01 (sample SAMN05442508, study PRJEB24371) | freshwater metagenome | isolation source: Freshwater Lake | place: Canada: Niagara | collected 2012-08-09 | reverse complement strand
GTCTCATAAAGAACTAGCCTCTTTGGTTACTTTCCCGGCAATGAGGGAAAGTAATGCCTCGCCGGCAAGGCGGTAAAGAAATATACTGTTAAATAAACAATTTCATTAAGAAATTATCATAAAATTTATCTATGCTAATAATTTTTTGAAATCATCGAGATTATCAAAAGATCTATATACTGAGGCAAATCTTACATAAGCTATAGGATCTGTTTTTTTGAGAATTTCCAAAATATCATCTCCGATTTGTTTTGAAGATATTTCGCTATTATCATTTGATCGTTTGTATTCTAGATCATTGATTATATTTTCAATGATAGTTTTCTCTATATTTCTTTTTGCAAAAGAGAGGAGCAAAGCTCTTTTTATCTTTTGTCTTTCGTACATTTCTTTGGTCCCATCTTTTTTGATAATAAGAAGTTCTGTAGTCCCTCTTGTTTCAAATGTTGTAAATCTATTATTACAAAATTCACACTCTCTTCTTCTTTTTATAGCTTGTCAGTTTTCAATTGTTCTAGAGTCAATTACTTTTGTATCCATATTTTTACATTTAGGACATCTCATTTATATCTGGTTTGGAAGTAAAAATCTTTTGTTATAATAGGTAATGTTTTTGAAATATCCACTTATTCGAAGGATATCTTCTCCACTAAATTCTTTTTTAATTTCTTCGTTTTTTTTGCCGGAAATAAATTCTTTTCGACTATCTATTCCCATTCTAATGAAGTCTTCATTATCATCCATTGTGACGATAATATCTAAAAACTCTTTCATGTCTAGTTCTATTTCTTCCAAAATAGTCTCTCGAAATATTTTGCCTTGCTGAGGTGTCTCAATATGCAAAATCTCATTTAAGTAGACATCGCTAATAAGGTCTGATTTTATGTTTTTTTTAGATTGTTTAACTTGTGTTTGAAACAATAAATATCCAAATAATGTTTCTCTCATTTTTGCAAGGATTCCTATGATAGCAGTTTCATCAAAATCTTTTTTGATTTGAGTTTTATATTGGTTTAATTTTGCATAAAGTAATTGATGAATCCAAAAATCTATATTGTACAGATTTTCTTTGAGGTGATAGATGTCGTGTTCGCTGAGGTGAACTTCCAATTTATCAATCAGATTTCTTTTTGGTAGTAAATCAGATAATTGTTTATATATAATTTTAATGAGTTTGCTCTTTTCATACTGACTAATAAGTGATATATCTTTACCAAAATTTTCTTTGAAAAGCGTGAATAATTTCTTACTTTTTGCGTAAATTTTGAGGTCTTTGGTATTGATGTCTTGCAGCAATATTGCTATAGAACTTTCTTCAAAAAGTCTTAGAATCTCACTATTTGAATAGGTTTTTTTGTTTGTGCTTTTGTATGGAAGATAGAATCTTTGTCTTCCTAGTTTTACATTTTCAGATATATACTTGTAATAGAAAATATTTTTTCCATAGATATAGAGCATCCCTCCATAAAAATAGAGTGTTTTTTCTTTCATTTTTTGTAATGTAAATCCCTCTGTTAAACTACGTAGTAGATCATTCTTATGGAGTCTAAGAAAAAAATTTTCTCATCTTGCGATCCAAAATCCTCATAGAAATGTAATGTAAAAATTGAGTATTTTTTCCATAATTTTAGACTCTCTTTTTATCCTTTCTGGTATTTTGATATCTTCATCTTTGTGACCTTCTTTATTTTCTTGTGGATCTTCTCATATTCGAGAACTCAATTCATCCATATCTTCTTCTCGATTATCTTCTGGGTGCTCTTTTTGGAAAAGAGTTATAATATATTTTTGAACTCATTGAAAAAAGTTTTTTTTGAAGTGTTTATGATTTACGATATAATGAATACATGATTCTCGTTGGCTATCATCTTTGAGAAAGCTTTTGAGATATGTATTTAATTTGTCTTTGTCAAAAATTTTGCTTATCATCGTTTCCACTGCTAGGAAAATATTTGTATCTAAGAGGAGATATCTTATCAAAATATCTGCAGGAAGTACATACTGAAGTAGCTTGTTTTCTATACTACCGAACTTATTTGAATGGATATATATCTTTGTGGTTTTTGTGAAATATTGAAGAAGTTCTTCATCTTCTTTTTTAATATCATCACCAAACAATCGCATATAGAAATCCTTTGAAGGGACATTTTCTGTACAAAATACTTTACCAAAATTTTGATATGTATAGAAGAGAAACAAAAATAAATCAATCTGTTTGCTTACGTTTTTTTTGAGTTCTTTAAATTCTGTTTCGTCTATCTTTTGTCCGGTTTGGCTAAAGATAAATTCATAAAAATTAAAAAATAATTCTATAAATCGATTATAATTTTCTTGTTTTGTCTCAAAAGGGAAACTTTTTATCTTGGCCGCAAAAATAAAAACCAAAAGATAGCAAGTATAAAGAAAATTGAGAAAATATTCCTGAGGATATTTACTAAAACTGTCTTTTGCAACGACTGCAGCAACGAGACTTATACTATTTCCAATATTTGCTGGATTATAAAATTTGTATCCATTCATGTTTGCTGCAGAGCAATATCCGTAGTAATTATCAATATCTTTTTGTTTGACTTGGACGTTTTTTCCAAATCCTATTTTAAATTCAAATGGATCAGAAGTAATATCAAAAAGATTGAGTTTATAGTTTTCTACGATTTTTCTATTGATCACAGAAAAAAACTCTTTAGTTGAAATAAACGAGATAAACATACTCGCAGGATTTATTGTCTGATGCGCGTTTTCTTCTGGAAAGAGGGAGAGTAAAATCCTTTTGAAAAGTTGCATATCTTGGCGCTATGACGTAAAGATTACTTGTTTGCAGAGATGACGTCGGTAACTGAGATATCATAAGTAAGTGTTTGTCGTGTCTGTGCTGGATTAAGATCAAATATTACAATATCATTTCAACTTCCATCTTTTTCAGTTCCTTTGATTGTCCCTGTAAGGTTTCCAAAATTTATTTCTCATGAATGTGTACTAGGTTTTTGAATCTTATCGAAGAGTCCTTTGCTTATTTTTTGGATATTATTGGCTTTGTATTCTTTTGCATATCCATTTTCTGGAGTTACTATAATTGTCTTTTGCTCTCATTTTTTCATTCACAAGAGAGCTGCTTCTACACCAGAAATAACTTCTCAAGATCCTACTGTAATGGTTTTGGTTGCGTTTTCAAATAGTCCTTTATCTTCAAATGAACCTGTCATTACAATGCTAACCGTGTCTCATGTCTGAATTGTTTTTGTTCCACATCCACCCAAAATAAGACTAACTGCTAAAATGCTACATCGTGTTCGTTTGTTCATGATTGTTGGTAGAAAGTAAATTATGTATGTAGTGTAATGAATTTGACCTATCTTGCAATCTCTAGTTTTGTATATTTTGCTCTATAGGTGGAAATAGTTTATCCTTGAAAAATTGTCGTCGAGCATCCTCTGGATTTGTAATTATTTTGATTCATGGTTTATTTCCTGTTCCATTTGTCCCTGTATTGACCATCGTAGATTTGTCTTGAAACTTGATGATTATTTCTCCTGGCAATAACATATTGTTTTCATGTTTTAGGAAACGTTGTGCATAATCAGATTTTTCATATGCAAGTTGGAAATTTTGTGTATAACCAAGTTCTTCTGCTTTTGTATATGATTCCAGTGCCGTCTGTTCTATGGCTTGTTCAATATTGTTATAATTGATAAATATTTTGATCGCCATCAATACCAAAAACATGTCTACGATGAAGAACCCGTATTTTATGCGATTGGGATGTCTGAGTAAAAAATATTTGAGTTTGTCCATGCTGTCTTCTTTATAGATTATGGGTTGAAAATGCAAGCCAAAACTTTAGAAATTCTAGAAGCCTAATGCTTAAATTATTATAATTTTAATCTCTCAAATCTCCTCCTATATGCCAATTCGTAGACTACCTGAATATATGATCAATAGACTCAAAGCTGGAGAAATTGTGGAAAGACCAGCATCTGTCCTCAAAGAGCTTGTAGAAAATAGTTTGGATGCTTGAGCGACCTATATCAAAATGTGAATCAATGATGGATGAAAAGCTTTGATTTCTATCGAAGATAATGGGTCTGGAATTGAACTTTCTGATATGGATCTGTTGTTGGAAAGATATGCAACCTCTAAGATTAGTGGAGAACAAGATCTCTACAATTTACATAGTTATGGATTTCGTGGTGAGGCTTTGGCGAGTATCGCAGAAGTGAGTAAAGTGAGTGTGATTTCTAAAACTGAGTATTCAGAAATTGCTACTAAATTAACTAAGCTCGACCAACATATTACTATGAAACATCAACCTGTAGGATTTGCACATGGAACTATTGTCCAGATTCAGGATTTGTTTTATAATGTTCCAGCGAGACTCAAATTTCTCAAATCTACACAGACAGAATATTTCTATTGTTATGATTATTTTGCAGATATTGCCTTGTATCATACAGATAAACATTTTTCATTGCTCAAAAATGATAAGGTCGTGTTTGATTTGCCGCCGGTAGATGGATTGCTTGAAAGAGTAAATCAGATTTGGAGAAAAGATCGATCTAAACATCTTCATCCGATTGAATATGCTGACGATCAGTTTCGTTTGACGGGGCTTGTATCACATTCAACGTTAACATTTGGGTCTCCTGAGATGATCAAAATCTATGTGAATGGAAGACCAGTATATGACAAAGTTATTAAGAAAGCGCTCTTGGATGCGTATACTAGACAGATTACAGCAGGGGAATATCCATTTGCAGTCTTGTTTTTGGAAGTTGTTCCTGGTTTGGTTGATGTTAATGTTCACCCTAAAAAACTTGAAGTTAAATTTATAGACTCCAAACAAATTTTTCAACTCATCTATTCTTGTGTAAAAGAGGCTTTGGGTGAACAAAAAATTGCATTTGCTGATCATGGAGAAGTTCCATCTCAAGTATCTCCATCATCATCTTTTTCTTCGTACCAGAGTAGAGAATTTGACACTCGTGGCTCATCTTTTTTTGATCAACAAGATCTTGCTTCTGCACCGATTGCTTCTCCATTTTTTACACCACAAGATATATTTGTCGGGCATCAAGATACGCTAGGTGATTACCGTCTTATAGGACAACTATGGAATACGTATATTGTGCTTTCTACAGAGACAGCCTTGTTCTATGTCGATCAACATGCATTAGCAGAAAGAATCGCCTTTGAAAAAATGAAAAAGTCGGCTTCTCATCTTCAGAGTGAAGTTTTGCTTCAACCGTTGCTCTTCGATATTTCCGTGAGACCGGATATTGAAGAAAAATTGGAACAGATTTGTGCTTTATGATTTGATGTGTCGTTGTTATCAGAAACTAAACTCATTGTGCATGCCGTTCCTCAGATTTTCAGTATGTACAAAGTAGATATAGATGTATTGTTTACCTATATTTTCCCATTGGAAAAAATCACTTTCGATCATGTCTTAGATGCTATCTTTGCGAGCAAAGCCTGCAAAACATCTATCAAGGCTTGAGATGCGCTTTCTCATGAGCAAATGTTTGCCCTCATCAAGGATGGATTTAACGAAATTGAGTGAATGTTTGTCTGTCAGCATGGTAGACCATTTTTTGTCCAGATTGAGAAGGGGAATATCGATAAGTTTTTCGATAGATAGAATATTTTAGTTAAAAATATATTGATTTTATTTTTTATCTGTACTTTATGAAAAAGGCATTCCTCTTTCCTGTTTTTGCTTTGTCGTTTGTTTCTTTGGTAGTTGCATCGCCATCTCTAGATCAATTGTTTACTCTTTCTGATGCTGTTGTCTCTTCAGCAACGACTACTGCTGTGTGACTACATAAGGTTGAATTTATTATGAATGCTTGTAAATTAGGAGATAATCAAAATTTATCTGTTGTATGCTCTGATTTTTTGAATATAAAATATCCTCTTTTGACAAAAAAGTGGCAACTGCATAATGAGCGTGATTTGCGTATTTCTTTGTCTTCTTGATTAGATATTACATATTTATGAGCTTTGTCTTTGTCTGATTTGAGTAATCTAGTTTGAATTGATACTCCTGCATTGCGCCAAGATGCTTTGCCATTATCAAATTATATTTCTCAAGATATGAGTTATTACTCATTATCTTTGCCAGCTGAGCAGTTATCTTTTGTTATTTCTACAGAGAAAAAAACTAGTTCTTGATCTTTACAAGCAGCTGTTCATGATTTACCTGCTAATTGGGCTGTTACTTCACAATCAATTCTTACTTGAGATTATCCATTTTCTTATTCTCAGTCTGGTAATGTGTTGAAGTTTGTTTCTTATGGATTGGTATCCTCAGATAATACCTCTTGAGGAGCGACGATATGATTGTCTCCATATTTAGATTTTTCTATCTCTAAATATACAATCCCATCATATACTGATTTTTCTTCTCTTCTTAAGACTTTGGTAAAAACTTATACTACAACAGACTTTTTGTGAGATCATGTTGTTACAGGAGCTTATATGTTCAGATCTGGAAATACTAATCTCTTTTCTGGTATTGATACTTCTCACGTTTATCCTTTTAGTCAAAACACGAATCGTCTTATTCAACAATGAAAAGTTGTTGTTTCTATTGATTCTTTGACTTCATCTTTATTTGTGCGAAGACAAAAAACTCCAAATGTTTTTTATAAGATATCTCCTTTGGATATCTGATTTTTAACAAAAATATTTACTAGTTCTCTTATTCTAGATATTAAGTAAACGTATAATTACTTTTAGAGAATGCAGTCTAAAAATTAGGCTGTATTTTTTTTATTTGAGGAATATTATCTCTTATTAATTTTTATTTCAGGTTTCCATCAAATATACTTCTTCTTATTTTTGAGGTTTATCTACTGTTATAATTCTAAACGTATTTGAGTTTATCGTTAATCTAACATTATTTTCTCTGTTTTCTATATAATAATTTTTTCCCTTTTTTGAAAAAAGACGTTCTTCGGTTTCCTTTAAAATTTTATACATAAATTCTTCAATTTGTTTCTTTGAAAACTGGATATTAAGTTTTTTGTTAATTCTTCCATATACAAGTTCTGTATAACAAATATTCTTTAAAATTTCATTTTTATGTATATTCATACTATCTAATCGCGGTAATAAAAAGTATTTATTATTTTTATTTAAACACATAAACAATTCAAGCCTTCCGTCAAATACAATTCTTCTTGTTTTTTCTAGCCAAATTCATATTATCACTCAGATTTTTATTCTGTAAATTATGTTAATGAAAACATCATTGAAAAAAGGAACTGGAGCTTTTTACGATATAGAACTTATTCTAGAAGCTAAAGATCAAGATGCAGCTAAGGCTGGTGTGTTGAAAGATTTTCAAAAGGACTTACAACTTCCTGGATTTAGAAAGGGAATGGTGCCTATGCACTTGGTAGAAGAAAATGTTAAACAAGAATATATGACTATGGGAATCTTTGAAAACCTAGTAAATGATGGTTTGCAAGCTGTTTTGAAGGCAAATCCTACACTTAGATTTATCGGAGAACCATATGATATCAAACAAGATAAAAAAGATGATACTACTGTAGTTACGTTGAAATTGGATATTTTTCCAGAAGTAGAAATTAAAGGTGAATGATGGAAGGAATTATCTATGAAACCTGTTGTTGGAGAAGCTACAAAAGAAGAAGTAGAAGATGCTTTGATGAAACTTAAGAAAAATTATGCTGACTATATCGACACGGATATCGTGACATACGATAGTATTTCTAAGCTTGAAATGCATTTTTTGGATAAGGCTGGAGAAGAACTTGAAAAGGGGACTCTTTACCTTGGACAACAAGAATTTGATGAATTCTCATTCTTCAAAGATCATTTTATTGGAAAGAAAAAGGGTGAAGATATTACAATAAAATATGATGCTAAGGCATTTCCTCCTACAGTTCAATCTAAAAAGGCTGATGCTGCAGTAGCTAAGGTTGATTTCAAACTTCTTGATATCAAATCTATCGTTTTGCCAGAAATTACTCCAGAAAACATTGTTAAATTCTTCGGTAAAGATAGCGAAGTTAAAAATGAAGCAGAATTGCTTACATATATCAAAGATACTATTGGACAACAAAAAGCTGATACTGAATTGATGGATGAAGTTGAAAACTTCTTGAAGATTATTAGAGACAAACATATGAATGTCTCTGTACCAAAAACTTTGCTTGACCAAGAATTGGGAGCTAGATTACAAAATCTAGAAAAGAAATTTGGTGGTAGAGAAAAGATGGAACAATATCTTACTCAAATGGGTGATGAAAAAGCTAAAAAATTCTTCGATGATATTAGATTGGCAGCACAAGAAAGTTTGGAGAAATTCTTTATTCTTCAAAAAGTGTGTGAACTTTTGGAACTTGATGTGAATCGAGAACATCCTACAGATCTAGAGGTAGAAAGAAAACTATATGGAAAATTGGTTAACGCTGATCATGCAGCACCTAAAAAAGCAGCAAAAAAAGCTAAATCTGAATAATTTCTTTTATTCATTTCCTTGTGTGTATGTTTTCTTTTTTGTGGGATTTTATCAAATATCCTTTTGATAGCCATAAAGAAACCAATAAATTTGGGAGGCTTTTGCTTGTAGTATTTAAGCAATATCCAGCTTTGTTTTGGGTAAAACCTACATGGAAAAAAATTATCTGATTGCCTGTATTGGTTGCTTATTATATATTCAAAAAATAGTTTACTAAAAAACCGTCTTAAAGACGGTTTTTTTAAGAACTATTTTTTATTCAGTAATATCAACTTCTTCAAAGAATTCTGTATAATATTTTCTTGCTTTTTTGAGGATGCTTGCTAGTTTTTCTGAATCAGCAAGATCAGCTTTTTTAATGTTTATTTTTGTACTTAAATATTTTGCATATTTCCCTTGTTTAACTTTCTTGAGGAAACTTTCTAATTTAAGTGTCCCTTCTCCTGGTAGTAAGTGTCCATCTCCAACTCTGTTTTTGTCTGAAAGATAAATTATAGAGATATATGGGAGAAAGTTATTAATTTTTCTCATAAAATCATTTTCTAAGACATCTGATTCTAGATTTGAAATATCCAATCCTAGATAGCATCCATATTTTTTGATTATTTCTACAATATTACTAAAACGGTATTTTGGAATAGGTAGCGCGAATACACTAGCATCTTCTGGATTAATAATACTGAAATGAATATGTCTGTTTTCTTTTTTGTAGGTATCTAAATTATCAGCCAAAAAGTTAAATGACTTTATATTAAAAAACTTTGGTGCATTGATGGCAATAGTGTCAGCTCCTGTAGCCTCACAGAGATCAAGTGCTTTATTGAGTTCTTTCTCATTTACATTTTCTGAAACTTGGATAGATTTAACTGGAATATCATGTTTTATTGCCAATTTTTTTACGTATTCTACGTTTCGAGAATCATTGCTTTTTCGAATAGCAAGATCAATTCCATCATATCCAGCTTCTTTAGCAAGATCGAAGATCATATCTAGTCCACAATTTGAAAAAGAATCTGTACTTACCAAAAATTTTGCCGATTCCTTCGGTTTCTCTGTAGTAGCGGCTTTTTCAGTAGAAGTTTCCTCTTTCTGAACAGTTGTTTGTTCTTCCATTTCGAAGAAGATATCTGCCATTCTGCATTGTTTATAATATAAATGACTTTTACGGTCAAGTAAAGTATATTCGTTTTTTTATATATTGCAAATTATTTGCATAATTTATACCACTCTTTAAATTCGGGTATATGTTCTTTCATCCAATCTCATTTTGACATTGGTGGGCGAACTTATAAACAAATATTTGTATCCAAATATTTATAAACAAATTTAAAAGATTAAATTTATATCCAACTTTAATGGTTTATCTTTATCTCAAATCTTTTTATTTTTTTTGAAAAAGGAATGGTGAATTCACCACTCCTTTTTTGTTGTTTACTATTTCTTTTCTTGTTCTTTTGTCGTTCTCTCTCTTGCGCTATTTACATTTAATGTTTGTGTTGCTCTTTGAGAAATTATTTTCCCAAGTTCTTCTTTTTTTATTGGATCAGTTTCTTTGTCTCGTAAGTCCAATAATTCGTCAAAGGAAAGTTTATCTGTACTTTTGTTTTCTGGGAGAGGATTTTCTTGTTGTTTAATCCATGTTTTGAGCAGCTGTTTTACCTCAACAAAATAATCTCCTAAGATGCGAAATGTTCCAATCTCATCTTCTACATTTATTTTGTTTCGTTCTCGTATACGTTCTTTTCTTTCTTCAAACAAGTTCTCGTCATATATGATTTCTTCTTCAAATACATATAAAACCGCTAGTTTGGTTTGAGGTAATACGTATCGTATTTCTGCCTGTATGACTTCAACAAGTTTTTCCATGCCGATTTCATCTGCTTCTATACTATAGCAATATTCTAATAAACTTCTGTGAAACATTTGAAATCCCTTTGATTCTTCTATAATTTCATTTACTCTGTATTGTCCTTCTTCAATATTCTCTGTATCGTACTTGATATACTCTTCACATTCAATTTCTGTCTCTGCTGTGAAATCTATAGGATCAAAATTGAATCCTTCCTCAATATGGAAATATCCATTAGGATGTGCTTCAATTTCAATTTCATTTTCAATCTTACATACGTTTAACATAAAGTCTCCATCTTGTTCTTTATAGACAGGTGCATCTTTGCGTATACGTAAGTATTGCTTTTTGCTGTTTTTCTTTCTGTAAAAGACACAGTCTTCTTCTTTTAAGAAACCAGACTCACCCTCTTTTATAGTGCTCATCGTGCACAGGGCCGTAATTGTCTGAAATACTCCACTTGTGATGAATCTAATTTTTTTCATATTTTTATGTTTTAGTTTTTGTTTTTTTTCTTTTGTTTTTTTTCTTTTGTTTTTTTTCTTTTGTTTTTTTTCTTTTGTTTTTTTTCTTTTGTTTGACATATTTGTTTTTTGTAATATATATTATTTATAACAAAAATCAATACTAAGGTGCTAAAACTGATTGAGTTGAATAGAGGATGTTTCTCTATGTTGAATTCATCATAGAGGCATTGGGTGATTTCATTCTATATTTATGCCAGCAAAACTTGGATTATAATTAGATCCTTTGATATGTTTTTCTACAATACTTGATTTGTTTATAAGAATAATTTCTTTGTTGCTTAATTCTCGGAATATATTTTTCCCTGATTTTGATAAAAATGCTATTAGGGTAGTGGAGTTTGGTCGATTTCTTCTATATGGTAGTTCAAAAATACTTACAGAACCTCATCGATCTCAGCCTACCAATGTACTTTGTAAACCTGTTTGGTAGTGACTTACTTTGTAAAAATTTTGTAAAATATTTCATGTTAATTGATTTGGATCTATTTTCATATGTTCTCCTGTATCTTGTAATGTAAGCATCCAAACTTCATTATTCCCAGAAAGATATGCTGTTGAATATGTACCAGTAGGAAAATGTAAAAAAGTCCAAACGTCTAGATTTCATGTGCCTTTAAATATGCCTGATAGTTGAGCTTGTTCTCCAGAAAATCGTGAATATTGTTTTGTTGATGTTGAAAGTATTAATGGATTAAATTCTTCAAATTGAGTTTTGTAATCATTGTTATCTAATTTATAATATATACTGAGCGATACAATAAATAATATAATGCAAATGCTGAGACTATATTTTTTCATTGATGTTTGGGAAAGTAAAAGCATCATATCACTATATGATTTTGATCGATAAAATATAGTCTTTGTACAAAAAAACCCAGCAAATGCTGGGTTTTGTATGTTTTACCACATAGGAAATTCAAAACATTTCCTATTCCGCTAGCGCGGGATAAAAACGACGTTGAACTTCTTTGGAAGTTCCGGCGTCTTATTTTATTTATCTAAGATATCTTTGATAATTTCTGGTTCGATAGTGTCTTGGATATATCTTTCCAATGGTCTTGCTCCGTATTGAGGATCGTAGATCTTATCAATAATCTCAGAGATTTTCTTGTCTGAGAATGTTGGAAGCTTAACTTCTGTATTCACTTTTCGAGTTGCCAAGAATTCTTCCAATTTAATTTTCATAATTTGAGCGAGAATATCTTTGCTAAGGTATTTAAATACGATTTTGTAATCAATTCTGTTGATAAGTTCTGGAGATAATTGATTTTTAAGCTCTTCAAGGACTCTAGTCTTAATGTCTTCGAAGTGTTTGTCGTCCATAACGGTAGCTGATTCGTTGTGAGCAAATCAGATTTTAACTTGTTTTTTACTAAATTCTTCTGAACCAATATTGGCTGTCATCACAATAATTGTGCTTTTACAGTCAATCTTTCTTCCTTTGCTATCTTTGAGTGTCCCTTCATCGAGCATTTGAAGCAAGATGTTGAGTACATCTGGAGAAGCTTTTTCAATTTCATCGAAGAGGAGTACTGAATATGGTTTTCTTCTGATAGCTTCTGTCAAACTACCACCTTCTTCGTATCCTACGTATCCAGCAGGTGATCCAATCAATTTAGAAACAGAATATTTCTCCATAAATTCAGACATATCAAATCTAATCATCGCACTTTCATCACCGAAATATTCTTTGGCAATGAGTTTTGCGAGATATGTTTTACCTACACCAGATGGTCCAAGAAACAAGAATGATCCCATTGGTTTGTTTTTGTTGATCACTGAGAGTCTGCTTCTTGTAAGCGTTTTGACGATAGCATCAACTGCTTCATTTTGTCCTACAATATGGCTCTTGAGGCTCACATCGAGTCTCTTGAGTTTTTCGAGATCAGATTCATTTACAATATTTGAAGGAATTCCAAGCTTGTCAGCGAGGACAGTTCCGATATCTTGTTTTGTAATGGTTGGTCTGAGATGTGTAGGAATGTTTTTTTGTGTTCTCATAAGGTGCATTTGTTTTTTAGCGTCTTCTTCTTGTTCTTTGAGTTCAGCTGCGCTAAAGTAATCTTGTCTTTCGATAGCATCTTCGATTTTTTTTTGGATTTCTCCGATTTTCTCTTCATATGCTTTGTAATCTTCATCATTTTCTAGTTTTGCACTCATAGTAGATTTTTTGGCACAAGCTTCATCCAAAAGGTCGAGTGCCTTATCTGGAAGATGTTTGTTGAGCATATATCTTTTGGAGAGCATAATAGCCGATTCGATACTTTCATCATCGATTTGAACACCATGAAAATCTTCATAAGTAATTCTCAATCCTTGAATGATTTGCTTAGTTGCTTCATCATCTGGTTCGTTGATAACTACTTCTTGGAATCTTCTTTTGAGCGCAGCATCTTTTTCAATATGTTTTTGATATTCATTAAACGTAGTTGCTCCAATCAATTTGATTTTACCTCTAGAAAGAAGTGGTTTAATCATTTGCGCGGCATCATTATTTTCTTGTCAACCTGCGCCTATGATCGTATGAATTTCGTCAATAAAGAGGATAATATTGTTCATTGGGTCCATGGCCTCTTCGAGGATAGATTTCATTCTAGATTCAAATTCTCCTCTGTACTTAGTACCGGCAACAAGTGTTCCCATATCTAAAAGGAAAATCTTTTTATTTTTGAGTTTTTCTGGTACTTGATTTTGTTGGATTCTTTGAGCAAGTCCTTCTACTACTGCTGTTTTACCTACACCGGCTTCACCGATAAGGAGAGGATTATTTTTGTTTTTTCTAAGAAGGGTATAAATCATCTGATTTATTTCTTGGTCTCTTCCGATAATTGGGTCGATCATTCCATCAGCGACTTCTTTCGTCAAATCTGTACCAAAATATTCGATAGTCATTTTTTTCTCTTCTTTTTTGGTTCCTTTCGAAGTAGTCTCTTCAATACTTGAATCGTTTTTGTCCATAACTTCCTTATCTACTTCGTCAAGAAGCATATTGATGTGATGTATGTCATTGATGTTTTTGATATCCATGATTTTTACATTTTTGATAGGTAAATGAAGCTTTTGGAAAAGTTTATTCAAAATTTCGAGAAAAGCAAATAGGCCTTGTTCAAAAACGATAGGATTATTGAGTATCTTTTCGCAGTTCTTCTCTATAGTTTCAGGGTGTATTTTGACTGCTTTAAGACGTTTTATAGTTCAGCTGGACAGATTGGATAATGCAATGACAAATAGGTGCATAATATCAATTTTTTGGTCATTTATATTTACAAATTCCGAAATTTGTTTCTTGATCTTTATTTGTGGTGCAAGAAAATGGTCATCACTAATAATCTTGATTCCAAGACTATCATAATTATCTTGAAAAACTTGATCTCGTTTGCTTTGTTTAGTGCATCCAATGAGAGATAAGAAGAGATCTTTGTGTTTTGTTGTTTTCATAAATTGAAAAATCCCCCAAAACAAATCATCTCCATGAATGGTTTTATGATTCTTTTTTTGAGCTAATTTATTTGCGAAAGAGTAGCTAGATGTAGCTTGTTTGTTGAGTATCTCTGTATTCATCGTGTTGTGGTTATGTCATAAAGGCAATACACATGGAGTTTATGTTTTTAGTCTAAAAATTCAAGCTGTTTGAAAAACTATGTTTAAAATAAGACGCCAGCTCTGACAAAACAGAGCAACGTCGTTTTTATCTTAGGTATTCATATAATACATAGAAAGTTTACTATTTCTATAAGATGAAAAAAATAGGAAGATAAACTCCCTATTTTTTATTCTTCAATCGTTTGTCCATGATATGCAAATTTTTCTGGATGTCTTGCATATATTGGTTTGTAGTACTTTTTTAGTTGTTTAATGTCTTCTTTAAATTTCCCATGTACCTCAAAAGGATCTCCGATACGGCATACTTTACTTTGATAATTGAGTATTCCTACAAATACAGGAACATGAGCTTTGTTGGCTATCGTATAAAAGCCCTCTTTCCATTCATTTGTTCTGCTTCTTGTCCCTTCTGGTGTAATTGTCAGAATAAACTTTTCAGCTTCTCTCATTTCTTTGATAATATCTACAATTCCTCTTGCTGATCCTCGATCTATTGGATAAGCTCCCATTTTTTTGAGTATGGGACCTAAAGGCCAGAAGAACTGTTCTTTCTTGATAAAAAATTTAGCTTCTATACCTAATGATACATAAGATAATTTTCCGATCACGAAATCCCAATTGCTTGTATGTGGTCCAGAAACCAGCACAAACTTTTTACATAAGAGCATTTTGGGCGTAGGCTCTACTTCCCATCCTAATATTTTTAGAATGAAATTTGCGATTTTCTTTTTCATATATTTTGTATTTATGTTTTGTATTTTTTGTGATTTTATCTATTAGATATAAAAAGTCAATTATTATTGAATTGAAGAAAAAATATTTTATTTATAAGAACAGTTATTTTCTCTTGAAATAGTATCTACTTTTTTTTATATTTTTTCACTGTAAATAAAAAAATAGAAAGTAATTTCTTTTAGAAAGAAATGAACTCCGAAGTGATGAGTGACTTTGTAAATCATAACTCTAAAAAAGTAAGAGATGGACTTATGAAAAAATAATTAGGATAGTTTCCATCTAACTATTCAAAAATTAAATAAAATATTATATGCAAAACAAAAAAAAATTTCTAATTTTTTCTTCTGCTCTTTTACTGATTTTTGTGGGTGTATTATTTACGTCTTGCGAGAAATCCGATATTGTTTCTGACCAATTAGTTTTAGAAAAAAGCCCTTTATTAGTGCAAAACAACTCTAGTTCTTCTATGCAAAGGGTTGCAGCAGATCCTTCTGATTGGACGTTAATAGTAGATTATGGCTCTCATGGATTTAAACTGTTTCAGAAGGGATCTGATTATGTCCAGAAAATTAATTTAGATGCTGGTGCTTACATAAGAATACGTTGTTCTACACCGGCTCAAAGTAATTCATCCTTACCTTCATCTCCTTTGTTTTATAGAAGATCCCTTCAAACATTTTGGGATTATCGACCAACAAATACGATGTCAGTTACAAATGGTCCATTTTTTTGGTATGATAATACGCCTGGAGGAACCTCCGCTGTTGCTATATCTTATCCTATAAAATACCAAGGTACTATTCTTAGTACAGGTTCGAGTAATCAAGAATTCCCTGGGAATAAGTTGAAAATTGGAATAGATACAAACACTAAAGAAGCTTGGATTGCTTCCTATAATAATACTAGTAACGATCCAACTATAGTGGCTAATAATCTTCAATCTCCTACAGCTTTTGTTGGTCTTCATCCAGTTAATGTCAGTAAGAATAAGTATGCTCTTCTTAATAGAACAATGATTGGTATTAAAGATCAGAATGGAGATGGGAAAAATGAAGTTATTTATATATTAACTGCTAATTTTTCTATGCAAAGTATGGCATTAAATATTTTAAAAACTTTTGGTTGTTCCGATTCTAATATTATTATGTTTGATGGAAGTGGTTCTTCTCAAATGATATGTGGAGCTTATTCTTTTTTATCTAGTGATGCTAGAAATGTACCTTGTGTGTTAGATGCTATATTTTAATTACTAAAATTTAAAAGGAAGGCATTTATATAGCCTTCCTTTTTTTTGTAATTTTTATTGTACTTACTATGATTACTACTACTGTTATGATTATGCTCGGTATATTAAATATTCGAAAAAAATTTTCTTTAAAATAGAATATATTGATGCTATATAGTAAGAGTAAGAATCCATATGAAAAAAGATCAGGATTTGCTTTACCTTTTATTATAGCTATTAGTGTTGGGAGCATTCATAAAAGAGCTACTAGCCCTAGTATAATAAATACATAATCTATCAGGTTGTTGTTGGATTCTGCTGTTATTGTGAAAAAATTCATAATAATTATTTATTTATTAAAATGTTTTTTATAGATATATTGAATCAAGATAATTACGTTACCTATAAACCGTATCCATTGTGGTATTTTTCCAATCATTGGTGTAACAAATTCAAACTTCCAAATGTATATACAACAGAAATATATGTTTGCAATTAACCAAATAATTAATGTTCGTATGGATAATGGAAATTTATTTTTTCTCTGTAGATAAAAAATTTTCCCATAAAAAATAATAATTAGTGCACATGAAAATCGAAGATAAAATTCAAACATTTTCTTAAGAGTGAGTATTAAATGAATCTATTTTATATACACTCCTTTCTTTTGCAATATCTTCTCTTATTAAAAAAAGCTAGGCATTTGCCTAGCTTTCTTAGTATGTGTGATTTTGAAATTATTCTTCTATCCAAAACGACACTGGAACATTTCATATTCTTCTGCTGTATCAATAGTCTTTTCATATATTTCAAGGAAACTTTTAAGAGGTATTTTATCTTGTTTTTCTAGTAACTTTTTCGTAAATTATTTTTTCTCCACATGATTTTAAATATATTGACTTTTATCTATTTTTTCACTATTAATTATCCCGTTGTTATTTTAAAAATGACAAGTAAACAAAATGTAGAACTTTTAAAATAAATTTTATGAATTCTAGTTAAAAATGAACAATGATAGTTCAGAAGAATAATAGTATTCTGTTTTATCCAGAGAATATACTTCAAGAGAAGTAAATCGCTCTATGTCGACGACAACGATTGATATTGTTGTTAAAGGATTGTTAGTGTTAATGTAAAATAAAAATTTAAAAATTATGCTTAAAAGAAATTTATTTTGGACTGCGATTTTCGCATGTATTGTTATGTTTTCTTCTTGCCAAGATGAAGATAACCTTCTTATAAAAGACCAACCTCAAGTTACAACAATGTCATCTTCTTTAAAGTCGCCTGCTGTTCTTTCTGCAACATCAATAGCGACCGGTACTTATGGTATTTCTGGTAGTTTATATGATAGGGCGGTTCATGTATGGCAGAATAGAGTTACCTTGGATTGGACATCTACTTCTGCCTATACCTTTTACGGTAGAAAACAAACTACAACGCCCCGTAAGTATCCTTCATATCTTTATGGTTCTGATGTGAGCAAGTATACGGTAACAACTACAGGTAATTGTGGAGTAGCGGCATATGTTATAGCAAGAGCTATAGACTTGGAAAGTAATTCGAACTATTCTATGTTTAAGTTAAAACACGATTATCTTAATGCAGATTCTCGCCGTTATAATACCGAAATATACATAGAAACTAGTGCAAGGTTAAAAGAAGCTGATGCAAACTATGGTTGGAGTTCACCATCATTACTTCAGTTGCAATACATTGCAAATGGAACTGCATATGTGACATCTGATTTAGCTATGGGAGTTATAACTCCTCCAAGTAGCTCATTGATTGGAAGTACTCTTCAAAATCCATCAAATCAAACAGCTTACGAAACACGGATGATAAATTGTCTCACTGCCGGAAGACCATTTATTGCACTTGTGTCTGTTAATTCAGCAAATCATCCCCGTTATGGAAATGATGGAACTCCTGAAGTAAATACAACAAATAGTCCGGATGTTTCATCCTATTTAAGTGGCAGTTATAATCATTACATAGTTGTTGTTAAAATTGCTATGGGAACTGGTGGAAGTGGTTATGTTTATTTCTTAGATCCGTTATGGAATAGTCAAACTGTATGGAAATCAACTTATTCATCTTTTATTCAATCGATAGCATCTGCTGGAGGTGGATATAATGGAATAAATTTTACCTACTAAACGATTTCGGGTAATATTTAGAAGGCTTCCTAGTTTCTAGGGGGTCTTCTTTTCGATTGATTTTAATAAAAGAATACATATCTCTAGTTAAACAACTTTTACTATTGAATAGTGGTATATGAAAAATTTAATTATTCTATCTCTTATTTTTTTATTTTCTCTAAGTTGATGTTCATTACTGGGTAATTCATCTTCTGAAAAAAGAATCCAAGAAAATCAAATATCAACTTGAGTCCAATCCACATGTCCTAAACAAGAAGGTTTATGATTAAATATTATTCAAAGACAAAAACAATTTGACTCATTATTAGATTTGCCAGATACTTTAAGTAAGAGGGTTAAAATTAATTGAGTTGAATGATTTTCTTCCGTTCACAATTATAAAGACCTAGGTATAAAAATATACACAGAAGATCCATACAGCCAATCATTTAAACAAGAGCCACCTTTCATTATAAAGAATGGAAGTATGTTAGTAGATCCCTTCAATCCATGACAATATATCAAAATAATCGCGAAAGATACTAATGAAACTATACAACAAATCTTTAATAGAGATTATATATCTGAATTTGAAACAGGTTGTACATTGCTAGAATTAGATAAAAGAAATCTTACATGAAATTTATCTGCTATAGAAACCTATACAGTTTCAAGCAATAATTGAATGTGTAAAGCAGGATGAAATGGTATGCATCAAAATTATGTATGATTCCTATATAACAAAAATAACCCTGATCGCTATTATTTATACGATTATACAGATGGTTGTGCTCCTGGAAAGTGTAATGTCTTTAATCAAATAGAACTTTACTAAAAAGAAACGAATAAATTCTATTTTTGATTTAAAATGGATGTAATATAAATAATTAAAAAAGCTAGGCATTTGCCTAGCTTTCTTAGTATGTTTCAAATAATTATTTAGTATTTTTTAATGCAGCGTGTGCAGCAGCAAGTCTAGCGATAGGTACTCTGTAAGGACTACAGCTTACGTATGTCAAACCAGCATTGTGACAGAATTCGATAGATTTTGGATCTCCACCGTGTTCTCCACAGATTCCAAGTTTGATATTTGGTCTAGTTGCTTTACCTTTGGCTACAGCAATCTTTACAAGTTCACCAACTCCTTCTTGATCAAGTGTTTGGAATGGATCTTTTTCGAAGATGTTTTGGTTTACATATTCTTTGATGAATTTACCAGCATCATCTCTTGAGAATCCTAGAGTCATTTGAGTCAAATCATTTGTTCCAAATGAGAAGAATTCAGCAGTTTCAGCCACTTTGTCAGCTGTCACAGCACCTCTTGGTACTTCGATCATTGTTCCGAGTTTGTACTCGATTTCCATACCGTATTTAGCCATAGTTTCAGATGCGATTCTTCTTACAATTTCAGTATTGAAGTCTAATTCAGCTTTGAATCCTACCAATGGAATCATGATTTCTGGTCTAGCATCGATACCTTCTTTTTTGAGTTCACATGCAGCTGAGATAACTGCTTCAGTTTGCATTTCTGCAATTTCTGGATATGTTACAACCAATCTACATCCTCTGTGTCCAAGCATAGGATTGAATTCGTGAAGACCGTGAATCTTTTCATTCAAGTGTTCAACTGAAACATTCAATTCTGTAGCAAGTTCAGCAATTTGTTCTGCTTCTTGTGGAAGGAACTCATGCAAAGGAGGATCCAAAAATCTAATAGTTACTGGCATTCCTTCTAGAGTTTTCATCAATTCGTAGAAGTCACTCTTTTGGAAAGGAAGAATCTTAGCAAGTGCTTTTCTTCTACCTTCTTCGTCTTCAGACAAGATCATTTCTCTAACAGCCTTGATTCTATCTTCAGCAAAGAACATATGTTCTGTTCTACAAAGACCAATACCTTCAGCTCCAAATCTCTTAGCCATGATAGCATCAGCTGGAGTGTCTGCATTTGTTCTAACTCCTAGTGTCTTGTATTTGTCTGTAAGTGTCATCAATTTTTCAAAGTCTCCGCTAAGTTCAGGATCAATAACTCTCAATGCTCCAGCGAATACTTCTCCAGTACTTCCATCCAACGTAATTTCATCACCTTCGTGGAATGTTTTACCGTGAATAGAAACTGTTTTGTCGTGTTCGTTGATTACCAATTCTCCGGCACCAGATACACAACATTTACCCATACCTCTAGCAACTACCGCTGCATGAGATGTCATTCCACCTCTAGCTGTAAGGATACCTTGAGATGCAACCATACCAACGATATCTTCTGGAGATGTTTCCAATCTAACCAATACTACTTTTTTACCAGCTTCATTCCATTCGTGAGCGTCGTTAGCAGAAAATACGATCTTTCCAACTGCTGCTCCTGGTGATGCAGGCAAACCTTTTGTAAGTAATTCAGCTTCTTTTTTTGCGTTATTATCAATTTGTTTGTGCAACAAAGCATCCAATTGATCTGGAGCAACTCTCAAAATAGCTGTCTTTTCATCAATAAGTCCTTCATCAAGCATTTCCATAGCGATTCTAACTGCAGAGGCAGCTGTTCTCTTTCCACTTCTTGTTTGAAGAATGTATAATTTACCTTCTTGAATAGTAAATTCCATATCTTGCATATCTTTGTAGTGTTTTTCTAGTTGTTTGTAGATAGCTACAAGTTCTTTGTAACAATCTGGCATAACTCTATCAAGTTCAGCAATTTCCAATGGAGTTCTGATACCTGCAACTACATCTTCACCTTGAGCATTCATCAAGAATTCTCCGTAGAATTTGTTTTCTCCTGTAGATGGATTTCTTGTGAAACATACTCCAGTTCCTGAAGTGTCTCCCATATTTCCAAATACCATTGATTGAATATTTACTGCAGTTCCGAGCAATCCTTTGATATCATTCATCTTTCTGTAGATGATAGCTCTGTCATTGTTCCATGAATTGAATACTGCATCGATAGACATTTTCAATTGTTCTCTACCGTCATTTGGAAACATTTTCCCAGTATCCTTTTGGATAACTTCTTTGTAAAGAGCAACTACTGCTTTCAAATCTTCAGTAGTAAGTTCTGTATCTAATTTGATTCCTTTAGCTGTTTTGATAGATTGAAGCGCATGTTCGAAATCATGGTGAGGAACTTCCATAACGACATCTCCAAACATTTGGATGAATCTTCTGTAACTATCCCAAGCAAATCTTTCGTTTCCAGTTTTTGTAGCAAGTCCAACAACTGATTGATCGTTGAGTCCAAGATTCAATACTGTATCCATCATTCCAGGAAGTGAAGCAGCAGCTCCAGATCTTACTGAAACAAGAAGAGGATCATTTGCATCTCCAAGTTTTTTACCCATTTTCTTTTCCAATGCTTGAAGTTCCTTTTCAACTTGTTGGTTAACTTCAATTGGGTATGTTTTGTTGTTCTTGTAGTAAATATCACATGTTTCTGTAGTGATAGTAAATCCAGATGGGATAGGTAATCCAAGAGATACCATTTCTGCAAGGTTTGTTCCTTTACCTCCAAGAATGTCTTTGCTCATTCCCTTTCCGTCCTCGAACGAGTACACGTACTTTTTTTCTTTACTGAAGAATCCCATATTCGAAAAATATATAAAATAAAAACCAGCAGGTATGTTATTGTTCCCGCTGGATTTTTCAAGTTATTTTTATTTTGTGTTATTGTTTTTAATCACTATTTGTTCTATCTTATTTCACTGAAGGAGGTGCTTCACCCTCCTTAGACCTCCCGATCTACTTTTTCTCATCGCCGAAAAAGTAGACAAAAAGGCTAGAGAAAATAAATTCGCGTGTTTATTTTCTCATGGTTTGCTTAGTCAACGTATGTCTTCCAGCTGTATTTGGACACGTGTGTATTGTTTTGGTATATAAACTATTTTATCTTTCTAGATTCAAGATAGAATCTTTTTTCTTCGGCTTCTCACATAGAGAATGTTTTCCTAGGGAGAACTCCGTCGATGACAACTGTTTTGAAGAAGTCGTTTTTGTCCATAATTGGCAACCAGAATCCCATATTTCATGCTTGAGATCATAGTTTCTCTGTAGTTTCTTCTCCGTGAACATAGTCAATTTTAGCATCTGAATTTGCTTTCAAATACTTGTCTAAGAATGCTTGAAGATTTCACACTTCGAGGTTGAATTGTGGGTGATTAATTGTGATAACTCCGTATGTTGTGTCGAAGACAAAGTTGATATAGTGATGATCAGCATCAGATTTTGGAGTGTTGGCTTTCATATCTGCCATGCTTGCAAATGTTTGGATATTTACGTCTGCAAATGCTTTGAATTCTTCGAGCAAATGTTTGGCATCTACATTGAAGAGAACTCTATGAATAGGTTCAAATGCTAATCCCGTATCGTGAACGTTTACGAGTTCTACCAATGCAAATCTAGCCGCGTCGTTGGCTCTCTGTTCGTCGTTTAAAGTCAGCTTTTTTTGTTCCCAAATAGCTTTGGCTGTAGCTAATGAATGATTTCCGTCACCCATAGCAAATAGCAATACTCATTTATCATCTCCTACATTGTATTTTTTTTGGAAGACTTCTTTTTGTCCAAGATTTTTGAGAGCAGAGAGGACTTGATTGATGCTAGCTTCGTCATTGATTTTGTATCCAGTAATGTGGCCACCATTCATCATTAAATCTGTATCATATACTTGTTCATACTTGTCTTTTTGGGCGAAAAGCGGTTCGATTACGGTTCTATTTTCATCATCGATAAGTACCATAATATGTGGCAATTCTATACTTGCATCTTTTCTAATTTGGATTCTAGGAGGAAGTCTGTCAATCACAGTTCACTCTGTGGCTCTAATAAGCGTTTGAGATTCTTTGCTGTAGTCATAACTTTCTAGATCCAAAGCGATCATTAATCCTTTTCTAGAATCAGCGTGAGAGGTTTTTCTATCTACGAGAATCAGTCCTTCTCCCTGATCTTCGAGAATCCCAGATTCGAGATATTTGGACATATATGCTTGGATATTTTCGATTCTTTGAGGCTTATCTTCATCTTCCAAAAACACTTCTGGGAAAGTGATATTGAGGGTAGATGGTTCGTCATTTACAATATTAGAAACTTCTTGTCGGTATTCAGGTTCTGAGGTGTATTGGTCGCACGCTACGACAGCTCGTTTTTCTAGATCTATTCATTTTTTTGGAAGGAGAATGTTTGGAATTTGTACTCCAAGTTCAGGAACGTTTTTAGCCATATTGTCGATTAATAAATAAAAATCACAATGGATTGTTGATACCCATTGTGATTAGATTTTCAAGAAATATTTTACAAGATTACAATTTTTGTCCCTGTGTTTACATAATAGAAGAGAAATTCTTCGTATAACCCAGGTACTCTGACACATCCGTGAGATCTTTTGGATCAATCAGACGTTCCTTGATGCATAAATATTCCTCATATAATGTGCATAGCATATGGCATTGGAACATTATCATATTTTTTAGATCTTCTGTTTGCTGATTTTGAATTTATGGTAAATAATCATTTTGGCGTTCTTGTTTCTTCTCATGGTAATCAGGTAGACACATAAGTACAAACGAAGAGCTTATTGTTTACGTAATATGCAAGCATTTCTTTTCCGTTTTCATCTGGTAAGACGACAATCATTTCAGTTGTCCCTGCTAATGTATCTTTATATATCTCTAGTTTATCATCTTCCATAAGCTCATTTAGCGTAGCTGGCACTTTGTTTTTTAGCTTATCATAGATGAGTGGGAAGGAGACTTCCTTAAATTCATTAATGGATATAGCTCCATTTTCTCCTGGATTATATATTTTGATAATAGGTTCTGCTTGTTTGTATCCTAAAAACTCTCCAATATTTCTTCTTGTTCAGGACATAAAGAGAGGAGATGTCTTCAAATCTTCTACTGTTCTGGATATGACTATATTTTCTCAATTGGGCATAATAAAATTTCTCATATTATATAGTCCTGCATTATCCAAATGTATTTTATATTCCTCTTTATCTAATTCTCCTCCTTTTTTCTCTACCTTTTTGTTGTATATTGCATTAATTCTCTGTTTTGTCTCTGCTACTATAGCGTTGCTTCAATGTAAACTGTTTGCTGCTAGTCATATTGTTAATGTTAATGTTCTTAGGTTTAAGTTTCTCAGGTCCATTACTTATCTATTGTTTAGCTAAAAAAGTTTGTATCTTATTCTTGTATCATTTTTTGTTCTGCGTTACTGAGATCACAGATATCTCTAAGAATTTGCAACTTCTGTGTTAATAGGGTTTTATCGCATTTTCTTATGGTGCGTAAATACTTATTTTTTTGAGCATGTTCTTCTATCTTTTTGACATCGATAGTTCCTATGTCTTTTAGGCTTTTTGGTGTTTCAAAAGGAATAAGTTCTTCTCCAGTTTCTTCTTCGTCTTTTGTTTCTTCCAGTACGGAGCGCAATCGTCCATATAAAGGAATAAACGGTTTAATCGAATGTTGAATCGTTTCATTATTCTGCTTTATATTTTTGTCTATACCTTCCAATACTTCATCAATATCTATTTTTCCAAAACCATATTTCATAAAAACCAAACTGAGCCAAGTATATTCTTCTGGCATACTATTCCCTCACAATAGAGGACGATCTATGTCTTCCCCATGAATTTCCATGAGTCATCTAAGTGCAGTATCTATCTCACTATTTTCTGTGTATATCTGTTTTTGGAGAATATAAGAGAGGAGTTCAGCTAGCTCATGGCTATCTATCCTTTGAATATCTCTCATTCTTTCTATTACTTTATGGTTGATATGATCTACACCGTCTGGAGTAATGTTTTTTTTGTGAGTATTAAGTTGTAGAACTAAATTTGAAAAGACCTTTTTGATTTGTTTCTCAAATGCAATTTGTTTCTCGTTTTCTTCGTCTTCTCCCATAAAATATTCTTGTACCGGGAGTGTCCCAACTGCATTTGCCAAGCCTCCGATAGTATTTTCTATATTTAACTTAAGTCTTACAATGTTTCATAATTTCCATGATATATCACTGTCGTGTTTACTTCTATCTTGGCGCATCTCGCTATAGAGTATGTTGACTTGTCTGAGCTCCTCTGGATGGAGATCGTAAAATTCTTCTTTGGGTAATGCAGTCAAGGTCTCATACAGATCTTTCATATTTTCTGGATTTCATAGATATTTTTTCATATCTTTGATGATGATTGGATTTTCTATATGAGTTTTGATTTCATTTTCCATGGTAGTAGCGATGATGGATAAATTACTATGTTAATGGTTCTTTTCTCCAAGATACTCGAACATTAAATTTTTCTTCTTCGGTTGGATTTGGATGATTTAATGTATAACAAATCATATCGTATATTTTTTTGAGATTACCGAGATTTGCATTCCCTGCTACACTCAAATGTGTGTCAATAAAAGCTTGTAAATATACTGGAATTAATTCATTCTCAAATTGTAATTTTATGATTCTATCTGGTTCATCTCACAGTCATTTATTTCAGACTTGCATGATGGTTGTGTTGTCTTTGAATCCTAATCGTTCTTGTTTGTCTCCATTGGGTTCTTCATTCCAAACTGGACGAAAGATTCAGTTTTCATCTTGTTTATATAAATCTTTGTGCTCTAAGTACATTGTGCTAACGGTGTCCCACCAAATATTATCTATAAAATTACTTAAAGGGACATCATGATTTTTTTGATTATGATTTCGTCATTCTATATCTACCTGTGAAAAATCTAGTTGAGGATATTTGTGGTTTTTCTCATAATATGCTAATAGGAAATTTACAAATACATCATATCCTGGGTTAGAATATGGAGTATAGGTGACGCTTTTTTTTTCTTTCTTATTGTATTGTGTTAAGAGAAGATCTAGTCCATTGTGATGTGTAAAATTTGTAATATAGTTTTTGGTTTCTATATTGTATTGCTCTATATAATCTACTCCATATGCTTTAATTCTTACAGATATCAGATTCATTAATTCATTTTCTTTATTTGAAACTATCGTGTTGAGTGTAGGAAAATTCTCAAATTTTCAGTTTTTGAAAACTTCTTTCCCTTCAAAAATTTCAGTTTCTCTTCTTTTCATGGTATCTTGCTTATGTAAATACTATTAAATAATATAAAAAATTACTACAAAAAGTCAATATGTAGTTGCTAATATTTGTGTTTTTTGTCGCTTTTAAAAATTACAGAGTTCCCTTTATTTTTTCTGCTAATAGTTTGAGTTGATCTCGATCTGCTTTGGGTCCGTCATTGGACATAATATATCCTTCATATTTTTCAAAAAAATCGTCTTTACCACTTGGGTATTGTTTCCAGATTCATTGTTTCATATGTCCTGTTCCATGCATTGGCATCAGCTTAATGTGGGCATGGTCGATTCCTGTCCCTTCCATAATGAGTCCAACTCTTCCTACATCCTCAAAATAATCTACAAGTTTATTTGCGATTTTTTTGGCTACAAGAATGAATTCTTGTAGGTCTGCATCTGGCATTGCGAGTACATCACTTCCGTAATGTTTTTTGGGAATTACTGCTGTAAATCCTGGTGTATTTGGAAATGGAGAGAGTCGTGCCATAAACTTTTCATCTTCGTAAATTAATCCATTTCCAAGAGGAGGAAAGGTTCATTTTGCGATTTCACAGAATATGCATTTGTTTTCTTCTGTTGTAGATTTGTATTCTGCCATTTGTGTGAAGATTACTAAGTAAATATATCATCTATTGTATATCTAACTCATTTTCAAAAGCAAGATTTTCCTTTGTAAGAGCTTAATTATTTTTATCTTTTTTTATCGCCTTGCCGGCGGGCATTACTTTCCCTCATTGCCGGGAAAGTAACCAAAGAGGCTAGTTCTTTGTGAGACTCGCTATATAGTTTAGTTTGCTATTTGAGAATGTAATCCAGCTCGAACAATTCACAAAGAACCAAAATCATTGACTACTTCTTCTCAATTATTTTTCTCTTGAATACATTCTTTCAATCCTTACTTTTTTACTTAGTATTTATATCGTATCTCTCTCTGAATGTTTGATCTCTTGAAGATGTTGTGGAGTCCTCGTTTGTCTCCGATGAATACGATACGTATCCGTAAATCATCAATCTTATATAATTTGGAATATCTCCAGTCATTACAGCCAGCTTCTGCTGTTTTTCCTGTCCTAAAATCTAATGCCTACGGTCATGGTCTCAAGCAAATGGTCAAGATTTTGCGTAATGCCGATGTGCCTTATCTCGTGGTAGATAGTTATCCAGAATATCAAATTGTAAAAAAATATTCAAAACATCATATTCTAGTGATTTGAGAGACTTCTCCGGCTAATTATAAGTGGTTTGATTTTAAGAGAACGACTTTTGCGGTATACAATGAATCTACGATTAAGACGCTTGGGCGTATGAATAAGCATATCAAGATCCATTTGTTTCTCAACACGGGGATGAATAGAGAAGGTATTGATAGCGATAATTTGGTTTCTGTGCTTGAGTTGTTGAAGCAATATCCACGTTTGACGGTGGATGGAGTAATGTCTCATTTTCATTCTGCGGATTTGCCGGATCAAGCTCAACATCATGATTTTGAGACGAGTACGATGGCTCAGCAAATCAAAGTTTTTAAGAGTGCTTTTCATCAGATTTTGGAATATGGGCATTCACCTCGTTGGAGACATATTGGAAATAGTGCTGGGATGTTTAAGTTGAAAGAAGATTTCTTTAATGCTTGGAGACCTGGATTGGCGCTTTATGGCTATAGTCCATTAGAAAAAGGAGATCCTGCTTTTGTTTTGACGAAAGTATTACGTCCGGCGTTGGATATCTATTCTACGATTGTATCTACACATATTGTATGGCCTGGTGACGGGACAAGTTATGGGCACAAACATAAACACAAGGATAGAGAAATAGTTGCAGCTGTTCCGTTTGGATATGCTGAGTGATTTTCTAGACTTGCAACGGGTAAATTGAGTTTTGTTTGCAACAAAAAAAAGTTCCCTCAGATAGGAACTATTTGTATGAATCTCTGTTCATTCTTAGCAGATGAGAAGGTGAGTGTCTGAGACGCTGTACAACTGATTTCAGCTGATCCGAAGGCTGAAAATAGTATGTACGCCCTTGCGGAAGCAAGTGAGACTATAGTGTATGAATGTTTGGTGAGATTAGATAGAGGGATGAGGAGAGAGATAGATTAGAAATTTTAACTTTTTTTCTCTTCTTTACCGCCTTGCCAGTTAGTTATTATTTTAAAGAGGCGCTCCGCCCTCAACCCGGGCATACTTTTTATCATTGCCATAAAAAGTAGCCAAAAAGGTCTAGAGAAAACAAGCCCGCCACGTTTGTTTTCTCTTGGTTTGCTTAGTCAATGAACGTCTTCCAGCCATAACCTAACACGTATGAGGTGCTAGTTCTTACTTTGAACAATTCATAAATGGAATAAGACGCAGGAACTTCCATAGAAGGTCAACGTCGTTTCTATCCCGCAAAGCGGGGTAACCAAAATCGTTGACTACTTTTTCTTCGATTTACTGGATAATTATAAGAAATTATTTCTTGCTTATTTTTTCTGCTTCTTGTTTCGCTTCAATGAGAAATTGTTTGAATTTGAGGTATCGAGTTTTGAAGAATTTGTATTGTTCTAAGAGATGGTGAAATATTTCAATAGCGTGTTTTTTAAGAAAAATACCGATGTCTTCCTTGGAATCGGCAATAAAGGAAAATCCTATGATAAGATGTAAGAGAGCTCAATTGAGCTTTTTTTCTGCTTCTTCTAGACGCATAATTGGGGATTGAGTAAATGGATATTTTATTTTATAAGTGCATTGATTAATCAAGACAACATTTTTCAAATTTCTTCTAAAATATTATATGTTTTTGTAAATGTTTCTTCTGTTATTATTTTTTCTATTTTTAATATTCTTAAAATAGCAACACATTCAAAGACTGATCATCTAGCTATTGTATAAAAGTTTCTTTTTTCTGCTTTAGAATACTTTCATGATCATTCAGCAATATTTAATAGAATGCTTGTGGATGCTCTTTGAAGTTGATCTCTTATATTTTTATCTATTTTTTTAGGAAAAATCTCCGTTACAAGTAGTTGGTAATATTCTTCGCTTTTGATGTATACGGTAAATTTTTCAAAGTCGAACATAGTTTTATATCTATGTAAATTAGGTTAGGGTTAGCGATAGCAATAAGGATAGGAGAAAATTTCTATCCTTAATCTTAGCCTTAACCTTATTCTTAGAAAATTTCAGAGAAATTTTCTTGGGCGATACTGGATTCGAACCAGTCACCTTTTGCACGTCAAGCAAACGCTCTAGCCAAATGAGCTAATCGCCCGCAAACTCTGTTTTTGCTTATAGAGAAAAGAAATTTAATATCAATACATTTTAGCTCAAAGGGGAAAGCTTCAAGCTTTAAGCTTATTGCTTTTGTCTATTTTAAATCAACATTTTTCTGAAAAATATACATAATCATATAATCTTGTTAATTTTTTGCATTTTCTCTTGCAATTGTATATAATATTAATAGTATTCCGTCTTGGTGTTTTTGATAAGAATTTATTTACTAACTATATCGTGTTAATGGCTGATTCAAACTACGTTGTAGATGTTAAACAGTTTATCTTAGAAAATATCACTCCATATGAGGGTGATGCTTCTTTTCTTCAAGGGCCTACAGAAAATACTGTAAAGCTTTGGAATGAATGTAAAGTTTTCCTCCAAGAAGAGAGAGATAACAATGGATGCAGAAGCATCGATACAGAAACTATTTCTACTATTACAAGTCATGCTCCTGGATACATTGATCAGGCTATTGAATCTATCGTTGGTCTTCAAACAGACGAACCATTGAAAAGAGCTTTGAAACCTTACGGAGGTATTCGTGTGGTTGAAAATGCTGTAAAAGAAAGAGGACTTACTGTGTCTCCTAGAGTTGTAGATATTTTCCATTACACAAAGAATCATAATGATGCGGTTTTCTCAGCATACGATGATGAAATCAAACATTTCCGTTCTAAGCATGTAGTGACAGGATTGCCTGATAACTACGCTAGAGGAAGAATTATTGGAGATTACAGAAGACTCGCTTTGTATGGAGTTGATCATCTTATCTCATCTAAGATTGAAGATAGAATCGCCCTTGATGGTGATATGTCAGATCGATCTGTAAGACTTAGAGAAGAAATTTCTATGCAAATCTCAGCATTAAAAGATATCAAAACTATGGCTGCTAGTTATGGATTTGATGTGTCTAGACCAGCTCAAAATGCTCAAGAAGCAGTACAATTTGTCTACTTTGCTTACTTAGCAGCTGTTAAAGAACAAGATGGAGCAGCAATGTCTCTTGGAAATGTGTCTTCTTTCTTGGATATCTATATTGAAAAAGATATGAAAGCAGGACTTATTGATGAAGCTAAAGCTCAAGAATATATTGATCATTTCGTGATGAAATTGAGACTAGTGAGACACTTGAGACCAGGTGCTTACGATGATATTTTTGGAGGAGATCCTACGTGGGTAACTGAATCTATCGGAGGTCAATTGGCTGATGGAAGAACTAAAGTTACTAAAACTTCATTTAGATTTTTGCAAACATTATATAATCTTGGAGCATCTCCAGAACCTAACTTGACTGTTTTGTGGTCACAAGCTTTGCCACAAGGATTCAAGGATTTCTGTGCACAAGTATCTATCGATACTTCATCAGTTCAATATGAAAATGATGATCTTATGAGAGCTGTTCGTGGAAATGATGACTATGGAATCGCTTGTTGTGTATCTTACCAAGAAATTGGGAAGAGAATCCAACATTTTGGAGCCAGAGCTAATTTGCCGAAGGCTTTGTTGATGGCTATCAATGGTGGTCGTGAAGAAGAAGGTGGTGAACTTATGTTAAATAACATTCCTGCTTTGTCTGACGGTGTTTTGAAGTACGATGAAGTGCTTGCTAACTTCAAAAAAGTGATGGCTGAAGTTGCTAGAGTGTACGCAAAATCAATGTACATCATTCACTATATGCATGATAAATACTACTACGAAAAGGCTCAAATGGCGTTTGTAGATAGTAATCACGGTATTGATATCGCATACGGAGCAGCTGGTATTTCTATCATCGCTGATTCATTGTCTGCAATCAAATATGCCAAAGTGACTCCAATTAGAGATGAAAATGGTATTGCTAAGGATTTCACTATTGAAGGAGACTTTCCAAAATTCGGAAATGATGATGATAGAGTAGATAGTTTCGCTCAAGAAATTGCTCTCTACTTCTCACAAGAACTAGCAAAACACACAACATACAAAAACGCTAATCCAACACTTTCTCTCCTTACTATCACATCTAATGTAATGTACGGAAAGAATACAGGATCTACTCCTGATGGAAGAAAAGCTGGAGAACCATTTGCACCAGGAGCTAATCCAATGCATGGTCGTGATACTCATGGAGCTATTGCCTCTTTGAATTCAGTTGCGAAGCTTGATTACAAATGTGCTCAAGATGGTATCTCAAACACCTTCTCTATCGTTCCAAGTGCTATCGGAGCTGACAAAGAAGAACAAACAGACAACCTCGTAAACTTGATGAACGGATATTTCTCTAAACATGCTCATCATCTCAACGTAAATGTCCTCAACAGAGCGACATTGGTAGATGCCTACGAACATCCAGAAAACTATCCTCAATTGACTATCAGAGTATCTGGATACGCAGTTAACTTCGTGAGACTTTCAAAAGCTCATCAACTAGAAGTTATTGCTAGAACGTTTCATGAGAAGATGTAATATAAGACGTGCAAACTTCCATAAGCAGTTTGTCGTCGTTATTATCCCGCAAAGCGGGGTAGAAGATAATCTCTTATCGTATTATAAAGAAAGAAATCTGATTGCTGTAATGGCGGTTAGATTTTTTTTTGTTTGTTGGGATTGGGTTTTTGGTTTCTGCTTGAAAAAGGGGAGGAAGGGAGTATAGATTTTGGAAAGTAATTGATATTAAAATATATCTCTTATTTAAAGTAATATTTAAAAAATTTTGAAAATTACTTGCAAATAAAAAATAATGATTATACTATCTGAGTATTTACTTAATAATATGAGTTTAAATGATTATTTATTTTGATGAAAGTTATGATGGTGATAAACATTGGCTCTTGTTGTGAGCTTGTTTTCACCCTCATCCAAAATTTCTCCATAGGAAAATGACAGAAATTAAAAAAGCAAGAAATTTTCAATTAAAAGACTGAACATTAAAAGAACTTAAGTATGCAAATTGTGGAAATAAACAAACTTTTCAGGTAGCGCAAGAGTGTGTAGATGCTTTTTTTGAGAGTACAAGTTATTTTAGATTGATTGCTATAGAACAATGAGCAGATCGATTTGATATCAATAAATTCTGAGCACCAAGTGATGATAAAAAGATGAAAATAGCGATCATGTATAAAAAGTTTACAGAATTGTTGATCAAGCATAATACAGAAAATCTTTATAATGGTATTTTATTTACAGATGAACTTACAAGATGTAGTTGAGATATTTTTTTTAGTTTAATGAAGGAATTGTTTTGCAAACAGTGATGTAATCATTCAACTGGTAAAAAAGAACCAACGCTCAAAGATATTATAGAAGTATCCTCTCACTTAGAACAATACCAATTATTACAAATCACAGATCTATTAATGTGATGTGTACTAAACCACCTAAAACCAACTAAAAATAAATATAAAACAAAAATAGCCAAATATGTGGCAGATAAAGTTGGCAATACATTTACACAGCAGGACTGGAAGCAATATTCAAAAACATATACAGAGAAATATCGACCTAAATTTAATGTCTGGTTTTGGAAACCTATATCTTAGAAAAATTGATCTTTTTGAAAACCCTAGGAGACCTCAGAGTAGTAGCGATAGACAACACCGATCGTTTGTCATCTCCTCTGAATTCCTAGGGTATTGATAATATAATACAGAAAAAAAAATAAAATGCAAATCAAAATTTCCCTTCTGGAAGGGCACATAAAAGATCATGAAATTTTACAAGATAAAGCCTTAAACTAAAATATGAAAATTAGAAAAATAACTTTAGAAAATCACCCTATCTTAGGTGATTTAGATCTAAACTTTACTGATTCTCAGTGAAATTTTTATGATACAATTCTTCTAATATGAGAAAATGGATCTTGAAAATCTACATTAATGAATATTATTTATGATTTTTCTTCTTTTAATAATATAGTTTTAACAGAATCTGAAAAAAGAATATTTGAAATTGAAATAGAGCAATCAGGGACTAGGTGAAATTATAAATTTGTATATGATAATGCTTTACAAAATTGATTATATGGTGATAAAAGTTATCGGAAAAATCATATAAATATATTTATGTGAGAGGAAGATAAAACACGCGAACTGATTTCGAATGATGGAGATACACAGAATATATTAAAATCTATATTTTCAGATGTTTCAATAAACTTTAA
>OFSA01000012.1_pt1 | contig 34497 bp, 28 predicted proteins | sample 1543241 | NCBI WGS metagenome assembly OFSA01 (sample SAMN05442508, study PRJEB24371) | freshwater metagenome | isolation source: Freshwater Lake | place: Canada: Niagara | collected 2012-08-09 | reverse complement strand
ATACACCTCTCAGAAGCTGAGAAGTTGGACATGTATCATAGTATCATGGACAAACAAGCTAAGAGATCTTTTTTAACAAAAAGATCAGTTTTGCATGTTAAGACATTTACGTATACAAGTTTTATTGTTGTTCTTTTGTTTGGATTTTATGGAATGTACTTCTTTCAACAGAACCAATCATTAAATGGTGATGGGGTATTTTTGTCTTCAGTTAATGATTGACAAAGTGTTGCTCAAGCTGATTATATAGCCAAGGTAGTTGATTTTGCATGAACATTCTATATTGAAAAAGATGGACAAATGCTCCAAACAAGCAATATAGATGATGGAGATATTGTGGTTTTGCAAGATAATGCACAAGTTATTTTTCATATTGATACTGGTACACAAGCCAAAATAACTTGACCAGCTAAATTTACAATTCAAAAGAAAACAGAGAATAATTATAGAATTAATGTTATGTATGGAGATTATGTAGAGATGAAATCTTTACAAGCAAACAATGTTCAATGAGTAGAATTGTCTGTAGACGATATTCTAGTTTCTCAATGATCTAAATCATCTCCAATCAACTATCAACTTATCAAACAAGGACAAAAACACGTGATCAAAAATAATGGATCTAAACTTATTGTTATGAACCAAGATTCACAAAATAAAACAAACTTAAATAATAAGCAAGTCTTGGCTATTCAAGGTAATGATGTTTCTTTGTTTGATAGTTTTGATAAATTTGCAAAAGCAATCAACAACAAAGATCTTAGTCAAACATTTTCTCTTGCTTTAAACACATTAAGTACAGATGATGTTAAACTTGCTACTACAAAACAATCAGTAGATACAAATGAAGCAACACCTACAGCAAAAATGGCTATGTTTAAACCATTGGTAGATACAGAAATATTAAGTATTGCTGATACAGATGAAGAAGAACAAGCTATTCCTACTCTTACAGCAGTTGCACCAACAAATCAAAAAGCAATACCTACACCAGAACAAACTAATATTCTAGAAAATAAATTTACTCCAAAGTTTGTACAAGAAGATTTGCAAGAAGTTTCTATAGCTTACTTCTGAGGAGAAGCATCTTTTGGGGCATCATTAGCTAGTCTTGAAAGTAGAATAAAACAAGTTGCTACGACATTCAAAATCACATATCAATTATCACAAGGTAGTGAAAAGGAGAGATTGATTTATATTAGCAACAAATTAGCTGAACTAAAATCATCTATCGATACCAAATATTTTGTCCCTCCAAAGTATCTCCAACATATCCAAAATACTCAAACATGGATCAAATATTTAGCATCTCAAAATTTTGGTCAATCTCAAGGAGCACCAAATGCTGACATTATCAAATCTATCCCAGCGTCTCTTAAATTCTAATGATATAAAAAAGATAGAATCTGGCTACTAAGTCAGGTTTTTTCTTGCTTTTTTTGTCCAGAAGGATAATGAAGATAAGTATATTTATATTTTCATATTTATTGATGATTCTTGTATCTTGTCCATATGATGGAAGAAAAGTAAGACAACTGATCACTATGCTTCTCAAATCATGAGCAGCCACAGAAATCAAAAGACTCAATTATGCACAATCATATACTCTCAATGATAAATCTATCAAAAAGCAGGAAGAAAAAATACTTCTCATTTTTGGTGCAGATAGTACAAAGCTCCAAAATTTGTTAGTAAAACAGGCTCCAGAAGCTAAAATTTTATCTTAAAGCAAGGAAGACAAAGTAAATATATAATAATACAAAAGTAGTCAATGATTTTGGTTCTTTATGAATTGTTTGAGCTGGATTTACATTCACAAAAAACAAACTGAACTCTATAGCGAGTCTCATAAAGAACTAGCCCCTTTGGTTACTTTCCCGGCAATGAGGGAAAGTAATGCCACGCCGGCAAGGCGGTAAAGAAGAAATATATAAACAAGAATATAATTTATTTTATCAAACATATGAAACAGCCACCTTTGCAACATATTCCACAAGTTCCAGGTGTCTACCTTTTTAGAGACAAAAAGGAGACTGTTTTGTATATTGGTAAAGCCAAAAATCTCCAAAAAAGAATTACTCAATATTTCTCTCCTTGATCTGTGTGGAAGCAAGATATGGTTCATAAAGCAGAACGTATCGAATTTATCGAGGCCCAAAATGAAAGTGAAGCCCTCTACTTAGAAGACAATCTTATCAAACAACATACACCAGAATTTAATAATCTCCTCAAAGCAGACAATAGCTATACCTATATCAAAATTACCAATCACCTCTACCCGGAGGTCTTTTTGACGAAAAGAAAATATAACGATGGATCGACCTATATCGGGCCAAAACATAATACCAGAGAACTCAAAAAACTCCTCCAATATTTTAGGCAAATTCTTCAACGAAGAGGATGTAAGATAGCTCAATTTAAACAGAAAAAAGTCTGTTCTGATTATTATTTCGGTTTGTGTAAAGGACGATGTTTGTTGACATTGAGCGCTGAGCAAGCACAAAAAGATATGCACTATATTACCAATTTTTTCAAAGGAAACACAGGTCCCGTCGAACAAGAAATTCGTCAGAGAATTGCGGAAGCGATAGAACAACAACATTTTGAATGGGCAGCAAAACTCAGAGATATGCTCCTCCAAATGGAGCAATTCACAGAGAAACAGACAGCAGTTTTGTCACAGCCAATTTCAGGGCACATTCTCCAAATCAGAGACCTCGGAAGTCGACGAGTCTATGTGGTTCTCTATTTTTATCAGGGGAAAATCATCGACGTGATCCGTCAAAAAATCTCCAAAGATGATTATGAACAGGATTCTTTGTTGGCGGTTCTCAGGAGTGAATATGGTGAGTTTGTAGAACAAGATGATCTATGGATTTCCATGCCCAAATCACCCAAAAAAGCTGACCGCCAAGAACTCAAAAAATTCCTCGATCGTTGCTTCGAATCATTCATTGCGACCAATACCTTCCAAGAGGGAACCTTACTCAACGATCTTCTCAAATCACTGGAAACGAAGTATGGATTGTCTTGTTTTCCATATCGTATTGAGTGTCTAGATATCTCACATTTTAGTGGAGATCGAGCGAGTGGTGGACTGTCATGTAGCGTCGGTGGTCTCAAATATCCGAATGGCTACCGCAGATATAAAATAGCTGAAGGCCATGGTGGTGATGATTACGCTTCATTGGAAGAAGTGGTTACCCGCAGATTTGCTCCCGATCAAGAATTTTTAAATCTTCCAAATCTTTTTGTTTTGGATGGAGGAAAGGGACAATTACAAACCATCAAACGTTGTATCGCTCGTGATCTGGAACTCACTCGCCGCACTGCAAATGTTCAGTTTGTCAGCTTATGAAAATGAGAAGCAAGGCAAACGTCCAAAATAGGACATGCTGGAAAAAAAGATATTGTCTCAGAAAAACTCTATATTTTGGACGCTAAGAGCATCAGAGAAATCCCAATTATCTATGATGCGGCAGATCAGATTCTTCTTCGCCTTCGTGATGAGGCACACAGATTCGCTAATGCCTATAGAACCAAACAAATGGGCAAAGATTGGAAACCAGACAAAAAGTAAAAAGAAAGAGATTTTAATTAAGAATCTCTAGTAAAATAACATAAAAAATCTACACTAAAATCAATCTTTATTTGTTACCACTTTATCTATGAAAATCTATCAAAAATTTCTTGTTTGAGCAATACTTGCTCTAAGTCCAGTAACAATTTTTGCTAAAACATCACTTGCTATCCCAACAGTTAAACCGGTTCAAACAGTATCTACATCTGAACTTACAAAAATGGATCCTAATCGAGTTATGCCTCCACTAAACAATGGTCAAAAAACATATATTTTTGATCAAGAAGCAACCAAAAAAGTAGCTGAATCAAAAAGTTCTCTCATCAAAGTAAATTGTGATGGACTTCAAGTGCTCAAAGATCTTGGATTTACACAAAATACATCAAATATGTTTTCTATTGGTGTGAGTGATGCTGGGTTTGATTATAATTTTGATTTAAGAAATTGTAGTTTATGGGGAAATAAAATAATCCAACAACCGACAAACAAATCAATTACAGAAGCGCAAGCAATCGCAATAGCCAAAACATTTATGGGATCTAAATATCTTACGCAAAAAATATTTTCTCAATACGGAGCACCTATTGTAATTGCTAAAAACAATAATAATCCTCGCCCAATGTACAAAGAATTGACTACGTCTTTAAGATCAGATAGTGTCGATTTAAGTGGTATTGTTATAGATGCTACAGATACAGGAGATGTAAATCCAGAATATGTTTCATTTTCTATCATGTTTCCATATGTTTTAAATGGGAAATCTATCTACAATAACTATGGAAATAGAGCTGGAATTACAGTAGAGGTAACATCTGACGGAGTGACAAGTATTAATGCTCAGTTGCTTCCATTCAAAGGTGCGGTCAGAAATGCAGAAAAAATGTCTTCAGATGATTTTTCTTCATATATCAAAAAAGGAGGAAATAATCAATATCGAGGACAAGAAGAAAAAGTGAATTTAGGAAAACCAGAGCAAGTACTTGTTTTGTTTAATCTACGAAGAAATAATATTACAGAGACATATCTTTCATCTGGAATCAAATTTACTACAAGTTTAAAACCAGATCAACGAACACAACAATCATATGAAATGACATTGTCTGATTATAAAATAGGAAATAATAATTATGGATATTAATTAAAATCTTTTATCAATTTTATTGTATCTATGAAAAAAACAAAAATTAGTTTTTGATTATGTCTTAGTTTCGTATTGATAGGACTTTCTCCTGTATTTGCAATTCAGCTAAATACTGGCAATATTGAGACGTTATGATGTGCACAGACAGATAAACAGTGTGATTTGACGAGCAAGTGAATCACTGATATAGCGACAGGCGTATTTTCTTCATATACAGGATTACGAGCAATTGATTTGAGTGGAAATGCTATCACAAAAATTACTTCTTCAATGTTTTCAGGAATGACTAATCTTTCTTTTTTGGGATTAGCGAATAATCAAATATCATCTATCGATACATGAAGTTTTAGTGGATTATCATCATTGTCTACATTAGATTTATCAAACAATAGTATAACAGATATCCTTAAATCAATGTTTTCTGGATTAAAAGCACCATCGACACTATACTTATGAGGTAATATTCTCTCTTCTGTAGAGACATGATTTGCAGAATACCTTTCAGGAGTAAAAATGCTTTTGGAAGCACCTAAGCCAGAAGTAACAAAAGCAGAGACGGAGTTAGATATAGCATTTGCATTTGCCAAAAAATACGAATTAACATATGCTTCTTCTTTGGATACATTTGGTGCCGAAAATGCTATTACAAGAAGAGCATTAGCAAAAATTCTTGCCTTATATATGAAAAATTATAAAGAGGTAGATGCTGATACAATAAGTGCTTGTGGAAGATTTACGGACATTTCTAGTGAAACACCAGAAGATAAATGATTTATCAAACAAGCCTGTGAATATAAATTAATGTGACGAGAAGCAGATGGAAAAACTGTTTCCAAAAAGTTTAATCCAAGTAGAGAGGTCACTAGAGCTCATTTCGCGACAATTTTATCTAGAATCCTTTGGTGAGATACACACAATTCCACAGATAAAAATAGATATTATGAGTGACATATCAATGCACTCAAAGATGAGTGAATCCTTACAAATGTAAATCCCAAAATTATAGAACCTAGAGGATTTATTATTTTGATGTTGTCTAGAACGGAATAATTTTTATTGGTAATGATTCATATGGCTGTTTACTCTTTCTCTCAAATCCAGGTTTTCCAGCAATGTCCTCGTAAATACCAATACAAATATGTAGAAAAAATCAAAGATACCGAATTCGAATCGTCGCCTGACCTTATCCTTGGGCAAAGCGTCCATCAAACATTGGAACGTATGTATAATCAGATTAATGTGTTTGCTATACCAAGCAAAGAGCACGTTATCGCTGAATTTCATCGTATTCGAAATGATGAATACGCCAAGGCTACTGCCGAAAAAGAACTACAAATCAAAGGTGAACAAACTATCGAAGATTATATTAGGAGAGGAGAACACTATTTGGAAGCGTATTATGACAAACACGCCCCTTTTGGTGAAACCAAAATAATTGGAACAGAAACGCAATTAGTTTTTACTTTAAATGAAGCTCTAAAACAACAATTTCGTGGTGTTATCGATAGAATCGACAAAGACGGCGATACATTTATTATTAATGATTACAAAACCAACAAGAACCTTCCACCGGAACAGAAGCAAGAATATACAGATCAGCTCACGCTTTATGGTTTAGCGATCCAACAACATTACGGGAAATATTTAAAAAAGATAAAAGCCAGATTGCATTATTTACATTTTGATGTGGAAGACGAACGAGAGATTACGGAGGAACGTTTGGCTGCAGTTCGCGAAAAATATGCTGCGATGATCGAGCAAATCGAACATAAAAAATTCAATTATAATATGGGAGATCGCAAAACATTTGAGCCCAAAGGGAATCCATATTGTAATTATTGTGAATATCAGAGCATCTGTCCTTTGCGAGCACATCTGAAGTACGAAGACGAGTGAGTGGAGGAATTATGAGAAAAGACCATCAAATGACTCGTAGATGAATATGTGCGCTATGGGAAAGCCGAATCTGAAGCGAAAAAACAGAAAGAAATGATCAAACCATATTTACTTTCATATTTAGAGAAACACGATTTACTCAAATTGATTGGTCAGGAATTTCAACTCAGCGCCTCAGCATCTCTAAGCATCTCCGTCAAAGACAAACCCGCCGTCATAGAGTATCTCAAATCTCTATGAATTTTGGATGAAGTGATGGATATCGATAGATTTAAATTTGAAACCCTTATCAAAAAAGGAACCATCGATGATGCTCCAATTACTGCTGCAATTGAAAAAAATCCTAGCTGGAGATTAACTCCAAGCAAGAAAAAATAAGGGATTGACATTTTGTGGTAAATATGTGTTTTCTGATAAAATAAAAAATTAGTAACTAAAAAAAATAGAAAGGAAAAAAATTATGGAAAAAAAAGGAATGTATGTAGAGATTGCTAGTATGATCAAAAGAGAAAAGGAACAAGAAAAAACTAGACGAATAGATAAGTTTTTTTATTGTTTTTTGGCTTCTGTATTGGTTTTGTTTATTGAGGCATGTATTTTTGTGGGTGATTTCCTAAAGAACACAACAATAGGACATCCAGAGTATTATGTATGGTTTTTTCTTATTGTGATTGTTGTTTTTTTTGGATTTGCTGCCTATGCTTTCATCCCTAGTATGGAAGTAAGTGATCAAGATGTTTTGTACCAATCCAAGAAGATTTTGAAGGAGTTCAAAATTTCACAAAATTTAAAACAGTATGAAATTGATCATCCTCTTATTGTTCGATCCAAGGAACAACTTGAAGAGTATATCAGCGGCTTGGAAAATTTACTACTACCTATCAAAACATAAACTAAAACCAAATCAGTATGAACACAATTTTAACAAATCCCCATACCTGCCTCTTTTGTGGAAAGCCCATAGAACAGCAGTATGAAGAAAGAACTCCTTATTATGAATGTGAGTGCCCAGATGCTAAGCAAGATAGAAGTATCGATAACCAAATTCGAGTACTGGAAAGCAATAGTCCGAAGAAAAAATTCAGGATAGAGCAAAGACAAGTTTTGTATCCAGTTAGTGAAAAAAACTAAAGTATTAATTATCCACAAAAAAACCGCCTTGATTATTTTCAGAGCGGTTTTTGTTATATCTAAATTTTTTGATTAGTCACTGCAAAACTCTTTTGCATAGGATTCACTGCTCAAAGAGCGACCAGTTGCTTCGATGATTATTTGATCTCGAGTTACACTCGCTCCTTTTCTAAAGACACGCTTTTTGAAGAAGTCTCAAATTTCTGGATGATTGACTATTGAGCAAGTTTCAAATGATTGTCCTCCAAAGAATTCCTTGGAGAGAGTATCTCCAAATTGAGATGCTAAGAGTTCTCCGAGAAGATAATTATGATAATAACATGGTGCAGTAGCTATATGTACTTTGGTTGCTCGATCAGCCGCCTTTTCTCTGTTGGCTGGGCGGTGGAGGAGTTGGTAGTGCTCTACGAGAGACCATCGGAGATCATTGAGGTCTTGCTCTGGATCTTGGTAGAGCGCTTTTTCAAATCTAAACATCACTTGCGCCCAGCGAGAGAAGACGAGTTGTCTCAGTTGGGATGATGCGTGACTACTTTGGTAAATTTCAGCTTTTGTAGCATCATCGATGCCAAAGATATCTTGGATCCATTGAGCATTATTGGCGAGTCTTCCAAAAAACATTGCGACAGCTTCAGTGACAAAGGTATGTGCTGGTTCTACCAATGTTTTTGGTAGGGAAAGATCTATTCATTTGTCATAGATCGCATGCCCAAATTCGTGAAGCATAGTGTCCATTCGTTTTGCATTTTCTTTGATATTACACAAGGCACGAACATCACCAGCTCTATCGATATGGATACAATAAGCATGCTGATTTTTCCCAGGTTTTTCATAGAGATCACTTTTTGCAAGCATATCATCAATAGGAGCACCAATGCTTTTATAAAAGTTACTCGTGATGTCAGCCAGATTTTTGCCTGTATACATACTATCAATATCATATTTTGATCCTACCTTAGGGGCTTCTTGAAAGAAACGATCTTGATAATGCCAAGGCATTAACTTACTTTCTTCTATTCCATAACGAGCAGCTAGTGTTGTATCTAAGTTCTTTTTCAAACGTTTAAAAGTAGGTCTCGTCAAATCATCTAATTCATCAAAAATACGCTCAATTTTTTCTGGTTCTTGTTCTCCAAAGATCAAACTCATAGTATGATAATCAGAAAATCATAAACTTTGTGCAAGTTTGTTGCGTAAACGAACCAATTCACGAAGCTTTTCTTCGATAGTGAATCAAACCGCTTTGTTTGCTTCCCAAACCTTTTGTAAATAATCACTATCTGTACTGTTTTCGAGAACTTCAATAATGTCATTATCTGTCAAAACTTTGTCATCTACATGTGCTCTAAATGTCGCAAATGCTTGTTCTATTTCTGTAGAGAGACGAGAAATTTCTTTGAGTAATTCTAGGTCTCATTGGTGAGATAAATAGCCTAAGTAAATAAATTTCACCTGACGAGTAAGGAGCGGATTTCACAAATCTTGATCATGAAAAATCTTAGCATGAGCAAACATAACAGGATCATTTAGTAATGTACTATATTGGATATCTAATGTTTCAAATTCATCATATGCTTCAGCTGTCCCAAGAATAGATGCATTTCGATAAGCGAGACAGATCTTTGTATACAAATTTTCTGTAAGTTCGGCATGGGTAGTTAGAAACGTTTGAAGATCCATAGGTTTTTTTACTATCTAAAAATTACATTATCATTACCTTCAAAATAATCAGGATCTTCTTCTTCATCAGGGAGTTCAGCAACTTTCTGTGCACAAACTGGACAATGAATCGCGATTGGATCTCCAAGACGAATAGCCTGAATTACCATATCTTCTACATTGATAGTTTCATCTCTAGAATTAATCGGAAAAATTTCCTCTTCAGAATGTGTTTGTTCAAGTTTGATATTTTCGTCACCAAGGACATATTTCCCACTATAATCTTCAACTGTCACAGAACGCACAAATTCAGCTTCACAGGTATCACAAACACTATTTAATTCACAATTGATATTTTCAAGATCGACAAAAACAGAATCTTTGCTTAGACTTTGCATAGAAATAGTACCAGTAATTCCCTCATCTGTGAGACCAGGTAAATTGTCTGTCCACTTATTTTCAAAAATAACTTCATCACTTCTGCCTGTTTCTTGAAGAAGATCACCCACTTTTATAATAAAAGCTTTGTCTTTCATTGTCAAAAAAATATAAGAATATAAAATCTGTTTAATTTCATGTTATTTACTTGTATGACAATAGCTGGATTAGCTAGCATCGATACACTTCCTATATTACATTTTGCTTCCAAAAAAGCAATATATTCTCTATGGGATCAAAAAATTTGAGTCGACACGCATTGTGTCATTTGAGTGTCTGGTGGAGCAGATAGTATGCTGCTCAGTGTTCTATTGTGGCAATATTTCAAAAGCAAAAAATATTCGACTGAGCATATGCATTTTGTGCATCTGCACCACGGAGTGAGGAAAGCTAGTGATCAGGAAGAAGTCCTGGTCAGGCAGTTTTTTGAAGGAGCGGAGCTCACAGTGATTCACAGAGCATCTCCCTGACCAGCCACAGAAAATCAACTCAGAAAATGGAGATATGGACAATTTTTCTCAGTGATGAAGTCGACACATTCAGCAATTCTTTTCCTCTGACATCACTTAGATGACCGCATAGAAACGACAATGCTCAATGTCCTCCGCGGATGTAATGTCCAGTGATTTCTATGAATCAAAGCTGAGGAATCTCACTATTTATTGTGAGGGAATACAGTTCTTAGGCCATTATTAAACCTCAGAAAACAGGAAATTATGGAACTTGTAGACACAAATGCTATTCCATATGTCCAAGATGAATCCAACTTTGAAGCAAGTACAAGCATAAGAAATCAAATCAGACTTTCTTTTTTGCCTGAGTGTTATTCACAGGAAGGATTTGTAGACATCATGAACGCATTATATGCCAAATACGAAAAGCTCTTAGAACCCAAAAATCTCCTCATAACAATTCCACAAAGTCCAAGTCGATGAGTGGTGGGAGCATACAGATTGGCAGTGCCCAGAGCTTCGCTGACTCCACAAGACCTGGTCAATATTCGAAAAATCCTCCAAGTCTCAGGTGGAATAACTGCTCCCACTGTCACGGAATTTCACCGCTTCGCAACCAAATCTGCGAAATGATGGAAAACTTTGCACGATCTGACTATGATGATCGCCCACGATGAGCTCTACTTTTTCATCGGTCCTCATCGTTTCCGAGAAAAAACAATTGAAGCTGATCACAAAATCACTACCCTCAAAACTGGTTGGAGATATCCAGAAGCTGGCGATGTGTTCAAAGGAAAAACCCGAAACCAGTTTTGTATCACCCAAAAAATTCCTCTGTTTTGGAGGTCATTTGTGCCAGTACGTGCACAAAATTCACAGATTCTCGAACGAGATAGAACAGTTCTTTCATCATCTACTACTACATAATGACTCCAGATCTACTTATACAACAATTACCATCAGAAGGACAAGGTTTTGTCGTAACATTAAGTTCTCTTTTGGGAATAAGTACGACTCTTTTAGTGTGGATTGTAATTGGGTGCATAGTATATATTGTCGGTCTATTTATTTTGACGCAAATTCACCAGAAGATAGTCCAAAAGAGAGAAAAATCTCTCGAAGCATATACCTTGTCGGTAGATACATTGATCTACGAAGCCCAAAAAGCCAGTGCAAACTGAACTATAGATCCAGCAAGCTGCGCTTGGATTAAAGATTGGGACGCTACACAAAGCTATCTAGAATCTTATGACAAACTCCAAACTATAGCAAAAACCGACTTCTCAGAGAGAGAAATCGATCTTTCAAAAACATATCATAGTTATCGTACCATCAAAGGCGTAGAAAATAGTCTGGGTATTATTTTGGTTATAGTGACCATCTGAGCATATAAACTGTTCTGGTAAGATAGTATATAAACCAATATTTGATTGAACATCTAGTCGCCACTATGCGAATTATTCAAGCAGAACGAAAAGATGAAAAGATATGGTCCTCTTGTTTTAGCGGAGCTAAGAGCCAAGTTTGGATGAATCCTAAAGAAGAATATGGAATACGACCGGAAGGTAGAGCGTTAGATGGCGACAAAAGAGTTTTTGTTTACTTTTTGCTCTCTTCAAAAAGTAAAAAGAAAAGAATTAGAAATAAAAAAATCTCATAATTACTTATGAGACTCTCTATCTATTACTCTTCATGAATTCATCTTTTCTTAATAAGCTTAGCTTCTTCTTTTTCCAATTCGGGAGTAATTTGATGATGCGTGGTATCTTTGGGAGCTACTTTTTTGCTTTCTCCTCAAATAGCGTTACTGAGTTCTTCAACTCATAGCCAAATAGTAGTGCCTATTGCTTTAAAAATAGATTCTTTTTGTTTTTTTGTATGTTTCTCAATACTATCTTTTTCAATATCTATTATAGGCTCTGTCATATTCAAAATATAGAAGAATAAAATATCGACTAAAATGATTATATATATTTTTGATAAAAATACAAACCGTATAGAAGATAAAAAAGCAATAAATTTGGATATGTTTTGTTTCGTGGGTATAATAGAAATGATATTTTACATTTCTATTGTATACGGATGAAAAAATGAATTAGTTTCTTTTTACTTGCAATTTTATTGAGTAATCAATTAGCTCAATTTACGTTTGCAGATGAGGTTTCAGTAACACCAGAACTTATTCCTGCAACTACAGAACAATCTGTTGTATCGACAGAGCCAACAGTTACAGATGATGTCTCAACTGAGACTCCAGTTGCAACTCCTGATGCTCAAGTTGATACAGGTAGTGAAACTATTGTGGAGACAGGTAGTGAGGTAATCGTAGATACTGGTAGTGAAACTATTCTAGATTCAGGGATTACTATTGTTTCTAATGTTCAAGTTGATACAGGTACAGTCAATACAGGAGATGTCTCTACAGGGACAAAAGATACAGCTGGTACTTCTGCTCCAATTACGGTAAGCTCTTTCACTGGAGAACTAAATAGTGGAAATATTACAGAATTATGATGTTATACAAGTGATTCGTATTGTAATTTAGGTAGTAGAAGTATTACAAGTATTGCAAAAGATACCTTTATAAATCATACAAATCTCCAACAACTTTATATGTATAGTAACCAAATAACAGCAATTCAATCAGGTGCATTCGCTGGACTTTCCACATTAAAACAATTAGATTTTAGTTCTAATCAGATATCTTATATAGAAAGTGGTGCTTTTGCATGATTATCAAGTTTGCAATCTTTGGGTTTTTCTTCTAATCCGATAGGATCTATTTCATCAGAGATGTTTAATGGACTTTCCACATTAAAACAATTAGATCTTAGTTCTAATCAGATATCTTATATAGAAAGTGGTGCTTTTGCATGATTATCAAGTTTGCAATATTTGAGTTTTTCTTCTAATCCAATAGGATCTATTTCATCAGATATGTTTAATGGACTTTCTAGTGTGACAAGCTTGGATATTGGTGATGATCAACTAACAACGATCTCTTCATGAGTTTTTGCTGAATTGCCAAATTTACAATATTTATCTCTTTATGGAAATCAGTTGACGACTATCTCATCAGAGATGTTTAATGGACTTTCTAATTTGATAAACTTGAATATTAGTAATAATCAATTGACAACTATAACATCAGGGGCGTTCATGGGACTCTCTAGTCTACAAACTCTTGATTTATATAGCAATCAGTTGACGGCTATTTCATCAGATATGTTTAATGGGCTTTCTGCTTTAACACAATTAAATTTTGAATCTAATCAATTGACGTCCATTCCCTCAGGAGTATTTGCAGGACTTCCTACGTTAACACAACTAGATCTTGGATCTAATCAATTGACAACTATAACATCAGGGATGTTTTCTGGACTCTCTAGTCTTCAGTCTCTTTATATATATAGTAATCAGTTGACGACTATTTCATCAGAGATGTTTAATGGACTTTCTACTTTAACGGAATTGGATCTTGGATCTAATCAATTGACAGCTATTCCATCAGAAGTATTTGCAGGACTTCCTAATCTAGAATATCTTTATATGAGTGAAAATCAGTTGACGACTATTCCATCAGGAGTATTTGCAGGACTTTCAAAATTAATGGAACTAGATCTTAGTTATAATTTGTTTACAACAGTTCCCTCATCAATGTTTAATGGACTCTCAAGTCTCGAGTCTCTTTATTTATATGACAATCAGATTACAACGATAGCAGCAAATTCTTTTCAAGAATTATCTGGTTTGCAATCTTTAAATTTAGACAATAATCAAATAGAAGAATTTGTATCAGGGACATTCTCTGGATTGAATAACGTAACAGATATTTCATTTTATGATAATCCAATTAAGACAATTCGTAGTAGAGCATTCTCTGGACTTTCAAGTCTATCGTCTCTTTATTTGAATGATATGGGAATTACAACTATCGAATCAGAAGCATTTGTTGGAATGGAAAGTTTGACTTATTTAACTCTATACAGTAATCAAATAGAAGAATTTGTATCAGGGACATTTTCAGGATTGAATAATCTAACTTATCTATCATTCTATGATAATCCAATCAACACAATTCATAGCAGAGCATTCTCTGGACTCTCTAGTTTGTCTGATCTTAACTTTTCTAACACGCAACTTACAACTATAGAGACAGAGGCATTTGCTGGGCTTCCAAATATATATAATTTGTATTTGGATAATCAATCAATTAGTTCTATAGCCCCAGGAGCATTCTCTGGAATGAATAATTTACAATCTTTGTATCTTAGTGATAATCAGATAACAACACTTCCATCAGGAGTATTTGCAGGTATCCCTAATCTAACATATATAGCACTTAGCTCAAATCCAATTGCCTCCGTAGAAGCAGGTGCCTTTGATGGACTTTCTAATTTACAAGCCTTATATTTAAATTACAGTACAGCTACATCCGGTGAGCTATCTTTGGCACCAGGGGCCTTTAGAGGGTTAACTAATCTCCAAAATTTGGGTCTCAATCAAAGTAATATCATAACTATAGTTCCAGGAGTCTTCGCTGGGTTATCTACTATCCAGAATTTGGATTTGAGTTCTAACAAGATAATATCATTAGCCTCAGGGACATTTGCAGGATTATCAAATTTGCAAGATTTGAATCTTGATCATAACCAGATCGCATCTATGGAACCAGGGACATTCCTTGGTTTGTACAACTTATATAGTCTCGATCTTACATACAATCAAATAGTTTCAGTAAATGAATCGATATTTGATCTAGGAGAAAATACATCTAATCCACCAAAAGATCAACCATTTCAAGCAGAGGCATTGAATGATTATATCGGAAATTTGTCTCTCTATGAAAATTGTATAGATACAGATAATCAAGAAAATATGGATTATCTAGATTCAAGATGAATATATTATGGTCGTCAACATGTATGTATAGGAGTAACATATACGCCAAATACAAAGACATCATGACCTGTTGTAGGGACCTTATCATTTATGTGAGGTTCTATGGTAGATAGATTGGCATTGAATGAATCTTTCCCAGGTATTTCAGCATTTTCTCATACATGGGTAGCCAATGGGCTGTATGTATTTGACTTATCTACAATACCAGGAGCGCCAGAGGATCAAGAAGGTGGAAATGTGGTATATTCCACTAGTATTTCATCAGAAACAATAACTCCATTTAAAGCAGGTAATAGTGAAATCCTTCCTCGACAATTTCAGTTGGGGTATAATACACTGACAGCAAATGTAACCCGAATACCTCAAGTAAATCATAGTGCTTCAAGCCATGCGACTCCAAGTGAACGTAAGGATGCGTGTCCAAAGTGAGATTATAGCACAAGTTATTATGATGGAGCCTGTGGAGAAGACAAAACAGGGCATTGAGCAGCAGATTTAGAATTAGATACGGCATACGAATATGCAAGAACAAAAGGGATTACAGAAGTTCCTTCATTAGAAAAATTTCATCCAGAAGCTAAAATGACGAGAGGAGAATTAGCTAAGATGGTATCACAATTTGCAGTTAAAGTAATGGGAAAGATGATTCCTGATACAAAAAGTGGAACAGATTGTCATTTCTTTACAGATATGGACAAACAAACAAATGAAGTAAAGGTAGGTGTTATTATGGCATGTAAATTGGGTCTTATGTGATTGGAGAGTGATCAAAAATCAGTATCTACAGAATTTAATCCAGATGAAGAAGTGACAAGAGCACAATTAGGTACTGTTATTTCTAGATTGCTATGGGGAAATAAATATGCAAATCCTATAGCACATGGATTCTATACAAATCATTTGGACGCATTAAAAAAAGATGGAATAATGACAAATATCGATCCAACAATTCAAGAAATTAAATGATGGACAATATTGATGTTGTACAGAGCAGCACAAAAATATTAACAATATAAAAAAAAGATCCCGTAGTATTTTACGGGATTTTTTTAAATAGTTATATATTTGCAAAAGCATTGCAATTTTTCTCAAAATCCATAAAATCACCTCCAAGCAATAGGTGCTAATTTTTAAATGGAAAATATCAATTATGGATTTTGACCCAAAAAAGAATTATTACGAAATACTTGGTGTCTGAGAAGATGCTACACAAGATGATCTCAAAAAGGCGTTTAGAAAGGCTGCTGTAAAGCACCATCCAGATCGTTGAGGAGACAAAGCTAAGTTCCAAGAAATGAATGAAGCTTACCAAGTTCTATGAGATGACAAAAAAAGAGCCCAATATGATTCATACCGTAAAGGAGGATTCTGAGGTTTTGACGGTGGTCAATGAGGATTTGATTTCGGTGGACAAGGTGGATTTTGAGGATTTGATGGTGTCGATTTGTGAGATATATTTGGAAGTATGTTTGGTGGTGGTTTTGGATGACAAGGTTCACAAAGATCATTCTCTGGAGAAGATATTCAAATTGGTATAACTATAACATTTGAGGAATCTTTTCTCGGTGTTGATAAGAGAGTATCATATTCTAGAGAAACAAAAATAGATGGAATCGATGAGCATACTTGTAAAAACTGTCATGGAAGAGGAAAGGTTGCTAAAACTATGCAAACACCATTTGGGATGATGCAAACTCAAGGTGCATGTCCAGAATGTGGAGGTGTTGGTAAAACATATACCCAACACGGTAAGGAGGTGTCTAGTCCATTTGAAAGCAAAAAAGAAGTCGTGGATGTCCATATCCCAGAATCTATAAATGATGGAGTATATATCAAATTTACTGGAAAGGGAAATCAGTGACTCAATGGTCAAGATGGAGACCTTTATATAAAAATCTCTATTGCAGTATCTGCTCTTTACGAAAGAAAATGAGATAATTTGTATGTCAAAACATCTGTTACCTTGTTTGATTTAGTCTTGTGAGGGGAAGTTCAGATCAATCATCCTGAAGGAAAGATGAAGATTAAGATTCCTAAGGCAACGCAAATTGGTGATATGGTTAAGATTGCTGGAAAAGGATTTGGTAAATCAGGGATCTTTGGCAAAAAAGGAGATTTATTTGTTATGCCAAGAGTCGAAATACCTAAAAAACTCAGCAAAACAGAAGAAAAATTATGGAATGAACTCAGAGATTCTAAATAATTAGAGCCCCGCAATTTTGCGGGGTTTTTCTTAAATCTAGAACTTTCCACCCGGGTGGGTCTTCTAAGAATCATAGGTAATCTCAGATATCTGAGAGATTCCCACCCGGGTAGAAATCTAAGAGAAATTCAAATCCATTGCATTTTCTACCCAAAAAACTACAAAGAATAATCAATATCCAAAGCTTTTAATTTAAAAAAAACAATATGCTTATTACTATAACAGGGAAAGCTGGTAGTGGAAAATCTACTGCAGCCAAAATTATTGCAGAAAAGCTTGGATATGAATATATCTCTATAGGCGAAATGAGAAGAAAAATAGCAGATCAAATGGGACTTAATATTATAGAATTCAATAAACTTGGAGAACTCCCAGAAAATCAACATGAATTTGATCTCAAATATGAAGAATATCAAAGATCATTGCCAGTAGACTCTAATATTGTATTAGAAAGTAGACTTGGATTTCGATGTCAGCCAAATTCATTTAAAATTTTTCTCTCTGTAGACGATAGAGTTGCTGCTCAAAGAATCTTTGAACAAAGTAGAGATACAGATAGCTATGCTTCTTTAGAAGAAACTTATGAAACGACAATTAGAAGAAATAATGAGGATATTGCTAGATACCAAAGTCTTTACAATATCAATTATCAAGAGCCATCAAATTTCGACCTTTTCTTAGATACAACAGGTAAAAGTACAGATGAAACAGTCGATCTTATGATAAATCTATTTAATCAACGACAAGCCAACCATGAATAAAATAAGACGCCGGAACTTCCAATGAAGTTCAACGTCGTTTTTATCATCTAAGATAACTAAAAATAATGTGAAATTTCAAATCTTTACGTGGTAAGAAACCAGATTTCTCTTCTTATATAAAAAAAATCAAAAAATATTGGTCTATACTTGCTCTTTTTTTGATAGTAATAATTTGATTTGTTGTTCGAATAATCCAAAGACAAGCAAGCTTGCCGCAGTTGTTTGATTACGTACCAGCAGATGTTCAGCAAGTCTTGATCAACCGACCTGCTAGAAACATAGGGAATACCAAAGAATTAGCGATCAGTCAGGTACCACAATGAGTGACTGCTCAATTTCAACAGATAGAATTGATGCTTATGGTTCAAGTTGGTCAAGCGACAGGAGATCAGTGGATCCTTTTGGAGACATATGGTGACTTTGCTCCACAAGATTTCCTATCAACACTCAATCCAGAATCAGAAGTTACCTATACATACAAACGTTTGGATGATGGTCGTTATTTATTTGCACCGAAACAACTTCTTTCTGTATATACTAAACCAGAGGAAGGAAAATGATTCTTCTCAACACCAGTAGTCAATAAGTTTGCCAAAATATATAAGTCATATAGTATGACAATGGTCTCTCGTAACAAATCAGCTCTTGGGTTACCAACACAATTTAGTAAAATATTCGCAAATGTTGATTATATCATCATGGGTATAAATACACAAAAAACAGATATTTCTTTTGTGTCTCATGTTGTGTTCCACCAAGAAAACAGTCTTACAGGAGAAGATTTTGCTCCAGAGTTTACAGAGTACTTTAAATCATCTACAATGGCATATTTAGAGTTTGGACCTATTGCTTGATGGATCCCAGCACCGCAATTAGATACATCTTTGACAGGAGATAATTTGGTCAAAAATGCTGTGATGGGGGAGTTGATACAACAAGTATTCCGTCAACATACAGCACTTGTTTTCAGTAAATGAAGCAATGCTACCAATCTTTGAATCACTATCGCAGCAGCAGATCCAACTCTTTTCACCAAGTTAAAACCTTGGATGCCAACATTAGGACAACGATTTAAGAATCAGGAATGGCTTAGTTGATCTAATTTCTTACCAGTAGAGACAGAAAATAAGATTTGATATATGATAACACTTCAGGAAGGACAACAAATCTGATTTATTTTGGAGAGGGACGATAGACAAACAGCGTTGCGTATAGGAAATCCATTGTTGGAGGGGAATACTTCTCAAAAACTTTTTTACAATGATCATAGTTTAGCTACATTGAATGTCGATGTTGATCAAGTACTGAGTATATATAAACAATTTTTAAATATGGGAATACAGACAGATCTTAATTCGCAAGATGCTCTAAGTACCCAACTCAAAGGGAAATTACTTCATGCAACTATTTTTGCAGATGAATATGGATTGTGATTAGAAGGGGAAATCAAGTAAAATACAACAACTATCAAGGTATCCTATTATCTTTGTTTATAAAATTTCTATAGACAAATAACTATTTTTCTATTGAAAATGGGTCTCTCTATCATATATACTCAAGAAGATGTTTATCTCTTAATTTTGTATATATGAAAAGGACTCTTCCTCTCATTTTACTATCAGTTCTTTTGGCCGGGTGTGCTACTACATCTCCATGAAGCTGAGTTATTAATGTATCCCGAAATGCACAGGTAACTACCTGACCTCTTTTGGCGAACAAGCAAAGTAAATATACATTTGATTTTGACATGTCACAGCCAAAAATTACAGAAATGACCAACTGGAAATCCATGTTGAGCTGATTCACGGATCTTTGGAAAAACATATATACACCAACATCAGAAGACCTAGATTATTATGTTTCTCCACAAGGTAAACAAGAATGCTCATGAGGAATAGATTTGATGAATCAACATAATGAAAAAATTAAAACAGTCCCTTATGCTCAATTTATCAAGAAAGATGCCAAAATATCTTATACTGGACGCTATGAGTGAGCGCCGATTGGATTGGTAGTTTCAGAAGATCAAAAAACTAAATTTTCAAATCAAGGATGGCTTGTAACGCAAGCAAATAGTTGATTTTTAGCAAATCTCCAAAAAACAAATCCATATCAAAATGAGGAGATGTGACTTTACCCAAGTGAAGAGCGAGTAAATGGGTTATCTCAAATAGGGTGATCTGCTATCCCATACCAGAGATATCCATACAATACATTATTGGTGACAAGTGATTTGGTTTTGCACTTATATCACAAGATATTTGATAATGCATTGAAATCATATGAAGAAACCAAAGCGAGACCTGTTATGCAAGTATTTGCTTCAAATATGCTCAATAAATTTGATCAATTAGCTAAAAAAGAAAAAAATCCAGACCTCAAACGTCAATACGATTTCTTGACGGCATATTGGATGATACCTACAATTTTGTTGATTCCGCAGGATGCTATATTGTCAGAGTTAGGAGCTGGGACACAATGATATGATGGATCTGAGGATCTTACAGACACACAAATCCACGATATGATTGTCAACAAAACAAAATCACTTATCTGAACATATAAACCTACGTATGCTTCTGAAATTGAACAAAGTATTCAAGCAATTCTCAAAGGTGAAGAAACACAAAAGACAGATATTCTCTTGTCTGGATTTGTAGGACCTTTTGATCCAAGCTTCGATATCAAACAAGATTATACACAATTTGTGCCAAGAGCTCATTACACAGAAAGTAGTCTTCTCAAAACCTACTTCATGGGAATGAAATGGCTTATGAGAGAGAAGTTATACTTCTCACAATCAGATCTTGCCAAAGCATCATTGATTATGAACCAAAATATTAACGATAAAGAACTTTCATGAGTAAATGTACTTCAAGATTTTGTGAAAAAAGTTGTTGGTCAAGATGATGACGTGAATGTTTCTGATATCAAATGATTTATCGCTAGCAAAAAATGGAAATCAGATCTTCAAATGTTGTCAGGATTAACACTTTCTGGACAGGAAGAATTGACTAAACTTAGACCGCAAAAAATTATTTCTACTCATTATACTACACCAGAAGTATGATCAGAGACAGAAACTAGCGCCAAAGATAAAACAGCTGGTTTCGTATTCTTCTGAGAAAAATTCACTATTGATAGCTGGGTATTTGACCAAATAACTGCCGGTTCTGCAGAAAAAGAATCTGTTAAGAAACCACCAGTACAATCAGCGCTTGCCATTGCAGATATCTTGCTTAGTACCAATAGAACATTTGAATTGATGAAACAGTGGTTTACTACAAATAGTGCTCAATTTAAACTAGAACAGACTCAGGTTGACGCATATCCAGAAATTAAAAAACAGACTGCGGATCAAATTGTATGATTGTTTAGTACAGGAACGGTGTATGGACAACGAATGGATTTGCTTGCATGGACTATGAAAGCACCAGAAAAAGCTCCATACTTTATGCAACAGACAGGATACCAAGACAAAAACCTAAATACATTCCTAGGAAATTATACAGAACTTAAGCACGATACATTATTATATACTAAACAAGCATTCGCAGAAATGGGTGCTGGGGGAGCGGGTAATTGTGCGGTTGCGGTTTATCCACCAGAATTGCCAGTGCCAAGAGGATATGTAGAACCAAATATTGATCTCTTCGATTCTTTGTTGGCATTAACCAAGACGACATCTACGTACTTCGATGATGAATCTTATCAGAAATTCACAGACTATCTTACATTTCTTAGAAAATTAGCTGTCTCAGAAAGTAAAAATGAGAAGATCAGCGACGAAGATTTCGATACATTGAGATTATCATACAATGATCTCTATGGACTCGTACAAGAGAAAAAACTCATTGGAAATCCAAGCACCAAAAATGCTAGAGGAGGAATTATCGCAGATATTTTCACTTCTGGAAAATTTGGACCTTTGTACGTAGCGACAGGAAGACCAGCACTTATGCTACTTATGGTAAACGATGCCAATGGAGCGAGAGTAGTTCGAGGACCTGTATATAGTACCTATGAGTTTTACGGAAAACCATTTCCTATGACGAGCGGTAGATATTCAGATGAAGATTGGCAACAAGCATACGATGATTTGACAGGACAAAGTTTGTACTCATTGCCATTTGCACATCTTCTAGAATCTTCTAAATAACACATGAAAGCATTCACAAAATACAGTATATATATAGTGTTGGGACTTGGTGGATTATTGGGAGCTTGTAATAGAGCTTCCACAGACCATCAGGTCTTTTTTGCTGTATTTCCTCATTTCACGATGCAGTCTGCAAAGATTGGAAATTGGTGGCAGACGATGTCAGAACAATACAAGATTGGGACCGGAAAGCTGACTATTTTGATCATTTCGCCAGACCATTTTGGGGAGACGACAAGCAACAATCAGACCTATATTACAAGTTCGGGATCAGTGTGTTTTCAGTGAGATTGTGTACAGAGACAAGGGATATTTTCTACCAATCCAGATACCAAAATTCCAAAGATTCAGATAACCAAGGAGCATTGACGAGGAGCTCATTTCCGTTTCATCAATCGCTATTTTTCAGGTGCTCAGGTAATTCTCCTCAAGACAGTTCCCAGAAATCTCACCCAAATGGATTCGCTCCTCAGTAAAATTCAGCATCTTTCGATATCAAATACTCTCCTTGTCTTAGCTTCTGTGGATTTCTCGCATTACACCTCAGAATCATTTGCGAAACTGCATGATAGGACATCTCGATATACCCTAAATACTCCCAAATCCACAATTTCAGATTTTCAAAAATTAGAAGTTGACTGTCACTCATGTCTCTATTTGACTAATACTCGAGCAAGAAATCTGTGATATGCTCCGCAACTTATGATGAGAGATTCGAGTAGTACACTTATGGGAACTGATCTAGGAACCGGAAATACTTCGAGACAAATAATCTTCTATACTACAGGATCTGCCTGATCTCCATGAATCACGCTGGGCTTTGCAGGTGATCTCATCTTCGATAGAGGAGTCTCTACTAAACTCTCTACGCCCAGCAAAATAACTCAGCACTTCCAAGATCGATTCCAATTTGCTGATCTCAATCTCCGTCCGGAGACGAATATTCATAGAAAATGATTTGGAATCGATCTGCTCTGATTCAATTTGGAGACGCCAATCGTCGCATCTTGAGAATCCTGTACATTTCAGAGCTCCAAATTGGTGAATTTCTGTTCATCTGATACGATCCTTCCGATCCTTTCTCAACTTGGACGAAATGTAGCCAATCTCTCCAACAATCACAGCCTTGATGCCGGGATAAAAGGCAAAAACAAAACAGAATCTCTTTTGTTAAAAAATAACATTTCTTCGTTTGGTGACGATAAGGTCGAATATCGTACGATTCGTGGTATAAAAGTAGCACTCCATGGATATACGCTTTTGGATACAAATTCAGGAAGTATTGCTAAAATATGTACAGCCCTCGATACTAATAAAGCCAGAAATAATAAGATAATCCTCAGTCTCCATCGAGGTAAAGAATATGCTAGCACGCATTCTCCATCACAAGAAGGACTAGCTAAGTATTTTATAGATTGTGGTGCTGACGTAATTATTGGACATCATCCTCATGTAATTCAAGATGTTCAGCGATACAAAGGTAAGCCAATTATCTATAGTCTCGGTAATTTTCTCTTTGATCAGGCCACACCAGCCACTCAAACAGGGATGATTGCTCTTTTGGATATTCCACTTTCTGGACAGATTCAGCTCTGGACATGAATGTTGGATACATTGCCATAAAAAATATACAAAAAACTCCGAGATTTATGCATCCCGGAGTTTCTTAAAATAAACAATTACATCAATGGCTCTATATGATCCATTAGGTGTCTTTGGATTCTGCTGGTTTCTTGATCAAGCGTTACAATTTGCCATTGTTTAGAATGGGCAATTTCGAGCAATGTTAATCGGTTTGGTTCATCACCACATACAGAACCATCAAGCAAAATGTTGATGTCAGAGACAAAATCAATTGCAAACTCTGGATTGATGGTAGAATAATCTTCGACCAAAATCCAAATACCATGATTTATGTCTTCAAGCTCTTTTTCTGAAATATTATTAGCAAACGGACTTATTTTTCCATTAGTCATGTGATTAATGAGAATTTTATTTCTAAGCCAATTACCTAATAAACGTATTTGTTCTTCCAATATTTTTTGGTTAGAACAACTCAATGTGATAATTCTTCCTTTCATAATTTTGGTTTTTTGATTTTATTTGTTTTTTGAGTTATATGTTTTTTCTGGGAAAAGTCAAATAGTGTTTTGTCTTGCATTTCTCTTTAAATATCATAAAGAGGAGGAAAGTATACAATGAAAAAAATCTGATTTTTTATTTTTTGTCGATTGTTTATGGCGGATAATTTGGTGATTGTAGAGTCTCCTGCAAAATCACAAACCATCAAAAAGTTTCTAGGACCAGACTATGAAGTCAAAGCTTCATACGGACATGTAGTAGATCTTCCACAGAAGGGTATGGGTATAGATATAGAACATAATTTCATCCCACAATATGAAGTCACTCCAGACAAAAAGAGAGTCATCTCAGAACTCAAAGCCTTAGCAGCCAAAGCCAAAAAGGTATGGATCGCTACCGATGAAGACCGCGAAGGAGAAGCTATTGGGCGACATGTAGCCAATCAATTGGGATTGGATATTAGCAAAACGTCTAGAATTGTTTTCCATGAAATTACTGAGAAAGCGATCAAACATGCAATCGCTAATCCAAGAAGCATAGATATGAATTTAGTTGATGCTCAGCAAGCCAGAAGAGTGCTCGATAGACTCGTGGGTTTCGAACTTTCACCTGTCTTGTGGAAAAAAATCAAAACTGGACTCAGTGCATGAAGAGTGCAATCTGTAGCAGTGAGAGTACTTGTTGAGAGAGAAAGAGAGATTCAAAAATTTGAATCAGCTTATTTTTTCAAGGTCATTGGAAGTTTTATTGGAGATGCTAAGCAATGATTCAAAGCTGAACTTTCTAAGGATCTCAAAGACGAAGCTGAAGCACATGCATTCTTAGAACACGTCAAAGATTCAACCTACAAAATCGCAGATATCGAAGTAAAACCAGGAAAGAAATCTCCATCAGCTCCGTTTACGACATCTACACTTCAACAGGAAGCAAGTCGTAAATTGGGATATCCAGTTGCCAAAACTATGCAAGTTGCTCAGAAACTTTATGAAGCTGGACTCATTACGTATATGAGAACTGATTCTGTAAATCTTTCAGATTTCGCACTTCAAGAATGTCAAAATCAAATTACTAAACAATTCGGACCAGACTATTCGAAGCCAACTAAGTATGTAACTAAGTCCAAAGGATCTCAAGAAGCGCATGAATGTATCAGACCTACTCACGTAGAAAACGCAGTTGCCGGAGGCGATGCACAAGAAAAAAGACTCTACGATCTTATCCGAAAAAGAACAGTCGCTTCACAAATGGCGCCAGCTGAAATCGAAAAAACCAAAGCCAGAATTGATATTTCTAATGCAAAAGTTCAATTTATCGCTACAGGAGAAGTGATCAAATTCGATGGATTTTTGAAACTCTACATGGAATCCAACGATGACGATGATGAACAAAATCAAGAAGGTATGCTTCCTATTCTCAAAGTAGGGGAAATTTTGGATATGCAATCTATCTTGGCTGCTCAAAGATTCAAGAATCATCCTCCAAGATATACAGAAGCAAGTCTGGTTAAAAAGCTAGAAGAGCTTGGTATTGGACGTCCATCTACCTACGCACCGACTATCTCTACCATCCAAAAGAGAGGATATGTCGTCAAAGAAGATAGACCAGGAGAAGCCAGAAATTATGTCGAATTGACCCTCAAAGATAGAACCATTTCAACGGTTAAAAAGACTCAAAATACAGGAGCTGAGAAACAAAAACTCTTCCCTACAGATATTGGAATGATTGTGACTGATTTTTTGGTACAACATTTTGAGGATATTTTGGATTACAACTTTACGGCTAATGTTGAAGAAGACTTCGATGTTGTTGCAGAAGGGAAGCTTCAATGGCAAAAAATGTTGGCTGGATTTTACGGTCCATTCCACGAACAAGTAGTCAAAACTACAGGAGAAGCAGAAAGACAATCAGGAGAAAGAGAACTCGGAATTGACCCTATCTCAGGTAAAAAAGTGATCACAAGAATTGGAAGATTTGGACCAATGGTGCAAATTGGACATCAAGATGACGAAGAAAAACCTAGATTTGCATCAGTACCAAGTGGAAAAAGTATCTCAACTATTACACTCGAAGAAGCATTGGAACTTTTTGCATTACCAAGAGCAGTAGGAACATATGAAGGACAGCCTATGACATCTGCAATAGGAAGATTCTGACCATATATCAAGTGGGGAACTGCGTTTGTTTCTTTGCCTCGTGATGCTGGATATGATGTATTTTCTATCACAGAAGGACAGGCAAGTGAACTCGTAGCAGCTAAATTAGAACAAATCAAAAATAGAAATATCAGCGCATTTGATTACAATGGCAAAGCCATAGAGGTGCTCAAAGGACAATATGGTCCCTACATCAAATTTAATGGAAGTAATTTCAAAATTCCAAAATGAGGAAAGGACGCCACTGATCTCACTTTGGAAGATTGTGTTGCTATTATTGGTCCCAAAGCTCTTGGTGCTGAGACACCAGAAAAACCTAAGAAAAAAGCTGCAGCCAAAAAACCAGCAGCCAAAAAAGTAGCTAAGAAAAAGTAGCTAAGAAAAAGTAGTCTCTATCTCTCTCATCTCGCCATGCACTATATCCGATACGAATATTTTTCAGAAGTATATCCGAGATGTAATGTTTTTAAGCTTCGTGAAAATACTGAGTTACAGACCTATACACTCCACGAAAGCTTTCCAAACATCATCAAAAAATCAAATGAGTATCCCAAATACGATCACTTTTTCTTATTGGATGAGAGTAGATTTTCATTTTTCAGATCCGATATTTTTCAAGAATTTACAGAAGCCGTTACTATCCAAACACTCAATGATATTATCCAAGAAAAAATCACAGAAACCAAATGTATCCATAATTTAGATGGAATTGTCGTGACCAACTATATCGACACGATCTTTGTAGATGGCGAACAAAAGCAATTTATTATCGGTCAAAAAGGTCAGGTTTTCTTTAGGTTATATATCGTCTACCTCCGCAAACAGTCCCTCAATATGTTTAATTCTGTGTATGGTCATGTCTTGGCTCACAAGCAAGTTCAGATTTTACCACAGTCATTTCATACTATTTTCTTTTTAAGAGAAAGTCTGAAGAAGGAGAATTTTGTTTTGTTGTATATCACGGAAAACTACTGTAAGGCGGTTTGTGTTAAAAACGGATTTTACTCAGGATTTGATACGATCAACCTCGGTATCGCCTCACTCAAACAAATGTACAAAGACAACTGAGTAGTCCAATACCGATACAAAGAATATCAAACTATTGAAGCAAACCCACTCGCTAAATCACTTGTAGTAGAAACCATAGAATTCTACGCAGAATTATTATCCAAGTGGCTCTACGAGAAGTGACTCTCAGGAAGCGATGTCATCGTAATCTCTCCGATCACCAAAAACGAGCATTTCATTGAAATTTTCGACAAATCATATAGAAAAATCAGCAATAATTATATCGTTCCGTTTCATCATTCCGATCTCCTCAATTCATTTGGAAGAAATCGAGCCCCAGAAGATATGGACAGCCTGATCTTTGTCAACCAAGAACCTAAACTGAGAAAAGTATTATTGTGAGAAGAATCTTAAAATAAAAGTCTGAACATCTGTCGCCACTATGCGAATTATTCAGGCTCAACGAAAATATGAAAAGATATGGTCCGTATGTTTTAGCGAAGCTAAGAGCTAAGTTTGGATGAATCCAAAAGAAGATATGGAATACAACCGGAAGGTAGAGCGCTAGTTGGCGACAAAAGACGTTTTTTGTCTATTTTGTCGTCTAACAAAATAGACCCCTCGCGGGAAGCGTTTAAAAATAAAATTATAAATAAAACCCCACACCGAAGTGTAGGGTTTTTTCTATGCTGCGTAACCGTATTTTTCATATAATTCATTTTCATCTTCATCAGGCTCACCTCGATATTTATTGATTTCGTGATCTTGATGTTTCTTAGCTTTCTTTGTTTTGATAGATTCTTCTCATTTATGTTCTTCCAAAAGATCTAAGATGGTTGAACAAGATTTACTTAGTTCAATCATTTGTTCTCTCAAATCAAAGTCTTCGACAGTATCCCAGTTATCCAAAGTTTCTTGGAAATCGATAATATCAGCACGTTTTACATACTCATTGATAGTGATAGTATTATCATGATCTCTGGTTTTGTCTTTCAAATATTTTTTCAATTGAGAAACAAATCCTGGATTTGGGATATGAAGTCTTTCTATCATATGTTTAACATCTTCTCTAAAGGTAGAGATAATGTCTTTATTGTTCTCTAAATTTTCAAATAGTGGTTCTGATGTATTTCCTGAAATGTTTCTAAATGATTGTGATTTTGTAGTTTCTTCGATAGATTCACTGTGATTTAATTTTGACATAATCTGATGTATAACAAATAAATGAGACGCAGGAAATTCGCAGAGCGATAGTTTAACGTCGAATTTATCCAGCTATGCCGGATAAATAACAGTCTAATTATACAGACGAGGGAGTGATCTGTCAAATTTTTGGAGTTGACTTTTTGCGGAGAAAAGAGATTGAAAAAGAGGAGAGAAAAGCTAGAATTGAAGTGAAATATTTTTTGTTTTTGTATAAATTCTTCAAATGGATGAATACGAATTAAAATTCAAAGAATATAATAGATCCAATAAAGATAGATCAAGGCAATTGAGATCAAATACAACTCTTGCCGAAATTAAAGTCTGGGATTCTATTCTCAAAAAGAAACAAACTGGCTATCTATTTGTTCGTCAAAAGCCAATGTGATCCTTTATATTAGATTTCTATTGTTCTCAATTATTGTTGGCGGTAGAAATTGATTGAAGTAGTCACAATGATAAGCAAGATTATGATGCTCAAAGAGACGAACGAATGAGACATCATGGCATCAAAACAATCAGGATCACCAATCACGATGTATTTACTAATCTTCCTTGAGTCTACGATATGATTCAAGCAGTGATTAAGGAAAGAGTTCAAGAATTGCAAAGATAGTTTGCGGGCACAAATCCCTCCGACCTACCGGTCACCTCCCTTTGTCAAGGGAGGGCTCAGATATCTAGAATATCTCAGCATCTATTCTCCCTCCTTGACAAAGGAGGGGGTAGGGGTGGATTTGCTCATTTACCTCATCATCTCACCCCCATGAAAAAACTTCTCCCCCTGATCTTCGTAACTCTCCTCCTCGCAGGATGCGCAAGCCAATGATCGACTAAGATGACTGACGATCAACTTTTTCAGAAAAAACAGGAATGTGCTGAATATAAAGAGAAAGCTATAAAATTGATAAAAGAATATGATGATGAAATAACTAAAATTGAAAAAGACCAATGAATTTTCATGAAACATACAAGATCTTTATGAGAAATATTCTATAGTCCAGTAAAGAATAGTTGTTTATATTCAACCAATGTTATAGAAGAAACTGATGGAATAATTACAGATTTTTATATTTTTAAGGATTTATTTAATAAAGAATATGATGAAGGTATTATTATTCAAGATGAGAATCGAAATCTAGATAACGAAAAGAGTTTTATTGCCTATAAGCAAAGACTTAAAGAACTTAAGTGAGAATAAATTTATTTGAAACAATTAGATGCGAAAGATTTTAGACCAATATATAGAAGAGATTTGAAAAGATTCTTATATAAAAAATAAGAAGGATATATATATTTATATAGATAATTTTTTGTTCTATACTTTGGAATATCAAAAATTAAGGTTAGATATTGATAATTATATACTCCAATGAGAATGAACAAATACCATTGATGCGGATTATTCTAAATTATTAACTAATAATATTAAATCTTTTTTTATTTTGTTTATAATAGAGGTTGCTAAATTATTAGAAGGAGATCCTGATTTGAAGAAAAAGCTTGACGATAATATTCCAATCATTCCCTATAAAAGACTATACAATCATAAACCAAGAAATGTAAGAATCATTTCTCGTCAAATAAAACATTTTAGAGATGCTTGTGTACATCATAAAGATGAAGAAATATCAAAATGGCCAGAATTTAAAGAGTTTAATCTCTCAGGGGGCGATTCGCATTTAGATCCAACCCATGACTATAAAACACATACTCCTGTTTTCGTAATATGACATTGAAAGTTTGAAGTTGAAACAGTGGAGAAAATAATTAAAGAGGTCTGTGCTTATAATTCAATTACAATTAATCTTTAAACCCTAATCATAAACTATGAATCTACGTCAAGACTTAGAAACTCGCTGATTTCTCAATCAGTTCACTGATGAAAAACTCTTTGATCTCTATAATAACTGAGGACAAAAATTCTATATCGGATTTGATCCGTCTGCTGACAGTCTCCAACTCGGAAATATGTGTGGAATCATGGCTGCGGTAAACCTTATGAAATACGGAAATAAGTGTTACTTCCTCGTGGGAGGCGCTACAGGTATGATCTGAGATCCTAGCGGAAAAGATGCTGAGAGATCTTTTCTTACCGAAGAAAAATTGAGATCCAATGAAGCTAAGATTACGAAACAATTTGAGACATTTCTCGCTCGTCTTCACGACGAATTTGGGATCAATTTTGAATATGAAATGGTCAATAACTACGACTTTTACAAGGATATGACATTCTTGGATTTTCTAGGACAAGTGGGAAAATATATTACCGTGAATTACATGTCTGCCAAGGAATCTGTGAAGAAACGTCTTGTAGATCCAGATAAATCTATCTCTTATACAGAATTTTCTTACATGCTTATCCAAGGATACGATTTCTGTAAACTCTACCAAGATCACGGTGTAAACTTACAACTCGGAGGTTCTGATCAACGAGGAAATGTAACAACTGGTATCGAAATCACGAGAAAAAAGCTAGATGCGGAAGTGTTTGGACTTACAATTCCTTTGATTACTGATGCATCAGGAAAGAAATTTGGTAAATCTGAATGAAATGCTATTTGGCTCGATCCAACGAAGAACAGCCCATATTTTGTGTACCAATACTTTATGAACACTACTGATCAAGATGTAGAGAAGTACTTGAAAGTGCTCACTTTGCTCGACTTTGATACTATTGCTAAGATAGTCTCAGATCATCTCGCTGATCCCGCTCAAAGATACGGACAAAAGCGTCTCGCTGCAGAAGTAGTCGCAGTAGTTTTTGGTAAAGACGCTGTTAAGCAAGCAGAAAATATCTCAGAGGTGCTTTTCTGAAACACAGATAAAATGGAAATAATCAAAGATATGACGCCTGCGGATGTAGATGCATTGGCAGCTGAGGCTGGAAGTGCTCAGGCTCCTGCGGAACTCAAGGTCCTCGAATTATTCACAGCCTCAGGGCTCACAGCTTCCAATGGAGAAGCTAAGAAACTCCTCCAATCAGGAGCTATCTATGTAAACGAAATTAAAATCGAAGATACACAAAAGACGTTCACAGCCGATGACTTCGTCAACGGTATCCTCCTTCTCAGAAAAGGAAAAAAGAGTTTTAAAGTAATCAAGAAATAATTTTATAAATAGATGTCTGGATTCACTCGTCGCCACTATGCGAATTGTTCAGGCTAAACGAAAATATGAAAAGATATGGTCCGCTTGTTTTAGCGAAGCTAAGCGCCAAGTTTGGTTGAATCCAAAAGAAGATTGTGGAATACGACCGGAAGGTAGAGCGCTAGTTGGCGACAAAAAACGTTTTTTCCATATTTTGTCGTTTAACAAAATATGGTCCCCGCCGGAAGGCGTAAAATAAATAAATAAAACTAAAATAAGCATCACAAAAATACAAACTAAACTTGAATTACACAAGGAAAACGTTAAAAGTCTAGTCAATGCCCTCAAGGGGCCAGAATTTTTGTTTTTATTTTGTTAGTGTCGCATATGAAGGTCAACAAAAAATGGCTTTTCCTCGGGATCTTTTTGGTATCTCTTTTCTTAGTTTTCTTCGTAGGAAGAAGTACAGATCCAATTACAGGAAAAAGACAATTCGCTCTTACAACAAATGGAGTATCAGAATTTAGAAAGGGACTTGATGTTTCTGGTGGGACAAAGTTGGCCTATAAAATTTCTTATGACAAATACGAAGGAATATATACAAATCCTGCGGAACTTGCTGCTGTTAAGAAAACTATTGAAACGATTATTCTCAAGAATATCGACAATAGAATTTCAAAACTTGGAGTTGCTGATTATAAATCATATATCCAAACATTAGATGGATACAACTATATCGTTGTAGAAATTGGAGGTATTGCTGATCTTGATCAAGCCAAAGAAATTATTGGTAAGACAGTTGAACTTGAATTTAAACTTCAAAATAAAGCACCAATGACTGCTGCTTCTATAGCTGCTAGAAAAGCAGTTGCTCAAAAAATATTAGCAGAAGCTACTACTGATCCTACTGTACTTACTAAAACAGTACAAGGAAGAGCATCAGAAAATATCTTTATGAATTATTTCTCTGGAGCAACATTGTCTGAATTACCAGATATGTACAAAAACAATCCAACTATTTTGGAAAGTCTTCAAAATGGTCAGTTGAGTAATATTCTCTTTCAAGGTAAATATACAACTATTCAATCTCAGAGTAAAGTTGGATCAACAACTGGGGTAACACTTAGTGGATTTGTAATAACTCAAATGATTGAAAAAGGAAGTAAAACTCTTTCTGGAAAAACAGAGCCAACATATTCATTTATCGATGTCTTTGTTCAAGATCATGAATCTTGGATTCAAGCGGTAGATAGTGATGGAAATGTACTTAATGGAGCTTATTTCAAATATGCGAATACAAGTTCATCTCAAGTAGGTGAACCAGTAGTAGCAATTAACTTTGATGATAAGGGTAAAGATATCTTCTGTAACCTAACAGAACAAAATATTGGAAATCCTATGGCAATCTTTGTGGGTGGTGAATTGTTAACATCTCCAACTATTCAAGCTAAAATCTGTGGAGGAACTGCTCAAATTGATGGTTCATTTACAACAGATTCAGCTAAAGAACTTTCTTCTAGTTTAAATGATGGAGCAATGCCTGCACCATTGATCTTGATGCAAGAAGAAAAGATTAGTCCTAGTCTTGGGATAAATGCTTTGACTGGAGCTTTGTTTGCTGGATTAATTGGATGTGTGGCTATATCAGTATTGATGTTGCTTATGTACGGATGGAAAAAAATGGTATTGACTGCAATTGTTTTGACTGTATTTATTACTGTTTTGGCAGCATTCTTGAAAGTAAGTGATTATGCACTTTCTCTAAGTGGAATTGCAGCAATTATTTTGTCTCTCGGTATGGCTGTTGATGCTAATGTTTTGATTTACGAAAGACTTAGAGAAGAGTTGAAGAGAGGATTATCTATAGAAGGAGCAATTGATACTGCTAAAGATAGAAGTTGGCTTGCTATTAGAGATGGACAATTAAGTACAGGTTTGATCGCTCTTGTCTTGTTTAGTATGGGAGTTAGTTTGTTTAGAGGATTTGGACTTATGATGCTCGTTACTTTGGTATTGAGTTTGTTCCTCAATGTACCTTTGACAAAAATGTTACTTCATACATTCTACGATAGAAAAAAGACTAAATAATCTTATTTTATACAATAAATTTAAATTCCCATGTGAGTAAAGATAGACGTAAAAGACGCCAAAAAAGGTGCAATTATTGAACTAGATAATGATCTCTTTAGAGTTGTTGATTCTACATTTATGCAATGTCAACAAAGACAAGGAAATTATACCCTCAAACTTAAAAACTTAGTTTCTGGAAGTATGATTGCTAGACCATTCAAATCAGGAACTATGTTGGATAAAGGTGAAGTTATCACAAAAAACGCTATATTCTTGTACAGTGCTGGTGATACATATGCATTTATGGAAAATGATACTGGAGAAATCCATGATCTAGATAAAGATAGTATCGAAGATGTTGTCCCTTATCTCAAAGAAAATATGGATCTCTTCTTGATGGTATATCAAGGAAATGTCCTCAATGTTATCTTACCTCCAACAGTGTCTTATATTATTACTTCTACTCTTCCAGGAGTAAAAGGAGATAGAGCACAAGCAGGTAAAAAGCCGGCTACTTTGGAAACAGGGCTTGAAGTTCAAGTACCACTCCACAAGGCAGAAGGTGATAC
>OFSA01000011.1_pt1 | contig 35894 bp, 26 predicted proteins | sample 1543241 | NCBI WGS metagenome assembly OFSA01 (sample SAMN05442508, study PRJEB24371) | freshwater metagenome | isolation source: Freshwater Lake | place: Canada: Niagara | collected 2012-08-09 | reverse complement strand
GGTCGGTGCGCTGTCCAAGTCGCTACTGATCGCCTTCCTCGATAGCAGTCTGCGCTAAGCGCCGCCCGATGCGGCGTCCGCCCAGGGTAGACGCCGCCGGATGGCCATGCTAGCTTTCACTGCGGCGTTCATCCCCAAGCCGCCCATACACCAAGCCCGTTCGGCCCGTCGCCCGGCTCGTTTCCCGACCCGAGAACACGCACCCCTCCCCGCCGGCACCGCCTGCCCGCGCCTGCCGTCTCGAGCACGTAGCTTCCATGAATCTGACTGAACTCAAAAAGAAATCCGCCGCCGACCTGATCGCCATCGCGCAGGATCTGAAGCTCGAGGGCATGGCACGGTCGCGCAAGCAGGACGTGATCTTCGCCATTCTCAAGGCCCTAGCCAAGAATGGTGAGGACATCTCCGGCGATGGCGTCCTGGAAATTCTCCAGGACGGCTTTGGCTTCCTGCGCTCCGCCGACAGCTCCTATCTGGCCGGCCCCGATGACATCTACGTCTCGCCCAGCCAGATCCGCCGTTTCAACCTGCGCACCGGCGACACGGTCAGCGGCAAGATTCGCCCACCCAAGGAAGGCGAGCGCTACTTTGCCCTGCTCAAGGTCAACGACATCAACTTTGAACCGCCCGAGGTATCCAAGAACAAGGTCCTGTTCGAGAACCTCACCCCGCTGCACGCGACCGATCGCATGCAGCTGGAGCGCGGCAATGGCAGCACCGAGGACATCACCGCCCGGGTTATTGACCTGGTCGCGCCGATTGGCAAGGGCCAGCGCGGCCTGATCGTCTCGCCGCCCAAGGCCGGCAAGACCATGATGCTGCAGAACATTGCCCAAAGCATCGCCGCCAATCATCCCGAGTGCTACCTGATCGTGCTGCTGATCGACGAGCGCCCGGAGGAAGTGACCGAGATGCAGCGCTCGGTGCGCGGCGAGGTGATCTCCAGCACCTTCGACGAACCGGCCACCCGCCATGTGCAGGTTGCGGAAATGGTTTCCGATAAGGCCAAGCGCCTGGTCGAACACAAGCGCGACGTGGTGATCCTGCTCGATTCCATCACCCGGCTGGCGCGCGCCTATAACACCGTGGTGCCGGCCTCGGGCAAGGTGCTCACCGGTGGCGTCGATGCCAACGCCCTGCAAAAGCCCAAGCGCTTCTTTGGCGCAGCGCGCAATATCGAGGAAGGCGGCTCGCTGACCATCATCGCCACCGCGCTGATCGACACCGGCTCGCGCATGGATGATGTGATCTACGAGGAATTCAAGGGCACCGGCAACATGGAAATCCATCTTGACCGGCGCATTTCCGAGAAGCGCGTATTCCCGTCGATCGACCTGAACCGCTCCGGCACCCGCCGCGAGGAACTGCTCACCGACGCTGACGATCTGCAGAAGATGTGGATTCTGCGCAAGCTGCTGCACCCGATGGATGAACTGCAGGCGATGGAATTCCTGCTTGAGCGGCTGAAGAACACCCGGACCAACAAGGAATTCTTCGAGTCGATGAAGCGCTAGGGCGCCCGGCTCCGGACCCGTGACGAATTTTCCCGACGACTGTTCCCGATGAACGCTACTGCCGATACTGCCGCGCCTGTTCAGGCTCCCCGTCGTCCGACCCTGCCCGCACCACTGGCGCTACCGTTGCGACTGATTCCCGGTCCGGTGCATTCGACCCTGCTGACCACGGCGCTGAACGTGCTGTTCGCCGCCAGCATCCGCGAGGGCGAATTCGACTTCCTGCGTGAGCGGCTGATCCTGATCCGTTTGCGCGATGCTGGCGTGGAATATCGCCTGCGCTTTGCCGGGCCGGCCGGTTTTGTCCCCGGCGCACAGGCCACGACCGCAGATCTGAGCATCAGCGGTACGCTATACGATTTCCTGGTACTGGCTACCCGCCGCGAAGATTCCGATACTTTGTTTTTCAGCCGCCGCGTGCTGATGGAGGGCGATACTGCCCTGGGTCTGGAGCTGAAAAATTGGCTGGACAGCCAGGATCTGGACGCCAGCGGCGGCCCACTGCCGCCGCTGCTGCGCGCCACCAGCGCCCTGCTGCGCGTCCATGAGCGCTTCAGCGGACGCACAGCCTAACAAAAACCAAAGCCGTTCAGAGTACGTCTATCGAACCCTGAACGGCTTCTTCCTTCAGCTGCAGCCCACTCGCCCGCCTTACACCGCCGCCGCGACCTGCCTTAGGCCCGGCTGGCCCTGCCAGTAGCCATCACAGGCACCGTGCGGCAGGCCGGCATTCAAGGCCTGCGCCGCTTCGCGTGGATCACGCGCACCGCTGCGACAGGCGGCAAACGCCTCGATCACCGTCTCCATGTCGTGCGGTTGCGGACTGAGGCGCAGCACGTCTACACCCAGCGCGCGCAAATCGGCCAGTTCCGCCAGCAGGTTGCAGGTCTGTGCCGACTGGGTCTGAATCCCGTTCAGCGCCAGGAAGATCTGGCCCTCGCGGGTGCTCAGAGTCAGGCCCTCGGGATCGTCCAGACAGCGATATTGGCAATCATCCTTGGGCAGGTCATGGTAGCGGGCCGTGAAGCAGCGCGCCGAATAGGCCAGCGGCAGGCGGCCATAGGCGAACACCTCGGTCTCGACACCGGCCGGCCGTCGGGCCTGAATCGCCGCCAGCGTCTCCCGCGATAGCTCCACCGGCATCACCCAGCGCTGCGCGCCCAGGCCGGCCAGAACGCCCAGGGTGCGCTCGTTATAGACATTGATCCCGGTGCCGAGCACGAACGGCACGCCCTGCGCCGCCAGCAGATGCACCGCGCCCATGTCGTTCGCTTCAACGGTAAAGCGGCCATTCGCGCACAGCCGGCGCAGTGTCTTCAGTTCCGATTCCGCTTCCAGCAGCGCCATCGTTGATAGCACCACTTCCTTGCCGGCGGCACTGAGGCGTTCCGCCAAGTCCAGCCAGTCGGTGGTATTCAGGGCATGGCGCTTGGAGCATACGGTTTCGCCGATGTAAATAATATCCAGCGGCGCCGCGCTCATCCGCTCGTAAAAATCGAGCAGCATCTGCTGCGGCCAGTAATACAGCACCGGACCGAGCGCCAGGCGCGGCAGGCCTTGTTCAACGGTTGCCATGGCGATTGCTCCTCACTGCCAGGTACGGTGATAGGCGCCGAGCGTGGTCTGATGCCCCTCGGACACCTTGCCCAGTTCGCGCAGCCATTCCGGTTTTGGCGCATAGCCGGCCGGATTGCGCCGGCAGGCATCAATCGCCGCTCGCCAGACCCGGGTCACCTGGGTGACATAGGCCGGACTGCGCTGGCGACCCTCGATCTTGATCGCGGCAATACCCATGGCCTGCAACTCCGGCAGCAGCTCCAGGGTATTGAGGCTGGTCGGTTCCTCGATGGCGTAATAGGTCTGGTCGCCAACCATGAAGCGGCCCTTGCACAGGGTCGGATAACCGGCCGGCTCATCGGGTTCATAACGGTCGATGAGCAGGCCGCCGAGCCGCGTTTCCAGGCCACGCGGGGTTTCCTCCCAGCGCACCGCCTTGGCCGGCGAGCAGACTCCGCACATATTGGGCGATTCGCCGGTGACGTAGGAGGACAGCAGGCAGCGCCCCTCGACCATGATGCACAGACCGCCAAAGCCGAAGACTTCGATACCGACCGGGCTGCTGTCCAGCACATGGCGCACCTGCGGCAGCGACAGCACCCGTGGCAGGACCACCCGGCGGATGCCAAAGCGCTCATGGTAAAAGCGGATCGCTTCGTAGTTGGTGGCCGAACCCTGTACCGACAGGTGCAGCGGCAGTTGCGGATGACGCTGGCAGGCGTAGTCGAGCACGCTGATGTCGGCGGCGATCACTGCATCCACGCCCAGTTCAGCGGCCTGATCAACCGCTCGCTGCCAGCGCGCCCAGCCATCCGGCTGCGGAAAGGTGTTGAGGGCGACGAAGACCCGCCGGCCACGGGTATGGGCATACTGCACACCCTGCTCGGCGGCCTTGGCGTCGAAGTTCAGGCCGGGAAAATGCCGGGCGTTGGTGTCGTCGCGAAAGCCGATGTACACCGCATCGGCGCCCTGATCGATGGCCGTTTTCAGCGACGGCAGGTTGCCTGCGGGACAGACCAGTTCCAGGGTGGGGGCATTGGCGGCGGGAGCCGGACTGGCCATGCTATTCACCCCGCTCGCGGGCGATGGCGCGATAGCCGATATCGGTACGATAGTAGGCCCCTTCCCAGCGCAACTGCTTGACCAGGTTATAGGCCTGGCTTTGCGCCTCGGCGACGCTGCCCCCCAGGGCTGTGACGCACAGCACCCGGCCACCGTGGGTCACGACATTGCCGTCCTTGGCCTCCTGGGTGCCGGCATGGAAGATCTTCAGATCATCATCCAGATCCTCATCATGCGCCGGCAGACCCTCGATGACATCGCCCTGCCGATAGCGGCCCGGATAGCCACCGGCCGTCATCACCACACCCAGCGCCGGGCGCGGATCCCACTCGGCTTCGACCGTGGCCAACTGCCCCTCCAGCGCTGCCTTGCACAGCTCGACCAGATCCGAGCGCAGGCGCATCAGCAGCGGCTGGGCCTCGGGATCGCCGAGCCGGCAGTTGTACTCCAGCACCTTCGGTCCCTCGGCAGTCACCATCACCCCGGCGTAGAGAAACCCAACATAGCGGCAGCCTTCGGCGGCCATGCCGCGCACGGTCGGCGCAATGATCTCCGCCATGATCCGCGCATGCAGTTCCGGGGTCACCACCGGCGCCGGCGAATAGGCGCCCATGCCACCCGTGTTCGGACCCTGATCGCCATTGTCGCGGGCCTTGTGATCCTGCGACGAGGCCAGCGGCAGAATGAAGTCGCCATCGGTCATGACGATGAAGCTGGCTTCCTCGCCGACCAGGAATTCCTCGACCACTACGCGTTGACCGGCAGCGCCAAACGCCGTACCGCTGAGCATGCTCCGGGCGGCAGCGATGGCCTCCTCGATGCTCTGCGCCAGCACCACGCCCTTGCCCGCCGCCAGCCCATCGGCCTTGACCACCAGCGGCGCACCCATCTCGCGGATGAAGGCTTCGGCAGCATCGGCGTCGGTGAAGCTCTGGTAGCGGGCCGTGGGAATGGCGTGCCGGGCCAGGAAATCCTTGGCAAAGGCCTTGGAACCTTCCAGCTGTGCCGCTGCCTGCCGGGGCCCAAAGCAGGCTAAGCCCGCCGCCGCGAACAGATCACTGATGCCCAGAACCAGCGGCACTTCCGGGCCGATGATGGTCAGATCGACATGATGCGCCTGGGCAAACCGGAGCAAATCCGGCGGATCATCGGCGGTGATCGCGATATTGGTCACCTTGGGTTCCAGGGCGGTGCCCGCATTGCCCGGCGCGACGTAGACATTGCTGACCCGGCTGGACTGCGCCACCTTCCAGGCCAGGGCATGTTCGCGGCCACCGCCGCCAACGATCAGGATATTCATGCATGTACCCCTCAACCGCAGTCCTCTCCCGCAGGGAGATGCGGAATTTTGTTAGTGCCGGAAATGCCGCATGCCGGTAAACACCATCGCCATGCCGTGCTCATCGGCGGCGGCGATCACCTCGGCATCGCGCATCGACCCGCCCGGCTGCACCACGGCGGCAACACCAAACTCGGCAGCGGCGTCGATGCCATCGCGGAACGGGAAAAAGGCATCGGAGGCCATCACTGATCCCTGCAGGCTCAACTGCGCATCGGCGGCCTTGATCGCGGCGATGCGCGCCGAATAGACCCGGCTCATCTGTCCGGCACCCACCCCGAGCGTCATGCCGTCGTGGCAGAAGACGATGGCATTGGACTTGACGAACTTCACCACCTGCCAGGCAAACAGCAGATCGGCCAGTTCCGCCGCGCTCGGCTGACGCTGGCTGACCACCTGCAGATCGGCCAGGCCCACCTGACCCAGATCGCGATCCTGCACCAGCAGGCCACCGGTGACGCGCTTGTAATCCCAGCCCGGTATCCGTTGTGCGCCCCAATCGCCGCAGGCCAGCACCCGCACGTTCTGCTTGCTGGCCGTCACCGCCAGGGCCTCGGGCGCGACCTGCGGCGCAATGATCACTTCGACGAACTGGCGATCGACAATCGCCTTGGCGGTCGCCGCGTCCAGCGGCCGGTTGAAGGCGATGATGCCGCCAAAAGCGGAGGTCGGATCGGTCTGATAGGCGCGGTCGTAGGCATCCAGCAGGCTGGCGCCCACTGCGACGCCGCAGGGATTGGCGTGCTTGACGATCACGCAGGCCGGCGCAGCAAAGCTCTTGACGCATTCCAGCGCCGCATCGGTATCGGCAACGTTGTTATAGGACAGTTCCTTGCCCTGCAACTGGCGGGCGGTGGCGATGCAGGCTTCACCCGGCTGCGGCTCAACATAGAAGGCCGCGCCCTGATGCGGATTTTCGCCATAGCGCATGTCCTGCGCCTTGCGAAACTGCACGCTGTAGCTGCGCGGGAACGGATCGCGCGCGTCCCCGGCGCGGATCGAACCGAGATAATTGGCAATCGCACCATCGTAGCGGGCGGTGTGCTCGAACACCTTCAGCGCCAGATCGAAGCGGGTCGCGGCGCTGACCGCGCCATTGCCGGCACGCATTTCATCGAGCACCCGCGCGTAATCGGCGGCATCGACCACCACGGTGACGGCGGCGTGGTTCTTGGCGGCGGCGCGCAGCATGGTCGGTCCGCCGATATCGATATTCTCGATGGCATGGGCCAGACTGCAGTCCGGCCTGGCCACGGTCGCCTCGAAGGGATACAGGTTCACCACCAGCAGATCAATCGGCGGGATGTCATGCGTGCTCATCGCCGCCTCGTCCTGACCGCGCCGGCCCAGCAGGCCGCCATGAATTTTCGGGTGCAGGGTCTTGAGGCGGCCATCCATCATTTCCGGAAAGCCGGTGTAGTCGGCCACTTCGATCACCGGCACAGCGCTGTCCGCCAGCAGGCGGGCCGTACCACCGGTGGAGAGGATTTCCACGCCCAAGTGGTGCAGGGCACGGGCAAAATCGAGGATGCCGGTCTTATCGGAAACGCTGATCAGAGCGCGGCGAATGGCAGGCGCGGGGGTCGGGTTCATGCGAGGAGTCCGTGCGTCGGGGAGAGGGAAAGCGCGGTCGTAACGGGAACGGGTGTGTCCGCGGTTTTACAGGATATCGGCGGCAAGCGGACCAAAGTACAGGTCGTAGAAACGATCCTTGTCCGGGTCGTACTGCATCAGTTCGCCATTTTCCAGGTCGTAGTACCAGCCATACATGCGCAGGCCACCCTCCTCGACCCGCTGACGAATGAAGGGAAATGTCATCAGATTATTCAGCGAGGTGCGCACCCCGGCGCGCTCGCAGGCGCGCTGCCTGAATTCGCGGCTGGCATCCGGCCAGCGCCGCAGCACCTCATCGCGAGCCGGTGCGGCGATCCGCACCCAGGGGGCGATATAGCCCTCGCCCTCGTCGTTCTCGCCATAGCCATCGAGCAGCGCGCTGATGCCACCGCAGTGGGAATGCCCCAGGACGATGATGTTGTTAACTCGCAGATTGCAGACCGCGTATTCCAGTGCAGCGCTGGTGCCGTGAAAGCGGCCGGTGGTCTCGTAGGGCGGGATCAGGTTGGCCACATTGCGCACCACGAACAGGTCGCCCGGTGCTGAATCAGTCAAAATTGCCGGATCAACCCGCGAATCACTGCAGCCTATCAGCAGGGTACGCGGCGTCTGGCCCTTCATCGCCAGCCGGTTGTACATCTCCCGGTTAGGTTCAAAACTCTTGACGCGAAAGCGCTGGAAACCTTGCAATAGTTCATTGATTTCGGTCATGGTGCCATCTCCCGTTAAGCCGTGGTCTGGCATGCATTATACCTGTCCTTCACCAAGCTTTCGCCTGGAGACGCCCCATGCAGTGCGCCATCTACAAGAGCCCGAAAAAGCAGGATACCTATCTGTACATCGCCACCAAGGATGACTTTTCCGCCCTCCCCGATCCGCTGCTGGCGATGTTCGGCACGCCGGCGCATGTCATGGACCTGGACCTGCACCCGCAGCGGCGCCTGGCCCAGGAAGACACCGCCGAAGTGCTGCACAACCTGCGCGAGCGCGGCTGGCATTTGCAGATGCCGCGCCGCGACGATCTGTTCATGCCGCATCACTGACTGCACACATAACCCGCCATCGTTCCACGCCCTTGCCGCTCATCCGCCCAGGAATGCCCGCCGATGTTCTCCGAACGCGTCGATCGCCTGACCAGTTCGCTGATTCGCGAACTGCTCGCCCTCACCCAGAAACCCGACATTATTTCCTTCGCGGGTGGCCTGCCCGCACGCGAGGCGATGCCGCCGCTGGATTTGGCCGCGCTGCCGCCTGAGCTCAGCCAGTACGGCACCACCGATGGCGAGCCGGAACTGCGCGCCGCCATTGCCGCGCAACTGCACGGTCTGGGCCTGCGCTGCCGCGCCGAGCAGGTACTGATCACCAGTGGCTCGCAGCAGGGCATCGATCTGGTGTCCAAGCTGTACATCGATCCGGGCACGCCGGTCGCGGTGGAAGCGCCGAGCTATCTGGCCGCGCTGCAATCGTTTCGCCTGTTTGGCGCGCGCTTCGAGGAACTGCCGCTGACCGCGCACGGCATCGATCCGGACCAGTTGCGTCAGGTGATCCAGCGCCAGCGGCCGGCCTTTGTCTACCTGATCCCGACCTTCCAGAACCCGGCTGGCGTCTGCTACGACGCCGCGACCCGCGCCGCAGTGGCAAGCGTGCTGCGCGACACCGGCACGCCCCTGCTGGAGGATGAGCCTTACCGGGAACTGGTTTATGAAGCGGTGGATCGCGGTCCGCTGTGCGCACAGCTCGAGGACGGCAATAGCTGGATGTACATGGGCACCTTTTCCAAGACCGGCATTCCCGGGCTGCGCATCGGCTATATCGCCGCGTCCGAGGATGTACAGCCCTATCTGGTGCGCCTCAAGCAGTCCACCGACCTGCACAGCAATCGCATTGGCCAATGGTGGTGCGCCCGCTTCCTGACGGGCGCCGATTACCCGGCGCATCTGCAGCGGCTGCGTGCCTTCTACCGCGAGCGGCGCGATGCGATGCAGTCGGCGCTGACCCGTCATCTGGGCGAACTGGCGGACTGGACCCTGCCCCATGGCGGGCTGTTTTTCTGGGTGCGGCTCAAGGGGGGCGGCGATACCCGGGCGCTGCTGGTGCGGGCGCTGGAACGCAAGGTCGCGTTCATGCCCGGTGAGGCCTTCTTCGCCAATGCCGGTGCTGGGCACGGCGCGTTCATGCGCCTGAACTTCAGCCACGCCACGCCCGAGCAACTGGAGCGCGGCCTGGCGGTACTGGCGGAGGTGATCCGCGAACAGCAGGAGCAGCCGCGTCAGGCAAGCGTCGCCGGTGTCGTGGCCATCTGAACACTGGCCAGCCAGCGGCAGCGTGCTTTCGCCCGCAGCGCACCCGCTGCCGCAACTGATCGGACGCCCGCGCTTTAATCCTGAAAACGCGGTTGCCGCTTCTGCATCGCTGCCGTGATCGCCTCGCGGGTATCATCGGACAGCAGCATGGCGGCATTCCAGGTCGCCACATAATCCAGGCCATCGGCAACACTGTGATCGCGGCTGTAATTGAGCACCTGCTTGATGCCGCGCACGGTCAGCGGCGATTTTGCGGCAATGCTGAGCGCGATCGCCCGTACTGCATCACGCAGTTGTACGGCGTCGGCATACACCCGGTTCACCAGCCCCATCGCCTGTGCCTCGGCAGCATCGAACTGACGGGCGGTAAAGGCCAGTTCACGCACCCGGCCCGCACCGATCACCTGCGGCAGACGCTGCAGACTGCCCACATCGGCGATGATCGCCAGATCCGCTTCCTTGAGCGAAAACGCGGCCTCGGCACTGGCATAGCGCATATCACAGGCAGCAATCAGGTCCAGCCCGCCGCCAATGCACAGGCCCTGCACGGCGGCCAGCACCGGCTTGCGGCACTGTTCCAGCGCGGTGAAGGAAGCCTGCAGATCCAAAATGGCGCGGCGCAACTGCTCTTCCTTGCGCCCAGGGCCGCTGGTTTCAACCGCATCCAGCACTTCGCCCATCAGTTCAAAATCGATGCCCGCGCAAAAATGCCGGCCCGCGCCACTCAGCACCGCCACCCGCACCTCGGGGGTCTCATCCACCCAGCGCAAGGCCGCACCGATTTCCCGCCACAATGGACCGTTGAGCGCATTGGCCTTGTCGGGGCGGTTGAGTTCAATCCAGGCAACCTGATCACTCAGGCTCACAGTCAGGCAACTAAAATCCGGCATTGCGGCGCTCCAGAAAGCGGGAAGTCCAGCATCAGGACGGTTGATTCGGCCGCCGCCACCATGATTTGAACAGCGCCTTGAATTTGCGCCCGATGCCCCAGCGCTCGTTAGCCAGGGCTTCGAGAAAATCAGCCAGCGCTTTGGATTGCTCGATGGTGTACAAAGTCAGCACGGTGGTCGGCACGAACACCAGCATGAACATCAGCAGGCGATACCAGCTCGGCTCGCCGGCTTCATCAAATACGTTCATGCCCAGAATACCGGTCGTGATCGTACCAATCATGCCAAAAGTGGTCACCACGGTCAGCCGCACCACGGTATTGGCCTGCCGGCGAATGCCATCGCTTTCCAGATAACCATGCATGTCATAGACGGACTGACGCACCTCGTTATACAGGCGTGGCGTATCCAGATGGCGCACGCACATCTGGTACAAATCGCGCAGTTGCATCTGGTTGGACAGCTCATGAAACCAGTAGCGGTGGGTAAAGCGCAGGAAGATTTCCATGGTGTGGCGAATTTCACGCTTGAAGCGCTTGACCGATTCCACGTCCTGAATTTCCAACCGGCTGAGCGCCACCACCAGGCGATCCGATAGCATCAGCAGCGCCACCTTATGCATATGCGCGATCAGGAACAGCAGAAAATACTGGTGGCGAAAATGGCCGAGCAAACCATTTTCAGCATCGGTGAAGAAGTGATCCTTATGATTGCCGACAATGACGAAGGCGTGTCCGCAGCACATGGTGCGGGTGTCGATCCAGTCGTGACCCTCGCGATCCTCGCGATAGCGGTCATAGCAATAGCGGGTTTCGAAATCCTGCAGATAACGCGCTGAATACGGCAATGAACCCGAGGCGCCCGGCCCGGCCACCAGACCCAGGCGCACATAGTCACCACGGGTCAACTGGCGCGGATCATCCAGCGCCAGATAGCCCATCAGCGGCATGCGGTGGTATTCGATCTGCCGATAGCGCAGCGCGCCATTACGATCGGAATAGTGCAACACCATCGGTCGCAGCAGGTATTCCCAGTGCGCCGCCATGCGCGGGGTGCGGTGCTCACAGGCAAAGCGCAGGAATTTGTCGCGATTCTCGTAATCCGAGGCCGCCAGCACCGCGCCGGTGTGATCGAGCCATTCGATCTTGCTCAGGCAGTGCCCGCCCTGACCCGCGGCGGTCCAGTTTGGTGGATAGGCGCGGCCAAAGCGGGCCAGCGCATCCTGGGCCCGATGCAGCGACAGATCATTGGTATGGATTTCCACCACCAGAATGGCGATGTCCAGATCGAGAAAGAAATACAGGTCGATATGGGCGATCTCGAACAGCACCGGTGTTTCGCCGGCTTCGAAGGTCACCCGCGCCCGCGCGACATCGGTGCGGCGGAATACCTTGATCGGCGATTCGCCATAGCCGGCATCGTCGCCCGCGCCACGTCCACTGCCCTCGCCATAGAGAAAACGCTGCACATAGGGCAGGAAGGTGATGAACTCGGCGTAGTGCCGTTCCTTGAATTCGGCTGGATCGCTGGGAAACTCGTCGTCCACTTCAGCCCAGGGATTGTCCGGCGCCAGTTGCAGCAGTTCCCAGTGCTTCTGAATCTGCGAAGTCTGGAATGGCATCAATTGCAATGGCCAGAGCAGAATTTGCCGGAAATGGCGGACATGAGCAGCGCTGTTGTTGTCGGTATTGCTCAATGTTTCAGCCCCTGCTGCAAGACGGTAAAGACGCATTACCTCGCCCCTGTTCCCTTTCCCAGTCGGGACAGGGAACAGGGGTAAGGTCCGAACGACCGAACCCTGAACGGCTCTTAGGCTTCAACCACCGGAATCTTGCCGATCTTCAACTGCCATTCCTTCGGTCCGGTCTTGTGGACGCTGGAGCCCTGCGAATCGACCGCCACCGTCACCGGCATGTCCTTGACCTCGAACTCGTAGATCGCTTCCATGCCCAGATCTTCAAAGGCCAGCACCCGCGCTGACTTGATCGCCTTGGACACCAGATAGGCGGCGCCGCCGACCGCCATCAGATAAACCGCCTTGTTGTCCTTGATCGCACTGATCGCCAGATCGCCGCGCTCGGATTTGCCGATCATGCCCAGCAGGCCGGTCTGTTCCAGCATCTGCCGGGTGAATTTGTCCATGCGCGTCGCGGTGGTCGGACCGGCGGGGCCGACGACTTCATCACGCACCGGATCAACCGGACCGACGTAGTAGATGAAGCGGTTGGTGAAATCGACCGGCAGTTTCTGCCCGGCGCTAAGCATGTCGGTCATGCGCTTGTGGGCGGCATCGCGACCGGTGAGCATCTTGCCGTTGAGCAGCAGCACCTCACCGGTCTTCCAGGTCGCTACGTCCTCGCGGGTGACGGTGGCCAGATCGACGCGGCGGGCATTGGTCGGCGCATAGGTCAACTGCGGCCAATCCTCCAAGCTCGGCGGCTCCAGCTTGGCCGGACCGCTGCCATCCAGATGGAAATGCGCGTGACGGGTGGCGGCGCAGTTTGGCACCATCGCGATCGGCAGGTTGGCAGCATGGGTCGGGTAATCGAGCACCTTGACATCCAGCACCGTGGTCAGGCCGCCGAGACCCTGCGCGCCGATGCCCAGGGCGTTGACCTTTTCATACAGCTCGATGCGCAATTCCTCGGCGCGATTGGCCGGGCCACGGGCGATCAGTTCCTGAATGTCAACCGGGGCCATCAGCGATTCCTTGGCCAGCATGAAGGCCTTTTCCGGCGTGCCGCCAATGCCAATGCCGAGAATGCCCGGCGGACACCAGCCCGCGCCCATGGTCGGCACGGTCTTGAGCACCCATTCGACCAGATTGTCGGACGGGTTGAGCATGGCGAACTTGGACTTGGCTTCCGAACCGCCGCCCTTGGCCGCACAGATCACCTCGACATGGTGACCGGGGACGATTTCGTAATGCACCACCGCTGGGGTATTGTCCTTGCTGTTCTGGCGCTTGCCGGCCGGGTCGCGCAGCACCGAGGCGCGCAGTTTGTTCTCCGGGTTGAGATAGGCGCGGCGCACGCCCTCATCGACCATCTCCTGCACCGACAGCGTCGCATCCCAGTGCACGTCCATACCGACCTTGAGGAACACCAGAGCAATGCCGGTGTCCTGGCAGATGGGCCGGTGACCCTCGGCACACATCCGCGAGTTGATCAGGATCTGCGCGATGGCATCCTTAGCCGCCGGGCTTGCCTCGCGTTCATAGGCTGCTGCCAGCGCCTTGATGTAATCGACCGGGTGGTAATAGCTGATGTACTGAAAGGCGTCGGCGATGCTCTGGATGAAGTCTTCTTGACGAATGGTGGTCATTGCGCGCTCCTAGGGGCAGGAATGCCAGGACACGGCGCCGCGCCCCGGCTCGATCTTCGGTGCAACGGGGTGCATTTTAGCAGTATTCACGCCCGGCGGCGGTGCGCCCTGGACCGGGCAACTCCCTGTTCATCCGCCAGCCGTCACCCGTGCGCGCTTTCCGCTACGCTTAGCGTCGATTTGCATTCAAGCTGAGCCTCTCCAATCCAACACCGGTGGACATGCGCCACCCCCACTCTCTTCAGGAGCTGCCCCGCCCATGGCTGACGATTTCAGCGAAAACGCTCTGCGTTATCACCGCATGGCCCCGTATGGCAAGATCGAAGTCACCCCGACCAAACCGCTGGCCAACCAGCATGATCTGGCGCTGGCCTATTCGCCGGGCGTTGCCGCTGCCTGCGAGGTCATCGTCCAGGATCCGCGCGAAGTGTCTACCGTCACCGCGCGCGGCAATCTGGTGGCGGTGATCACCAACGGCACCGCCGTGCTCGGCCTGGGCGACATCGGCCCGCTGGCGGCCAAACCGGTGATGGAAGGCAAAGGCGTACTGTTCAAGAAATTTGCCGGAATCGACGTGTTCGATATCGAAATCAACGAGCACGATCCCGACAAGCTGGTGGAGATCATTGCCAGTCTGGAGCCCAGCTTCGGCGGCATCAATCTGGAAGATATCAAGGCTCCGGAATGCTTCTACATTGAACGCCGCCTGAGCGAACGGATGAAGATTCCGGTGTTCCACGATGACCAGCACGGCACCGCGATCATCACCGCCGCCGCCGTGCTCAACGCCCTGTCGCTGGTCGGCAAGGATATCGGCCAGGTCCGGCTGGTCACCTCCGGCGCTGGTGCTGCGGGCATCGCCTGCCTGAATCTGCTGGTCGGCCTGGGGCTGCGCCGCGAGCACGTCATCGTCTGCGACAGCCGCGGGGTGATTTACAAGGGACGGGGACCGCTGGATCCGGAAAAGGCCGCCTATGCCGCAGAGACTGAGGCGCGCACTCTGGCTGAGGCACTGGTGGGCGCCGATGTGTTTCTGGGCCTGTCCAAGGCCGGGGTGCTGACTGGCGATATGGTGAAAACCATGGCCACGCAGCCGCTGATCCTGGCGCTGGCTAATCCGGTGCCGGAGATCATGCCCGAAGAAGCCAAGGCCGCCCGGCCCGATGCGATCATCGCCACTGGCCGCTCGGACTATCCCAATCAGGTCAACAACGTCCTGTGCTTCCCGTATATCTTCCGCGGCGCACTGGATGTCGGCGCGACCACCATCAATGAAGCAATGCAACTGGCCTGCGTGCGTGCCCTGGCCGCACTGGCACGCGAGCCGCATTCCCTGGAGGAAACCGCCGCCTATGGTGACCAGCCGCTCAGCTTTGGCCCGGAATATCTGATTCCCAAGCCCTTCGAGCCGCGCCTGCTGCTGACCCTGCCGCTGGCGGTCGCCCGGGCTGCCATGGACAGCGGCGTCGCTACCCGGCCGATCCGCGACTTTACCGCCTATCACGCCCAGCTCAGCCAGCGGGTCTATCGCTCTGGCCTGGTGATGCGGCCACTGTTCGATCGCGCCAAGACCGACCGCAAGCGGGTGCTGTATGCCCAGGGCGAGGAAGAGCGGGTCCTGTGGGCGGCGCAGGCAGTACTCGATGACGGCCTGGCCACGCCGATCCTGATTGGCCGGCGCTGGCGGGTGGAACAGCGCATCGCTGAACTGGGCCTGCGCATTCGCCCCGACCGCGATTTCGAGCTGGTCGATCCACAGAACAACCCCTACTACGAAGACTGCTGGCAGGAATATCACCGGCTGTGCGGCCGCCAGGGCGTCGACCCGAGCAAGGCACGCATCCGCGTCAATACCCGCGCCACGGTGATCGGCGCGCTGCTGCTGCGCCTCGGTCACGCTGATGCCCTGCTCTGCGGCCTGATCGGCGGATACCCCGACCACGTCGAATATGTACTGGACATCATCGGCCTGCGTCCGGGCGTCAAAACCCCGGCGGCGATGAACATGCTGATCACTGCCCACGGACCGCTGTTCTTCTGCGATACCGACTTCAACGCCGATCCCAGCGCTGAGCAAATCGCCGAAATCGCCCTGCTCGCCGCCGAGGAGGTCGCCCGCTTCGTACCACCGAAGGTAGCGCTGCTGTCGCATTCCAGCTTCGGCTCGCACCCGGCGCCGCAGGCGCGCAAGATGGCCGAGGCTCTGGAACTGATCCGCCAGCGCGCCCCGGATCTGGAAGTGGAAGGCGAGATGCGCGGCGATGCTGCCCTGTCCGAAGAGCTGCGCAGCCGGGTGTTCCTGCATTCGCGGCTCAAGGGCGCGGCCAACCTGCTGATCATGCCCAACATCGATGCCGCCAACATTGCCCACAACCTGATCAAGGAAGTGACCCAGAGCGTCTCGGTCGGACCGATCACGCTCGGATTGGCACAGCCGGCGCATATTCTCACCCGCTCGGCCACCGCGCGGCGCATCGTCAACATGACTGCCATCGCGGCCGTCGACGCCCAGGAGCAGGCCCTGCAACAACGGCTCACGGCCCGCTAGGTATCCGGCGGGTTGATCTGGTTTCACGCCAGCCGTCGGGCCAGCCCGGTATCCCCGCGCAAGCGGGGATTTTCACTCCATTCCAGGCCGCGCGGCCGGATTGCCGCCGAAGTCGCGCATGACGCTGGACACAAGGCAATGACCGGCGCGGACCGACTTTATCCTGGCGCATCGGCCACGGCCGGATGCGCCATCTTGGCGCGCTCCACCGGGCGTGTTGCACTATTTTTGGGTCAACCAGACCCGGTTTGCCCCATTTGCTGTCGCTGGCTATACTCGAAACCACCCTGTCTTGTCCTCCACCCCCCTTCAATGGCTGTTTATCATTATGAAAGGGCTGGATTTCCATATCGGCGGTGGCATGACTCAAAATTTTCGCTGCGCGCTGGGCCAGCGGCCCATCAGTGGCACGTCATTTGTCTTTGCTCTCCCGATCTCTATCCCGCAAGCAAGCGAACCTACTCATGCAGCAGACGCGCACTACCGGCTTGTACCGGCCCGAATTTGAACGAGACAGTTGTGGCTTCGGCCTGATCGCCCAGATGGACAACCGGCCCAGTCACTGGCTGGTGCAGACATCCATCGCCGCCCTGGCCCGCCTGACCCACCGCGGCGCGGTCGCGGCGGATGGCAAGTCCGGCGATGGCTGCGGCCTGCTCCTGCAGAAACCCGACCGCTTCCTGCGCCAGGTCGCAACCGCGGCCGGCATGACCCTGGGCGAGCACTACGGGGTCGGCATGGTGTTCCTCAACCGCGACCCGGCGCTGGCCGAGGCGGCGCGCGCCGACCTGCAGGCGGAACTGGAGCGGGAAGGTCTGATCGTCGCCGGCTGGCGCCCGGTACCGGTCAATCCCGAGGCCTGCGGCGAGGAATCGCGCAAGACCCTGCCGCACATCGAACAACTGTTCGTCAACCCGCCGGCGGCGATGTCAGCCGAGGCGCTGGAACGCCACCTGTTCGTCGCCCGCCGCCGCGCCAATCAGCGCATCCGCGCTCGCGACCCGGTCTACTATGTGCTGTCGCTGTCGGGCCGGGTGATCAGCTACAAGGGCCTGGTGATGCCGGCCAACCTGCCGCTGTTCTACCCTGACCTCAGCGACGCAGGCCTGGAATCGGCGATCTGCCTGTTCCACCAGCGCTTTTCCACCAATACCCTGCCGCAGTGGTGGCTGGCGCAGCCGTTCCGCTATCTGGCGCACAACGGCGAGATCAACACCATCCGCGGTAATCGCACCTGGTCCGAGGCGCGCAGCCACACCTTCTCCAGCCCGCTGCTGCCGGACATGGCCGAGATTCGCCCGCTGGTGAACATGCACGGCTCCGACTCCAGCAGCCTCGACAACATGCTGGAAGTGCTGGTCATGGGCGGCATGGACATCTTCCGCGCCATGCGTCTGCTGATTCCGCCAGCCTGGCAGAATGTCGAGCACATGGACCCGGATCTGCGCGCCTTCTACGAATACAACTCGATGCACCTGGAACCCTGGGACGGCCCGGCTGGCATCGTGCTCACCGATGGCCGCTATGCTGGCTGCGTGCTCGACCGCAATGGCCTGCGCCCGGCCCGCTATGTGATCACCGAGGACCGCCACATCACCATCGCCTCGGAAATCGGCGTCTATGACTACACGCCCGAGCAGGTGGTCGCCAAGGGGCGCATGAAGCCCGGCGAAATGCTCGCCGTCGATGTCGAAACCGGCCGCCTGCTGACCCCGGCCGATATCGACAACGACCTCAAGAGCCGCCACCCCTATCGGCGCTGGCTGCGCGGCAATGTGCAGCGCCTGCGCTCGCTGTACCGCGACGAACCGGAACCGGCGCCGCTGCCGGCCACCACCCTGGACAGCTTCCAGAAGCTGTTCGGCGTCACCTTCGAAGAGCGCGACCAGGTACTGCGCGTGCTGGCCGAGGCCGGCCAGGAAGCGGTCGGCTCGATGGGCGACGACACCCCGTTCGCGGTGCTCTCGGCCCGGCCGCGGTCGCCCTACGACTATTTCCGCCAGCAGTTCGCCCAAGTCACCAACCCGCCGATCGACCCACTGCGCGAAGCAGTGGTGATGTCGCTGGAAACCTGCCTCGGCGCCGAATGCAACCTGTTTGAGGAAAGCCCCAGCTACGCGCCGCGCCTGACCGCCAATTCACCGGTGCTGACCGAAGGCCGCTATCAGGCGCTGCTGGCCAATCCCGACGGCCGCTATCCGCATACCCTCCTCAACCTCAATTACCCGGTCGGCGAAGGGCTGCGCGCCGCGCTGGAGCGCATCTGCGATGAGGCGGTAGCCGCGGTGCGCGAGGGCGCGGTCCTGCTGGTGCTCTCCGATCGCGGCATTGCCCCAGGACGGCTGCCGGCGCATGCGCTGCTGGCCACTGGCGCAGTGCATCACCGCCTGGTGCGCGACGGTCTGCGCTGCGACGCCAACCTGATCATCGACACCGCCACCGCCCGCGACCCGCATCAGATCGCTACCCTGCTCGGCTACGGCGCCACCCTGGTGCATCCCTACCTGGCCTATGATCTGTTGCGCGATCTGCGCGCCAAAGGCGAAATCAGCAAGGGCGACTACCCGACCCTGGTCGAGAACTACCGCAAGGGCATCAACAAGGGCCTGTACAAGATCATCTCCAAGATGGGCATCTCCACCCTCAACAGTTATCGCGGCGCGCAACTGTTCGAGATCGTCGGCCTGCATGACGAAGTGGTGGAGCTGTGCTTCAAGGACACGGTCAGCCGCATCCAGGGTGCGCGCTTCGCCGATCTGGAAACCGAACAGGCCGAACTGGCCGCGCTGGCCTGGAAGCGCCGCGCGCCCATCGAGACCGGCGGCCTGCTCAAGTACATTCACGGCGGCGAATACCACGCCTACAACCCGGACGTGGTGCAGACCCTGCAGCGCGCGGTCGACAGCGGCGATTACCGCGACTACCAGATCTATGCCCGGCAGGTCAATGAACGTCCGGTCGCGACCCTGCGTGACCTGTTCCAGTTCAAGCCGGCGCGCGCACCGATCCCGCTGAGCGAAGTTGAATCGATCGAGGCCATCCTGCCGCGCTTCGACTCCGCCGGCATGTCGCTTGGCGCGCTATCGCCGGAAGCGCATGAAGCGCTGGCCATGGCCATGAACCGCCTCGGTGGCCGTTCCAACTCCGGCGAGGGCGGCGAGGATCCGGCCCGCTACGGCACCGAAAAGAGTTCCAAGATCAAGCAGGTCGCCTCGGGCCGCTTTGGCGTCACCCCGGCCTACCTGGTCAATGCCGAGGTGCTGCAGATCAAGGTCGCCCAGGGCGCCAAGCCCGGCGAGGGCGGTCAGTTGCCCGGTGACAAGGTCAACGCCACCATCGCCAAGCTGCGCTTCTCGCGGCCGGGCGTGGCGCTGATCTCGCCGCCGCCGCATCACGACATCTACTCGATCGAGGATCTGGCGCAGCTCATTTTCGACCTCAAGCAGGTCAATCCGCAGGCGCTGGTATCGGTGAAGCTGGTCGCCGAAGCCGGGGTTGGCACCATCGCTGCGGGCGTCGCCAAGGCCTACGCCGACCTGATCACCATTGCCGGCTATGACGGCGGCACCGGCGCCAGCCCGCTGACCTCGGTCAAGTACGCCGGCAGCCCCTGGGAACTGGGCCTGACCGAGACCCACCAGACCCTGCGCCTCAACAACCTGCGCGACAAGGTGCGTCTGCAGACTGATGGCGGTCTGAAAACCGGCCTCGACGTGGTCAAGGCGGCCATGCTCGGCGCGGAAAGCTTTGGCTTTGGCACTGCACCGATGGTGGCGCTGGGCTGCAAGTACCTGCGCATCTGCCATCTCAACAACTGCGCCACCGGCGTCGCCACACAAAACAACGTGCTACGCCTCAATCACTTCCGCGGCACCGCCGAGAAGGTGATGAACTACTTCCGCTTCGTCGCCCAGGAAACCCGCGAGATCATGGCCAGCCTGGGTATCCGCAGCTTCGCGGAACTGATCGGCCACACCGAGCTGCTGGAGATCCTGCCCGGCACCACCAGCAAGCATGCCGGGCTGGATCTGTCGCCGATTCTCTCCGACGCCGGGCTGTTGCTGGAACGGCCACAGTTCTGCATCGAGCCGCGCAATGAACCGTTTGACAAGGGCGAACTGGCCGAGCAGATGGTGCGCGATGCCCTGCCGGCGATCGTGGCGCAAAGCGGCGGCGAGTTCCACTACACGGTACGGAACGTACACCGCTCGATCGGCGCGCGGCTGTCGGGCGAGATTGCCCGCCGCCACGGCGATCTGGGCATGGACAACAGCCCGATCAAGCTGCACCTGAGCGGCACTGCTGGACAAAGCTTCGGGGTGTGGAACGCCGGCGGCCTGCAGCTGTACCTGGAAGGCGATGCCAACGACTATGTCGGCAAGGGTATGGCCGGCGGCAAGCTGGTGATTTATCCACCCAAAAACAGCCGCTTCGCCAGCCAGCACACCCCGATCATCGGCAACACCTGCCTGTATGGCGCCACCGGTGGCACCCTGTATGCTGCGGGCACCGCCGGCGAGCGCTTCGCGGTGCGCAACTCCGGGGCGCTGGCGATCGTGGAAGGGGTCGGCGATCACGGCTGCGAGTACATGACCGGCGGCGTGGTGGTGGTGCTGGGCGAAACCGGTGTCAACTTCGGTGCGGGCATGACCGGCGGTTTCGCCTTCGTGCTCGATGAGCACAACGCCTTTGTCGACCGCTACAACCATGAACTGATCGACATCCACCGCATTGCCACCGAGAACATGGAGCCGCAGCGCAATTATCTGCTGGCCCTGATCGAGGACTATGTGGCCGAGACCGGCAGTGCCTGGGGTCAGGCGGTGCTTGACGATTTTCGCTACTACGCCAGCCGCATCTGGCTGGTGAAGCCGAAAGCCGCCGATCTGGAATCGCTGCTCGATACCCTGCGCGAAGCCGCCTGAGCGCCGCTGCACAAACGCCCCTCTCCCCGCCACGGAGAGGGGATTGGGGATGCGGGCGGCTGGATCGCGAGTCGTGGCCCTGCGCGCCACGCCCGGCCTTCGGCCACCCCATTTCATCACCGTTTGCCGTTGGATGCACCGATGTCGAAAGCCAAACCTTTGCTGTTCATTGAAACCCCACGCCAGGATCCTACCAAGACCCCGGCCCGCGAACGGGCGCTGCAATTCAAGGAAATCTACGGACCCTTCGACCCGGCGGCGGCGACGACGCAGGCCGGGCGCTGCCTGCATTGCGGAAACCCGTACTGCGAATGGAAATGTCCGGTTCACAACTACATTCCCAACTGGCTGCAACTGATCGCCGAGGGCAACCTGTTCCAGGCTGCCGAACTGTCGCACCGCACCAACTCGCTGCCGGAAGTGTGCGGCCGGGTGTGTCCGCAGGACCGGCTCTGCGAGGGCGATTGCACCCTGAACGACGGCTTTGGTGCGGTCACCATCGGCGCGATCGAAAAATACATCACCGATGAAGCCCTGAAAGCCGGCTGGCGGCCGGATCTGTCCCAGGTCACACCCACCGGCAAGCGCGTGGCCATCGTCGGCGCCGGGCCGGCCGGCCTGGGCTGTGCCGATATCCTGGTGCGCAATGGCGTGCAGCCCGTAGTATTCGACCGCCATCCGCAGATCGGCGGCCTGCTCACCTTCGGCATCCCGCCGTTCAAACTGGAAAAAGAGGTGATACAGACCCGGCGCGAGATCATGGAAGGCATGGGCATCGAGTTCCGCCTCGGGGTCGAAATCGGCCGCGACCTGCCCTTCCAGCAACTGCTCGACGAGTACGATGCCGTATTTCTCGGCATGGGCACCTATCGCTTCATGAAGGGCGGTTTTCCCGGCGAGGATCTGCCCGGCGTTTACGAAGCCCTGCCCTACCTGATCGCCAACATCAACCGCCTGCTGGGCATGGAGCGCGATCCGCGCGACTTCATCGACATGCGCGGCCAGCGGGTGGTCGTGCTGGGCGGCGGTGATACCGCCATGGACTGCAACCGCACTGCCATTCGTCAGGGTGCGGCCAGCGTCACCTGCGCCTACCGGCGCGATGAGGCCAACATGCCCGGTTCGCGGCGCGAGGTGAGCAATGCCAAGGAGGAAGGCGTGCAGTTCCTGTGGAACCGCCAGCCGATCGAAATCATCGGCGACCAGCAGGTGCAAGGCGTCAAGGTCTGCACCACCCGACTGGGCGCACCCGACGCCCGCAACCGGCGCATGCCCGAGGTGATTCCCGGTTCCGAGGAAATCATTCCCGCTGACCGGGTGATCGTTGCCTTTGGCTTCCAGCCCAGCCCGGCACCCTGGTTCGAGTCCTTTGGCATTAGCGTCGATCCGCGCGGCCGGGTGCAAACCGGGGCCACCGCCGCCTTCAAGTTCCAGACCCGCAACCCGAAAGTCTTCGCCGGTGGCGACATGGTGCGCGGCTCCGACCTGGTGGTCACGGCGATTTTCGAAGGCCGGCAGGCTGCGGAGGGTATTCTCGACTATCTGGAGATCTGAACCGGCTGGAGGGGTGGTGGAAGGCATGGACGCTACCACGGAAACTTGGCACACTTGGCGGAATTTTAACCGGACTGCACCGGTGGCGTTTGCCAGGCCATGCCTCACCGTCGAGTAGGCCGCTCGAAAAGATCACATTCATGACCACCACACTCCACAATGAACGCCTGCTGCGCGCCCTGCTCCGCCAGCCGGTGGATGTTACGCCGGTCTGGCTGATGCGCCAGGCCGGACGCTATCTACCCGAATACCGCGCCACCCGCGCCCGCGCCGGCAGTTTCATGACCCTATGCCAGACGCCGGAGCTGGCCTGCGAAGTCACCCTGCAGCCGCTGGCGCGCTTCCCGCTCGATGCCGCCATCCTGTTCTCGGACATCCTCACCGTGCCCGATGCCATGGGCCTGGGTCTGTCGTTCAGCGAGGGCGAAGGGCCGCGTTTTGCCCGGCCGCTGCGCAGTGTCGCCGATATCGAGCGGCTGGGCGCGCCCGATCCGCTGCTGGACTTGCGCTACGTCATGGACGCGGTGCGCCTGATCCGCCGCGAACTGGCCGGGCGGGTACCGCTGATCGGTTTCGCCGGCAGCCCCTGGACCCTGGCCACTTACATGGTCGAGGGCGGCTCCAGCAAGGACTACGCCCGCGTCAAGGGCCTGCTCTACGAGCAGCCAGCGGTGCTGCACCGGCTGCTGAGCGTGACCACGACCGCAGTCACCGCCTATCTCAATGCCCAGGTCGAGGCCGGCGCGCAGGCGCTGATGCTGTTCGACACCTGGGGCGGCATTCTCAGCCCGCGCGCCTATCGTGAATTTTCGCTGGCCTATATGCAGCGCATCGTCGCCGGACTGCGCCGCGAGGCCGAGGGCCGGCGGGTGCCGGTGATCCTGTTCACCAAGGGCGGCGGCGCCTGGCTGGAAGACATCGCCGCCAGCGGCTGCGACGCGGTCGGCCTGGACTGGACCGTGGATCTGGGCGCGGCGCGACAACGCGTGGGCGCACAGGTCGCGCTGCAGGGCAATCTTGATCCGGCGGTGCTGTACGCCAGTCCGGCGCGGATTCGCGAGCAGGTCGCCACGGTACTCGCCGACTACGGTCCCGGTCCTGGCCATGTCTTCAATCTTGGTCATGGCATCCAGCCCGGCGTCGATCCGGAACATGCCCGGGTTTTGATCGAGGCAGTCCATGAGCTCAGCACAGCCGCGGGTCATGCGCGTGCCGGGGCGTGAACCGCAGCAGCCGCCGGCAACCGGAGCGATGGCGCGGCCATCCAGCGTGCGCATCCTCTCCTGCGGCGTGGTCGTGGTGCACTGGCAGCGCGATCACTACGAGTATCTGCTGCTGCGCGCCTACAATTACTGGGACTTCCCCAAGGGCGTGGTCGAAGCCAATGAATCCCCGCTGCAGGCCGCCATCCGCGAGGTCGAGGAAGAAACCTCGCTGACTGAGCTGCGCTTTCGCTGGGGTGAGCAATACCGGGAAACCCAACCCTATAACCAGGGCCGCAAGGTCGCCCGCTACTACGTCGCCGAGACCACCAGCACAGCGGTCTGGCTGCCGCCCAACCCGGAACTGGGCCGACCGGAACACAGCGAGTTCCGCTGGGTTAATCGCCATGAAGCCTGGTCGATGTTGACCCCGCGGGTGCGGGCGATTCTGGAATGGAGCGATCCCATCCTGGGTCAGAGCGCGCGGCGGCGCTGAGGCGTGATCCTGGCGGTTCGCCGCCCCGGAATAGGCAACCGCTCGGAGTAACTGCAGCATGAACCACTACCAGCCACTCCCCTTGCACCACCTGGACGCCGGCGCCGGCTACTTTCGCCCCCAGCAGCAACTGCCCAACCATGTCAGCGGCGATGATCCCGCGCTGACGGTGATGACCGATCTCAGTCAGGTCACCGCCTATACGACAGAACTGGCCACACCGCTGAGCACGGCGCTGGACATGATGATCCGCCGGCGAGTGCGCATGCTGCTGGTGCGCGATGCCAGCGGCCAAATCATCGGCCTGATCACCAGTCGCGACCTGACCGGCGAGCGGCCGACGCGCATTCTGGCTAAGGCGGGCGGCGCCTGGGAAGATCTGCTGGTCGCTGACATCATGACCCTGCAACCCAGGCTGGATGTACTGCGCCTGGAGGATGTGCGGGCGGCACGGGTCGGCGATGTACTCGCCACCCTGCGCCAGATGAACCGTCAGCATGCCCTGGTGGTGGACAACGACCCCGCCACCGGCCGGCCGGCGGTGCGCGGCCTGTTCTCGCTGTCACAGATCGGCCTGCTGCTGGGGCTGGACCTTGATCCGGCGCAGCGCGCCACTACCTACGCCGAGCTGGAACAGGCCGGCCTCGACACCCTGTTCAGCGATCCGGCGCCCTGATCGGAGTTCAATGCTGGCGCAGCGCGTAATCGAGAGTTTCGCGCAGGCGCTGTGCATCGACATCGCTGGCGATCACGCCCTGGCCCAGTTCGCGCAGCAGAATCAGGCGCAGCCGCCCATCCTGTACCTTCTTGTCCACCGCCATCAGCCGCAGGAAATCATCGGTGGTCAGGCGCGGCGGCGGATCGAGTGGCAGGTGGGCACGGGCCAGCAGGGTCCGCACCCGTTCCCCCTGGGCCCGATTCAGCCAACCCAGCCGCGCCGACAGCTCGGTGGCCAGCACCATACCGGCCGCGACCGCCTCGCCATGCAGCCACTGTCCATAACCGACGCCGGTTTCGATGGCATGGCCGAAGGTATGGCCAAGATTGAGCAGGGCGCGCTCGCCGGTTTCACGTTCGTCGGCGGCGACGATCTCGGCCTTGTTGCGGCAGGAGCGCTCAATCGCCTCGCTGAGCGCGGCGGCATCGCGGATCAGTAGCGCATCCAGATTCGCCTCCAGCCACTCCAGGAACGGCCGGTCACGAATCAGCCCGTACTTGATCACCTCAGCCAGCCCGGCGCTCAGCTCGCGATCCGGCAGCGTGTTCAGGGTCTCGGTGTCGGCGAGCACGCAGCGCGGCTGATAAAAGGCGCCGATCATGTTCTTGCCTAGCGGATGATTGACTGCGGTTTTGCCGCCGACGGAAGAATCGACCTGGGCCAGCAGCGTGGTCGGCACCTGAATGAAATCCACGCCGCGCTGATAGCAGGCTGCAGCAAAGCCGGCCAGATCGCCAATCACCCCGCCGCCGAGGGCGAGGATGGTGCAATAGCGGTCGAAGCGCTTTTCCAGCAGCGCGGTGAACACCGCATCCAGGGTTTCCAGGGTCTTGTAGCGCTCGCCATCAGGCAGAATCACCGCCTCGTAGCGCAGGCCTTGCAGCGCGGCGCAGGTCCGTTCCAGATACAGCGGCGCAACGGTGGTGTTGCTGACCACCAGCACCTGCCGGCCAGCGATATGCGGGCGCAACAGTTCAGCCTGACCGAGCAGGCCGGGGCCGATATAGAGCGGATAGCGGCGATCGCCGAGTTCAACGTGCAGGGTTTTCATGGGCTTGGGCAAGTCCGGGCCAAAAGGGAAAAGGGTACGGTGAGCGCGCGCGCTCAGCGCGGCAGGCTGGACGGCAGATGATCGAGAATCTGCTGCACGATGGCGCGCAGCGGCTGATCGTCACTGCTGACCACCAGATCGGCGATTTCCCGGTAGAGCGGGTCGCGCTGTTCGAGCAGGCTGGCCAGACGGGCGCGCGGATCGGCGGTTTGCAGCAGCGGACGCTGGGTATCGTGGCGGGTGCGCTGGAGTTGTTCATCGACCGAGGCGTACAGGTAGACGACGAAGCCGCGCCCGGCCAGACAGCGGCGATTATCCGGGTCGAGCACTGCGCCGCCGCCGGTGGCCAGCACGATACCGGGACGCTGGGTCAGTTCGGCGATCACCGCTTTTTCGCGGGCGCGGAAACCGGCTTCGCTCTCCAGTTCGAAAATCAACGGGATGCTGGCGCCGGCGCGCTGTTCGATCTCGTGGTCACTATCGAGGAATTCACGATCCAGCACCTGAGCCAGGCGGCGGCCGATGGTGGTCTTGCCAGCGCCCATCGGGCCGATCAGGAAAATGCGTGGCACTGTGTGTGGCATGGTGGACGAAATCCGTTAACGGGCAATGTCGTTGAGGGGCGTATTGTACGGTATCCGGCCTACCGGGCGACGGCTGGACACCAGGCCAAGCCCTGCACCTGGGCATAAAAAAGCCCCGCCGGAGCGGGGCTGATGTTTTACAGATGGCCGGGGATCAATCCTGATCGAACACCTCGACCAGGGCATTGCCGGTTGTGGTACCCGCACCGCGCACGATGGCGGTATAGGCACCGGGGTTGAGGGTGGTCAGCAGGGCCGCTTCCTGCGGGAAGTCAGTGCGCATGCCCCGGCCCAGGGCGGCCACCTCGCTGGCATTGCTGGCACTCTGCCAACTCTCATTGAACTGGATCGGCTGCCCGGCGCTGTTGTACAGGGTCAGATTGGGATCGGCGAGCACGCTGGGCACGCCGGCTGTGGCCAATACCGGACCCTTGGCGGTGATCAGCACTTTCTTGGACTGGCTGCCGGTGATGACAAAGCCGGCAATCATGACGCTGTCACCGGCACCGGCCCAGCCGCGGGTGGCAATATTGACCAGCTTCGAGGTAGAGCTGGGGTCTTCGTCGAACACCTCGACCAGGGCATTACCGGTGCTGCTGCCCGCGCCGCGCACGATGGCGGTATAGGCACCGGGGTTGAGAGTGGTCAGCAGGGCCGCTTCCTGCGGGAAGTCAGTGCGCATGCCCCGGTTCAGCGTGCTCACCTCGCTGGCATTGCTGGCGCTCTGCCAATTCTCGTTGAACTGGATCGGCTGTCCGGCACTGTTGTACAGGGTCAGGTTGGGATCGGCGAGCACACTGGGCACGCCCGCCGTGGCCAGTACCGGACCCTTGGCAGTGATCAGCACTTTCTTGGGCTGAGTGCCGCTGATGACAAAACCGGCAATCATCACGCTGTCACCGGTGCCGGCCCAGCCACGGGTGGAAATGTTGATTAGACGAGAATTTTTATCGACGACGGTTGCCGCTCGAAAATTCGCTACATCCACCCGCGTGTTATTCAACGAACGCACGTTGTCGTCATTGGCCGTGCCGCAGGCATCGCTGCTGCTGGCGCAGGTCAAGTTGGGGCTGGAGAACTTGCCGACCGTGGGATCGATATAGCTCATGATCGTGCCGAAACGGCTGGCAATGCCGTAGCCATAGGAGTAAGTGTAAGCACCGATATTGGACGCGTGGGCACGATCATGCGCGCTGCCCATGTTATGACCAAGCTCATGAGTCAGTGTGAGATCACTGCAAAAAGAGTTACTACCGCCGGTATCGGTACCATCACTCACTACCGCATAGCCATAGCCGGCAAACAGGCTGACGGCTTGCTGGTTATAGCCATTGAGCCAGCCGTTGCCACAACTGATATGTGCGGTTTTGCTAAATGGACGTAGCAGTGCGACCAGGTCGGCGCCGTATTGATCGCGCAGGGCGCCGACATTGGCCAGCGTCGGGTCCGTACCATTGGTCAGCGCATCCAGTGCAGTATTGTTGGCAGTGGTATCGCTGTAGCCGACCTGGGCGGTATGCACCAGACGCAGCACGATATTCACCTGGCTGTCGATATAGGCTTGATTGCCGAGCGCTACCAGTTGATCAAGGCGCGCCTGTATACCGCTGCCATAGCGATTCACCATACCAGCGGTATACAGCAGCAGCAGGTCGATGGTGCTTTGGGTTGCCGCCTGTGGCTGAACGACATCGCTGATTTCGGGGTCTTCGGTAGGTTCCGGGGCCATACGCGGCGCGAGTTGCCGGCGTGGTGGTTGCGGACGGGGCGTCGTGACTGGTGGCAGGGCGATATCATCAGCCAGACGGCCATGAGTCAGTCCGGCGGCCTGGGTATCAATCAGCCAAGTAGTACCGGATTCGTCACTTTCCAGCAGAAATTCACCTTCCGGTGTCAAAATGCGGCCAAAATTGCGACCCTGTCCTGTGGTGATCAGTACCCGGTAATGATCGCCATACCCTTGCAGATGCCCAACCCAGGTGAAACTGCCACTGGGATGAACCATCGGTGCATCGGCGACCACCTCGTAACGGGGACCTGCGGGCAGCGAGACCGAAAGCGTGCGCGGTGCTGTGAAGGGTTGGCCAAGCTGGGCATGCAGGCGCACGGCATGACGACCGGGCGGGTTGGCCTTGAGTACGGCAAGCCCACGCGCTACACCTGTCGCATCGGTATCGTCTGCCAGTTCGAATAGTTCACCGCTGGCTGCGGTCGATGCTGCGGTAGCCATGCCACTATCGCCTGTGGTGGCTTCCGGCGCACTCCACGCCGGTGTGACCAATCCTCCGAGGATGAGCAGGCCGCCTACGCAATGACGGGCCAATCGATGCGACTGCGCGGGCAAGGGCTGGGCAAAGCTATCACCGAATTGCGCGTTCATGGTCAGCGGCCTTTATGCTGGAAAATGCAAATTTTATGATTCTATGTATGGTAAATAATACTTTTTTTTGGTTTTCGCCGCTATAGGTAGGGCATGTTATTTCTGATCATGGCTGTAGTTTTCGGGGTTTCTGTACTGTTGGCCCGGTATTTGTCCCGGCCTGATGCGGGACTGCGCATCCTGGATCAGCCTAATCATCGCTCTCTGCATCAACAGCCAACGCCGCGTACCGGAGGGCTGGCGATTCTGGCAGCGGGTCTGCTCGGTAATGCGCTGCGGCTGCAGTTTGCCACTGCCAGCACATTTCCCATTGTATATCTGCTGTCCGGTTTACTGCCACTGGTGTTGATTTCCTGGCTGGATGATCGGCATGGCATTGCTGCGCGCTGGCGCATGGCTGTGCATCTGGGTGCCGCAGCTAGTTTGTTAGCAACTTATGTGCCCTTGATCAATAGACTTGAGTTTGGCGAATTGCTGCTCGCGTTGCTGGCGCTGCTGTTTGTGACCTGGATGGTCAATCTTTACAACTTCATGGATGGCATGGATGGCTTTGCGGGCGGCATGGCGGTGATGGGTTTCACGACGCTGGCTGGGCTGGGCTGGGCGGATACCGGTTTTGCTGCATTCTGCCTGATGGTAGCGGCGGCCAGTGCCGGGTTTCTGGTGTGGAATTTTCCGCCGGCGCGAATCTTTCTGGGCGATACCGGTTCAACCACGCTGGGTTTTCTGGCGGCGGCCTGCAGTCTGTGGGGCAGTGCGATGGGTCTATTTCCGTTCTGGGTGGCGCTGCTGGTGTTTTCACCCTTCAGCGTTGATGCGACCGTGACTCTGCTGCGCCGGCTGTGGAAGGGCGAAAGAATCTGGGAGGCGCACCGCAGCCATTATTACCAGCGTCTGGTGCTGCTCGGTTGGGGGCACCGTCGTACCGTGCTGGTGGAATATGGGCTGATGCTGAGTTGTGCCGTTTCAGCGTTGCTGGCGGTGCATCTGCCCGGCACTGGTCAGGCGGTTCTGGCGCTGGGCTGGCTGCTGATTTATGGCGGCTTGATGTGGGGTGTAGGGCGACTGGAGCGACGGCATGCTACAGTAGCCGCCCCGTGAAGCCTGAAATTTTTCTCTTCAATCTGCCGCCCTCGCTGCGCCGCGCCCTGCTGGTTGTGGGTGATGCGCTGGCGGTGCTGGTCGCGATCTGGGCGGGATTCGCATTGCGCCTGGGTGAGTGGTGGCCGGATTGGCTACAGGATGTGGCGTGGCTGTTTCCGCTGGCGGTGCTGGTCCAGATTCCGACCTTTGCCGCCGTGGGCCTGTACCGGCCGATCCTGCGCTATGCCGATGAAAGCCTGCTGTACACCATCGTGTTGGGCGTGAGCGCCGGCATCCTGCTGCTGATGGCAGTGTGGGTGTTTCTGCGCGAGGGGCTGGTGCCGCGTTCCTCCTGGCTGATTGCCTGGCTGGTGCTGGTGGCGCTGGTGGGCGGTGGGCGACTGGCGTTGCGCCGTGTGCTGCGCCGCTGGTTTCGTCCCGGTGCGCCGCGGGCGCCGGCCATCATTTATGGCGCGGGCGAAGCGGGTGCGCAATTGGTGCAGACCTTGCGCTATAGCGCCGAGTTTGAGCCGGTGGTGTTCGTCGATGACAACCCGCAGCTCTGGGGCAGCGTGGTGCTGGGCCTGAAAGTGCGCGCGCCGTTCAAGCTGCCGCGTCTGGTGACGAAGCACGATGCCCGCCTGATTCTGCTGGCGCTGCCCTCAGCCTCGCATCGGCGGCGGCGGGCCATTCTCGAATCCCTGGCCGGTTTACCGGCGCGGGTGCTGGCTTTGCCCTCTTTGGCGGAGCTGACCAGCGGTGCGCGGCGCATCGACGAATTCCGCGAGATCGATGTCGAGGATATTCTCGGCCGCGACTCCGTGCAGCCCAATACGGCGCTGCTGCGGGCGCGGGTCACGGGTAAAACGGTGCTGGTGACCGGTGCCGGTGGCTCGATTGGTGCCGAGCTGTGCCGGCAGATTCTGCCGCTGCGACCGCACCGGCTGGTGCTATTCGAACGTTCCGAGTACGCCCTGTACGCCATCGAGCAGGAACTGGGTGCCATGCGGGTCAACATGGGTCCGCCACTGGTGGAACTGGTTCCGCTGCTGGGCTCGGTGGTGCAGCGCCGCCGCCTGCAGGTGGTGATGGAGTGCTTCGCAGTGCAGACCGTCTACCACGCCGCCGCCTACAAGCATGTGCCGATCGTCGAGCACAACCCGATCGAAGGGGTGCGCAACAATGTGTTTGGCACCCTGCATGCCGCCGAGGCCGCGCAGGCCGCCGGTGTCGAGACCTTCGTGCTGATTTCCAGCGATAAGGCAGTGCGGCCTACCAATGTGATGGGCGCAACCAAGCGTCTGGCGGAGCTGATTCTGCAGGGGCTGGCTGGGGAGGGTAGCGCAACCCGGTTTTGCATGGTGCGCTTTGGCAATGTGCTCGACTCTTCCGGTTCGGTGGTGCCGCTGTTTCGCGAACAGATTCGCCAGGGTGGGCCGGTCACGGTGACCCATCCGGAGGTCGAGCGCTATTTCATGACCATTCCCGAGGCGGCGCAACTGGTGATCCAGGCCAGTGCCATGGCCCAGGGTGGCGATGTCTTCCTGCTCGACATGGGTGAACCGGTGCGGATCATCGACCTGGCGCGGCGGATGATCCAGCTATCGGGTCTGCGCGTGCGCGATGCGCAGGGCGAGGGTGATATCACGATCGAGTTTACGGGCTTGCGCAGCGGTGAAAAACTGCGCGAGGAGCTGCTGATCAGTGCGGATGATCTGCCGACCGAGCATCCGATGATTCGCCGTGCCCGCGAGGACTATGCACCGTGGCCGGTACTGCGCGACTGGCTCGAGCGGCTCGACCGCGCCACGCATGCCTTCGACTATGCAGGGGTGCGGGCACTGCTGCGGGAAGCCGTCGCCGAATATCAACCGGATGCGGGTATCGAGGATTGGGTCTGGCAGGCGGCGCAACCGGGCACGCCGGGCTGTGCCCGGCAAGCGGCATCGGTTAATCCGGCGACTCGGGATTCGGCCAGATCACCGCGGTCTTGATCCAGTTGCCGGCGATTTCGATGATCTCAGTCGGATGGCCGGCCAGATTCAGGCGGGCGCCCAGCTCAGGAATGGTTTCCAGTTGTTCCATCACCAGACCGTTCAGTGTGCGTGGACCATCGGTGGGCAAGGCCCAGCCCAGGGCGCGGTTCAGGGCGCGCACCGGGGTCCGGCCACTGACCACATAGCCGCCATCGGCGCGCGCCACCGGATTGCGGCTGTGCAGCGGCGTGGCCGGATCAGTGGTGAATTCACCGACGATCTCCTCCAGAATATCCTCCAGCGTCACCAGCCCGAGTACATCGCCATATTCATCAACCACCAGGCCCAAGCGTCGGCGCTGCTGCTGAAAGCTCAGCAACTGCCGGGTCAGCGAAGTGCCCTCGGGGATGAAATAGGCCTCGCGAATCAGGCTTTCCAGATCAGCACGATTGAAATCCGGCTTCTGAGTCATCAGATTCAGCACCTTGCGCAGGTGCAGGAAGCCCACCACCTGCTCGATGCTGTCGCGATACACCGGCAGACGCGTGTAGGGGCTGCGGGTCAACTGCCCGACGATGGCCGGCCAGTCATCCTCCAGATCGATGCCGACCAGCTCGCTGCGCGGCACCATGATGTCCTCGACGCGGATATCCTCCAGTTCCAGGACGCTAAGCAGCATCGCCTGATGGCGCTTGGGAATCATCACCCCGGCTTCCAGCACCACGGTGCGCAACTCTTCAGCGCTGAGCGAATGCGGACTGCTGGAAGTCTGAAGGGTGACCCGGAACAGGCGCAGCAGGCTGTTGACCACCAGGTTGGTCAGCCACACCAGCGGATAGAGCAGCTTGAGCAGCGGAACCAGCACCGCCGAAGCCGGATAGGCAATGCGCTCCGGGTGCAGGGCCGCCAGGGTCTTGGGCGCGACCTCGCCAAACACCAGCACGATCAGGGTCATGGCGACCGTGGAGGCGACAATGCCGGCATCGCCCAGAAAGTGCAGGGCGATAACGGTCGCCAGCGACGAGGCCAGGATATTGACGAAGTTATTGCCAAGCAGAATCAGGCCAATCAGCCGGTCGGGTCGTTCGAGCAGGCGGCTGGCGCGTTGCGCGGCCTTGTCCCCGGCCTTAGCGCGATGGCGCAGGCGGTAGCGGTTCAGGGTCATCAGCCCGGTTTCGGAACCGGAAAAGAACGCGGAACAGCCAATCAGCAGCACCAGCGCCACGCACAGCACGCCTATGTGAAAATCATCCAAGTCGCAGCAACCTCGCTGTGGAAACAAGCGTTGGAGATAAAATGGCTTTTACGGATTGATGCCGAAGCCGTCAAGCCATGGACGTAGCGCGCCCGGACGAGCCTAATAGCGGCGCAGGATCAGTTCCAGCACCAGCTTGCTGCCAAAATAGGCCAGCACCAGGAAGGCGAAACCGCTCAGCGTCCAGCGAATGGCGGTGCGGCCGCGCCAGCCAAAGCGCCAGCGTCCCCAGAGCAGTACGCCAAAAACGCCCCAGGCGATCAGCGACAGCAGCGCTTTGTGCGCCAGATGCTGGGCAAACAGATCCTCGATGAAGAACAGGCCGCTGAGCAGGGTAATGCTGAGCAGGATAAAGCCGGCGCCAATCATCTGAAACAGCAAAGCTTCCATGGCAGTCAGAGGCGGAATGCCGCGCAGGAAACCACCCGGATGACGATGGCGCAGGCGATGATCCTGGATGGCCAGCAGCGCTGCCTGCAGTGCCGCCAGGGTGAGCAGCGAATAGGCGAGAATGGCGATGATAATGTGCAGTTCCAGCGGCCAGCGACTGCTGTCGGCGACGATGCGCTCGGCCGGAAACAGCAGCCCCAGCAGCAGGGTCAGGGCAGCAAAGGGCAGCACGACGATGCCCAGGCTTTCCATCGGCCGCACCATGGCCGCAGCCAGCAGCACCACGGCAATCAGCCAGCCGGTGAAGGACAGGGCGTTGAAGAATCCCAGATTAAGGCCAGCCGGTTCGAACACGGTCTGGGCCAGGATCAGGGTGTGTAACAGCGCCGCGCCCCAGCCTAGCGCCAGCGGGCCACCTTTGGTGATGCGGCCGGTTTGGCTGCTCGCCCGGGCCAGGCGCAGTGCCAGCAAACCGCCGGCAAACAGGTAAAGCAGGGCGGCCAGGCCGCCGATGACCGCGTTCATGATGAAAGGTCGAGTTGTGCGAATAGACAAGAGGAGAAGAGAATTATCACTAAAATGGCCGGATCGCGGAATGTCGTTATGCGCGCCGGTGCTGATTGGATTGCGCCAGGGATGCGCCGAATCCCTATAATTCCTGATTATTCCTTAATCGGTCCATATTGATCGGCAGGCAGCTGCCGCCGATTTCGCTAGCGTCGAGGCTGAATCCCGCATGTTTGAAAATCTGAGTGAGCGCTTGCTGCGCACCGTCAAGAATCTGCGTGGTCAGGGTCGCCTGACCGAGGACAACATCAAGGATGCGCTGCGCGAGGTGCGCATGGCGCTGCTGGAAGCGGACGTGGCCTTGCCGGTGGTGCGTGAATTCATCGAGCGGGTGCGCACGCGCGCCATCGGCGAGGAGGTGCTGCTCAGCCTGACGCCCGGTCAGGTGCTGATCAAGATCGTGCATGAAGAGCTGGTGCGGACCATGGGCGAGGCCAACGCCGAACTCAATCTGCGCGCGCAGCCGCCAGCGGTGGTGCTGATGGCCGGTCTGCAGGGCTCCGGCAAGACCACCAGCGTGGCCAAGCTGGCTCGCTGGCTGAAGGAGCGCCAGCGCAAGAAAAGCCTGGTGGTCAGTTGTGACGTGTATCGACCGGCCGCCATTGAGCAGTTGCGTAAGCTGGCCGGCGAGGTCGGCGTGGAATTCTTTCCCAGCGCTGTCGGGCAGGAACCGGATGTGATTGCCCGCCAGGCGCTGGATCAGGCGCGCCGGCAGGGTTTTGATGTGCTGATTGTCGATACCGCCGGCCGCCTGCACGTCGATGCCGAGATGATGGCCGAGATCCAGCGTCTGCATGCAGTGCTGAATCCGATTGAAACTCTGTTCGTGGTCGACAGCATGACCGGCCAGGATGCCGCCAACACTGCGCAGGCGTTTGGTGCCGCCTTGCCCTTGACCGGCGTGGTGCTGACCAAGACCGATGGCGATGCCCGCGGCGGTGCGGCTCTGTCGATCCGGCACATCACCGGCCAGCCGATCAAATTCCTCGGCGTCGGCGAGAAAACCACCGCGCTGGAACCCTTTTTCCCCGATCGGGTGGCTTCGCGCATTCTCGGCAAGGGCGATGTGCTCAGCCTGGTCGAGGAAATCGAGCAAAAGGTCGATAAGGAAAAGGCCCTCAAGCTGGCGCAGAAGGTGCAAAAGGGCAAGGGTTTCACCCTGGACGATTTTCGCGAACAGATGCAGCAGATGATGAGCATGGGCGGCATCGCCAGCCTGCTCGACAAGATGCCGGGCTTTAACGCCGCGCCGGCCGCGCTCAAGGATCAGGCTGCCGACAAGGAGGTCAAGCGCCTGATTGCAATTATTGATTCGATGACGCCGCAGGAGCGCCGCTTCCCCGACATCATCAAAGGCTCACGCAAGCGGCGCATTGCCGCCGGCTCCGGCACCCAGATCCAGGACGTCAATCGCCTGCTCAAGCAGTTTGATCAGGCGCAGAAGATGATGAAGAAAATGAAGGGCGGTGGGCTGATGAAGATGCTGCGCGGTTTGCAGGGCAAGCTGCCGATGGGCAGTCTGCCGCCGCTCAAGCCCTGATTTTCATCTTTCGGTACGCTGG
>OFSA01000010.1_pt1 | contig 36598 bp, 22 predicted proteins | sample 1543241 | NCBI WGS metagenome assembly OFSA01 (sample SAMN05442508, study PRJEB24371) | freshwater metagenome | isolation source: Freshwater Lake | place: Canada: Niagara | collected 2012-08-09 | reverse complement strand
TCATTTATCACCCTCCAAGTCACTGTTGATAAAGAACATATTCACCTCAAATTTGGCTATGGACTATTCAAAAGAACATTCGCACTCAAAGATATTGTATCAGCCAAAACAGTCAAAAATCACCGATATTATGGACGAGGAATTAGACTCTGGTTACGACCAAAAATGTGGATTTTCAATGTCTGAGGATTCGATGCGGTTGAGATCAAAATGAAGAATGGAAAAATATATAGAATAGGTACAGATGATGCTAAAAAATTAGAAGAAATAATTCTCAACACTATAAAAAAACAATAAAAGTCTAAAATCCCCCGTCGCCACTATGCGAATTATTCAAACTGAACGAAAATATGAAAAGATATGGTCCGCATGCTTTAGCGAAGCTAAGAGCCAAGTTTGGATAATCGGAAGAAAAATATGGAATACGACCGGATGGTAGAGCGCTAGTTGGCGACAATGCTTTTGGTTCTTTTGACAAAACAAAAGAACATTAAAAAAGCAATGAGAAAAAGTATGTCGGGTGAAGGGCGAAGCGACTTCTAATAGAAATATTTATACAAAAAGACGACCCAAAACCGGATCGCCTTTTTTCATTCATGTAAGGTAGAGGGCAACGCCGCATCCCAAACTTTTTCACGTTCATAATTGTAAATTGCCACAGAAGAATACCTCGGAAAAGGATATCTTTTGGCTTTTTCTTCAAGCTCTGCTTGAGTTTTAGCAGTGATTTCAACCGAAGGAAAATCTTGAAATGGAGAATTCACAACTAAACCAAGAAACCCTGGTAACAAGATATCTGCATTTTCCCAGATACCTGATAAACTTACATTTTTTGTATCATTCATAATAGTATTGTTTTTGTATTCATCCACAATATACCATTAATCTCAAATAAATCAAGAAAAGAGTAATAAAACAGCAAATAAATTAATCCTTTTCCTTGATTTTCACTGGCAAAAAAGCACAATTCAAAACATAAAATAGCTAATTTATTATTTGATTCAATATATGCTCAATCCCTCATATAGATACATAGGTCTCGATTTCGAAACTACAGGTCTCGACTTCGATAAAGACGAACCAATTCAGATTGGAATCGTAGAGATTGATCATACAGGGAAAGTGATCCAAGAATTTTCTTCATTACTCAAACCACAGAGAGATCTCAATGAGCTCAAAACCATCGTAGGATTTATCACAGGACTTGATATTGCAGGACTGGCGTCTTCTCCAACCCCAGCAGAACTTGAACCACAAATTCAAAGCTTTTTTGGTGAAAACACAGTTCTCATAGGACACAATATTGCCTTTGATGAGAAATTTTTGCAAAAGTTTTTCCCTAATTGTATATACTGAGGAGCTCTCGATACCTACCCATTAGCTCAAGTATTGTTGCACTACCAAAGTAGTTATGCGCTAGAAATTTTGATAAAAAATACAAAAATAGCAGACCAATCTACTGACGCCGAAAACTTCCATGATGCGCTCTTCGATACCCAAAATGCAATCAAACTTTTTCTTTTTATGATCGAAAAAATACAAAAACTCGCAAATAAATATCCAGTTCTAAACTACTATATCAAGCAAGATGACTTTTGTCTCAGCAAATTCCTCACACAAACCAGCACAGAGATCAAAGTTCCAAGTACGATAACAATCCCCAAACTCAACAAAATCCAACCTGCAAATACTCAAGCACAGAGCAACGAAAAGACGATAAATACAGATGAACTCGAGCATGGAAAAAGATATTTTGTAGGGAACTGTAATCTCAAAGCATTTCTAGAACGCAGCATCGGAAACAAAAATATCATCCTCGCTTTTTCTAATGCGCAGAAACTCGAAATTGCCAAAAACCTCCTCAATGATATGGGGATCAAAAATCTAGGATTTCTCAAAGAAGAACAGATTATCGACTATGATAAATTTACTAATTTTTTCCAAAAGGAATATTTTAGCGATGGCGAAGTCAAATTTATCCTCAAATATTATTCTCACGTAGATCAGGGATATGGAATGCTCGATCTCAATACCAAAAGCGATTATCAAATTTATTACAGCATCAAAAACAAGAAAATCCAGACCAAATATCCGATCGTACTGGCTACGCATCAGGGATTATTTTACAGCATGCAAGAGGGAGATAATGTTTACAAAGATCACGAAATCTTCTTTTTGGACGCAGAACGATGGTTTAAGAGCTATAATTTTTTCTTATCACGCCCATTGGATGTTTATTATGTCCTCAATTTCATAGAAACATTGATGTATAAAAAGGCATTGGAATCTGAATACCTTCATAGGGAGACGACGGACGACGAGAAAGATCTCTCAAATTTTGCTAGTTCTTTTGAAATATTTATCGGTCAATTATTTATGGAAAGCCAAATGTTTTTCGTAGGTAAGAGCTGAGACCAAATGCAAGTAGATCCACTGACAACAAACCCAAATTTTTACAAAACCAATCTCTTACGAGAGCAAATTAGAGAAAACTATCTTCTCCTTAAACAAAGTTGTGAAGCTGATGATTTCCATATATTAGACAAGCATATGCAACATATGGATACTATCTTCAATACAGTCATGAGTATCCAAAAAAAAGCAAACAACACTGATTATTATTTTGTCTACAACGAGACAACCAAATATACTTCACGATCAGAGTTTATGGATATCTTCACGACAAGCGTCTATTTCTTTTCAAATAGCGATACCAAATCTCCAATACTCTTTCCAAACGAAGTCAGAACACCAGCAATTCCAACGATAAATATCAAACTCTACGATAGAATTCTCAATTATATTCAAAAAGAAGAATCCAAGGAATCATTCTTTATTGTTTCTACAAGAAAAGATGAATCTAAGCAGATCTTTGATAGCTTATACAAAAACGATATACACAAAGACTATGCCCTATTGATCGAAAATATCACAGGTGGTGTAGGTAAAAATATAGCCAAAGCCAAAGAAACCAAAAAGAAGATAATAATTGGTGGATATGCTTTCTTACTTTCTGTATATGCAAACAAGATTCCCCTTGATGAAATCATCATTTTCAATATAAGAGGAAGTAATGAGCAATCTATTTTAGACGATATCCAACGATATGCACCTAAATAGGAATATAATCATCGATACAATCAAAGTTCTATGCGCAACAGTCTTGTTGACCGCAATCATTTTGTGGTGATTAGAAAAAACCGGAGAACCTCTAGATCAAAATTTTTCTGAAGACTATGTCAATCAGCCAGATACCGATATTTCAAACAGTATAGCCACAGGTAGCCATGACGCTAGTACAGCTATTTCATTGAAAATAGTATGTGAGAATAATGCCATCATTTGCAAAAAAATTAGCTTTATAGGAGATTTTATCAATGAAGAAAAAGCCAAATATATCCAACAGCAAAAAAAGATTACATCATTTATTAGCGACAAAAATGCACTTAAAAAGGACTTTTTACAAAGTGTTTCATCAATCCAAATAAACGAAATCGAAGGAAAAAGATGATATGCAACACGAGACAAAGTAGTCATAAATATCTGAAATATCTATTCTGATGATGAATTTCACCAGATCTCAACACATGAACTATGACATATTGCAGATTTATGATTTTTGCAAGGAACTGGCACAAAAAAAGATAAAAATTATACAGAATTTAAAAAAGCGGTTTTCTCTATAAATGATCCTTCAGTAAGCTTCTATAAATTATCTCGAGATAGTGAGAGTATTAGAAAAGCATCTGCAAAAAAACAAAATTTTTGTAGTATTTATGGAATGTCAGATCCTTTTGAAGACTTTGCAGAATGTTTCAATTTATATATAAATCATAACAAATTATTTAAATTTTTGGGACAAAAAGACGTAGTATTAGGCAAAAAATATAACTTCCTAGCAAGTATGTTCAAAGGATCATACATCAATGGAGACACTGCTAGTATTCTACTAGCAAAAAACAAACCTACAGAAAGAGTTCGAGATACTACAAAAATATCACTTAAATAATTTATCCATTACAATATACCCATCAAAAAGATTCGCTCTATTATAAAAATTACACTACTCAACGGGATCTTAGTTCCTATGATTTTTTGTAATTTCAGTAAAGCGGCAAACACAACAACAGGATCTTGTTCAACATGTAATGGAACACCAAGCGCAATATCTCAGATAAACACACTGACAAGAGAATTATTATTTGTAATCAAAACAGTTGGGACAGAGGTGCCTTATGCAGGAAAGCCTGTTTCTCCAGTACGATTTGAGGATGGTTATTTCAATCCACCCAAAACAAGCCTTCTTTCTAAAACACTAAGACGAGCCAGAGAATCATTGGGAAGCGTACTAGCCATAGGAAGAATTTTTGTAAATCTCAATGAAAATGGAGTCACTCAATTTCTAGACAACAAAGCCATATTAGCCAAATGAAAAATATACAAAAGAGATTGGGCAAAAATGGAAGATGTTCAACAAGAAATTAACAATAAAAAATTTGCACTCTCTATATGAGGAGGACGAGATAGTCCAGTAAAAAGCAAAACACTAAAAAAAATGAAAGATACCATCAAGACATATCAAGATATTGGGATATTAGATAGCAAATCTGAGATTAATGAGTGAACTACATACAGTCAAATACTCAAATTGGTAGATGATTTAAATGTCCGAACAAAAAATCAAATCATATCACCTAGTTCAAGTAAACTAAAAGAAGAAATAAGTAAATGAACATCTGTACTTATCATAAAAGACACCGCAGTTGATAGTATAACAAAAGCATATGAATGCGTATCAGAACAAAGTTGTGACAATAGCCGATCTCAAGCTAAAATAGATCTCAAAGCAATAGGAAATATGGCAAAAAGTGGATTTGCAAGTAGTCTAAAAGAGATAACATTAGCCAATGAAAGACTAGCAGCAGTAGGGAAAACAGTTTTTCAAAAAAAAATCAGCACTCCAGAAGATCAATCTCTAAAAAATAGATACTGACTCAATGCACAACAGATTGAAAAAGCAGGAATATTGTGATTCAAGAGCAGCAGACGAAGATCACAATGGCAGACAGTCAAAGAATGATTCACAAATCTATTTAGCAATGGACAAAAAGAAACAAAAGATATTATCCTCCCAACAATAACAAATGCACAAGAGAAATCATTTAAACTAACAATGCTGACTTCCGTCAACGATATCCTACAAGAAGCGGCAGAAGAGAAAGATTACGTTAGTATATCACAAAATAATGATGTATTAAGCCGATTCTCTGATTTAAACGCAAAGCTCACAGAGTTAAACAAAACCGTAGGAGAAAAATCTAACAATAATTCACTCATTAAAAATCTTTGAGGTGTTTGTACAAATCAATGCTCAAATATTACTTCTAAAAAATGCTACTACTAATGATGAAAAAAACAAAAACGTATAGAATAATCAAAACAAGTATATATACGCTTCTCTGTATAGGTTTTTTGTGATGATCCAAAACATTCGCAGAAAATTATATAGACAAACTAAATGGACTAATCCCATCAATAAACAAGATTATCGAAAACAAAGATACTGAAAAAACATTATTTACAGACCTCATCAACTCTTTTTGTAATAGTATGGTTTCATGAGATCCTATGATGTATAGCGGAGTAAGCTATAATGCAAAAAATTCTATGTTTATGTATAGATTATGTACCGACAATGTGGGAAATCCCGATATTTTACGAGGTCCTGGGCTTTCCGAAAAAGAAGAATCTTCCTATATTAATTTTATCAAAACCCAAGATGCAAATATTGATGTACTCAAAAATCAGCTTCCTTCTACTTTCTATAAAACAAGTTCATATATAGAAACTCTTTTTGATACTATTGCGCAGAGTTATACAAGTATATATCAAGCAAGTATTTATGGTAAAAAAGGCGATGATAAATTAACCAAAGAGACACTCATAGATGAATTTAGCAAACAATATCTTAGTGGACAAACATATATATCAATTTGTGCAAAAGATAAAAATTATAAATATCCACAAACATGCAAAAAAATGACAAGCTATTTGGAAGACGCAACAAATACACTAAAAAGTAGCACAAATATTTTCAATACGAAACTCCTTTATGAAGATCAAAAGAAGGCAAATTGCATGGTCGAAAAAGATAATTACAACACAATCACATGCGGTCTTTATGGTGGAGATATCACAAAATTTGTAAATCTTATGTATAATGAACTCTTCTTTTATACAAGTTTTGTTCAATATTATACCTATATACTAGAGACACAGCCACAGTTCAAAGTAGATACAAGCAAAAGTCAGATAGAACAAAAACAAGCAAAACAGAATGAAGCATGATTGATGAGACAAAACTTAAGCGATTCGAGAAAAGCAGTAAAGACAAGTATTAGACTACTCAAAGAATTACAAATGACGTTTCCAATGCATATAGGATTGCTTATGTATACAGAAGCGATAAACACATTTGTTCAATCATTCAATAAAACACTAATACCTATTTATACTCTATGAGATATCTTTAGAAATGTCCAAGACACGAAATAAAGCTAAACAAACAATACTCATAATACTCTGTCTTTGGGGGATATCTTTTTCATATTCTTGAGTACAAGCACGAACACTAAATACTCTTTTCGATAGCATCATCAAAGAAGCAGAAAATTCCAAACCAATAGATAAAATATTTGATGGAAAAATATCAACAGAAAATCTCTATACAAAATCACTTAGCATGGTAAAATGACAAACCATGACAACATTCAGAGATTCTATTCAAGAAATCACAAATAATTTAAGTCAAAAGAGTAATAGATCTATCAAAGCGCAAGATGTAATGAATATTCTGTATGATACATCTACTGCGGTCAATCAGCTCTCTTCTGTAATGAATTTTGTTGCTAAATGAGCAAACATAACATTACCAACAGAAGTAATTAATGCAAGTTATGGAAGATTAAGCAACATTATACCAGCTTGTATACATATGGAAAATCAAGAAGAAAGAGCTTGTATAAAACAACGAATAGGAAAACAATACTATACCATAGAAAACAACTATACAGACTTAGGATCATTTAAAACACAAAACTATGGGGAAGATCTATTTACAAATGGAACAACAGATGATAGTGCTTATGATATTTTGGTAGATATCAAAAATATTGGAAATTTATTGTTCACCTCATTTATTAGTCCAACAGAAACACTCTTCTATAGATTACCCAAAAGTAAATCAGCAGCGATCAACAATACATTAGCTAGTATGGCAAATCTACTCGCATGAAACAACGGAACAACAGTAATGGGTACCTTTGGAACAACAAACGGAACAACAAATTGATCAACAAATTGATCAACGAGTTGAACAACAGTACCATCTACAAATTGATCAACAACTACAAATATATCAAATATAAATCAGACACCAACGACAAACGGATCGACAACCAAAGAAGATCCTGCTATAAACGCATTTATTCAAAACACCAATACAACTACATCCACAACAAGTAATTCTGTTGGTCTTTTGGGTATTGCAAAAGGGAATATTTGTTTACCAAGTGTAAGTGCTTGAGAAAACAACACTGAAACAAAGGAAGCAGAACCAACAGTAGCAACTATTCAAGAATACTTGGATGAAATTGAAGCTGGAACAAGTGGGACAACTGCTACCAATGATTACACACCAACACCACTACCTATCGCAACAACCGATATAGACAATGCAAGCGCATCAGAAATTGCTAGCATGAATCAATTAATTGAATCCAAGATAAATAATCTCTTTGATACAGAAAGCACAAAATCATGTACAGAAAAATGTACTGTAGGAACTATTTCAGAACAAACTATGTGTAAGATAGAATGTCTTTGTTTTAGTATCGATTATCCAAAACAAGGAGCTGCAGGATTAGAGTGATTGGATGGACAATTAAAAGTAAGATTTTGTACGATCCCTGTACAACAAAATCGTATAAGCAAAGGGAAAGATATTTATGGACGAGATGATAGTCTAAATAGAATAAAAGCTGTCTTTGAAAATCTTCTCAATGGTGGTGAAATGGTTAAATACGAAAGACCAAAAGAATATCTAGATAGTCCACTAGGAGCAATTCAATGGGCCAAATTTATCTCATTTGAGATAAAAGTATATATCAAATCACTTTTCTCTACTATCCAAAATAGATCAAAAATAGAGGAAACAAAAAATAATACACAAAAGACTGAAGCAAGGACAAAAGGAATCGCTAGTGATGCAGCTATAGATGCAAATAGGAATCTCGTTGCAAATGATCTAGCTGCTCAAAGAGCTAAGAAAAACATATCCGATTCCTATGAACAAATACAAACAAACATAGCTACAGAACAAGCCAAAATTGATGCCATGGCAGCTAAGTCTGATCCCAAAAAAGCAGTGGAAAATAGCAAAAACAAAAAATCCATCATATTCAATGAACAGATGGATCAATTTTTAGAACAGAATAGTAATTTCCGATTTGATGTAACTGAGCAAGTAAACAGTCTCAATACATTGAGTAGTTCACTAAAAAACAAAATAAGTAGTCTTCAATAATATTATAAGAAAGCTGCCATTACCGCTTTCATGATTGCATAAGAAAATGTTATAACAATAACTCACAAAACAGCATTTGTGATAGCGTTTTTTCATTTAGAAATATCTTTGCTTTCATGGAAGATAGCTGTAGCATAGACATATCAAGCATACACTACAAAACACGCTCATACAAAGATACCAAGTTGAGAAAGATATTTGATAAAACGAGCAAAATAATCCAAAACTGTAGTCCAATCCATAATTCCAGATGAGAGCTGATCAGACAAGCTCCTCTTTTCTGCAACAATAGAATTATATTGATTCCAGACATCACCACCAGAAGCAGCCACACTTGTTACATCAGCTTTTACTTGTTCAGGATTTGTAGCCTGAGGAATAATCTCTAAACTTTGAGCAGATACACTAGCTCCAAAGCTAACAAGCATCAAAAAGAAAACAGAAAGGGATTTGCGAAGAGAAGACATAAGCAAAGAATTAAGAATAAAATAGAGAGAAGACTTATTGTGCACAACGTTTTGATAAAGGAGCTTGTTTAGTTATTTTTTCAAAGAGAGCTACAACAGATTTTAATTTATCCATCAAAGACATAAGACGATCTTTGACAAAACTTGTCATAACATATGATTGCATAGTTGTTTCCAATGTGCTCGTTGAACGCTCTAACATAAGCGTCTGTGCAAACATTAATTCGTTAGAAACCTTCTGCTCAGCTAAATCCATACAAGAACTATACAGACTAGATTTAACATATTGATTTCAAATATCAAATGACCATTTTTTAGGATCAGATTGAATAACTTTTTGATAGGCATTTTTGACAACAAAACACAAATTATAATATTTATCACGTAAGCTAAATCCAGTATACAAAGATAATAAAGATTCTATAGAACCTCACTCATCTTGAAGCAAAGGGATATGTGTTAGTGACCGATAATTTTTATATTGTTCCTGCACCATAAGTGGAGTAAGAGCAAGAGTTCCTGTAGATGGGTGCAAAAAAGCATACCATAATTGTGCTCATGTATCAATTATTTGACCTGAATAAGCTCCAATCACGTCCAAACGCCTAAATCATACATCAATCAAATGATCAAATATATAAGGACTTTCTAAATATACTTTTTTTGGCGCATTTTCACAACCTCACTGTCATTCTACAAAAAGTTCTTCCTTACAACAATATGCATATAAATTATCGTATGCTACAGACAAATCTGCATATGGAATGACTCAAGAATAAGCTGACCAAGACCCAATAGTTACACGTGCTGATGGAGTAGACAAATCACAATCGTTCTCTGCAGCAAAACTAACCCCAAACAGAAGGACTGTCGAGATTAGAATCAGATTATAGGTCTTAAATGAAATATTCTTCATATGTACCATATTAATGTAAAATATCTGCCTGTAAAGCAACTTGAACTATATATGGATCCTTATCAGTAGATAAAGTATCTCTCAATGTATAAACCACAGATTTTGTTATCGTATCATAGAAATAGTTTCAACGTAGAGATCAAATAAACTGCTGAGGAACATAAATTTCACCAACCTTACTTATATAGACAAGACATTGTTGAGTGCTGTCTTTGATACAAACACCACCATCGAAACCGCCAAATATTGATCATTCAAGAGGAACTTTTGTATATAATGGTTCTTGTTGTCCAAGTTTAACTGACACTAAAGATTTAGGTGGTAAATGAACCCAAAACAAAGTATCCGATGCTTTCATATCTTTGACACGCAAAGCTGGTAAACTAGAAGTCAAATCTAATTCAAGCTTATAGTTATCTGCATATGCTGAGAATATCTTAAGATTTCCATCTGGAGAAAGAGATCCTATCTGATTATTTTTGAGATCATAAAATCATACATCTTGTCCAAGAGAAAATACACCTCAAGTCAAAAGAGTCTGCAATGGTTTCAAAGAGAATCATCACAAAGTATTTGAAAGCGTTCCAGTAAGTTCTTGTCGACGTTGATTTCTTTGTCTTTGGAAAGTTACCAATCCTTGATCAATATCATGAGACAACTCAGCTACAATTTGTCCAGAATTTCCAGAGAGAGGGACATCTTTGACCGAAATAGAAGGACTTTCTATAGTTAATCTAACAGGATCTGTTTGTTTGTTACCTTGGAAATCTTCAGCACCAAAAACAAAATCAATACTTGTATTTCCAGTAAAATACAAACCAGACAATGAAATAAATCATGTTTCTTGAGAACCTGTTTGGAGGGCAATTATTTGATCACCTTGTTGGATCCACATTTTAGCGACAGCAAGATTATCTTTTCGATTAGCTTGAAGTGAATACGTTGTACCTACATATCATTTATGATCACTACCCTGACTAACAGTTTCCTTTGTACTTGGCCTATAAAGAGATATTGTAGAAGAAGGTCCTACAGAATCAGCAAGAAGCTGTCTTCAAACAACGATTTGATTAGACCATGGAGAAGCGATAATATATTCTTGGGTATCTACATCACCAATATTTTTTAATCAAACAATTTTAGCATATTGCCAATGTCTAGGTATTTCAGACAATGACGAAGTTATAGTATCTTGTGCAGGATCATAATATTTAACCGCAATTAATGCTCAAGAATATGTACCTCCAGATAGAAGATCTATAACAGATTGAGTATTTTCAAATGATTTACCATTTGCGCTATATGCCTTTTCTCAAAGATCAATAGATGCTCCAGTATACTCAGATCACTTAGGTAAAAAGAGAACATATGATTTGTTGAGAAGTGTTTGTGATAATCCAAGATCAAAAAGCTTTTCCTTATCTGCAAAGGTATCTATTCTTTGATTCAATTTAACCAAATAAGCATCAGGAGTATACCCTAAACTATCATGAGAAGTCCAAGTAAATTGAACAGAGTCAAATTCTTGTGATGTTACAGTAAAGTTTTTGACTTCAGGATATGGGTGAACAAGACTGACTTGGAGTCAATTACCAAAAGAGACATATCCATCTCCATCTGGATAGCTAGCACCCAAGACAGCACGATAACTAGGAATATATCGAGATCCACCATCATAAACATAATAATGTTGATCATAAGCTTGGCTTGCTAATTGATTCTTAGGGACAACATGTTGATGAGAGTATTTAACATAGACACCATGAGTATCCCAAGAAAGGACATCAACTAAACCATCTTGATTAAGGTCTTGTGTTACATTTCATGAGAAGACTTTATAATTTGATCAGATTTTCTCAATATAAGGATCAGACCTTACTACATTAATCATTTGTGTTCCAGTAGCATTTGTCTTTGGAACAAAGACACCACGAACATATGAGCTTAAATCATATGAGGATTCCGTAGACATTGCAGTAGTTGTAGAACTAGATGTAGTTGCTGCTAACAAAGGAGATGATGATGTAGTAGTTGCCAACAATGGTCAATTAGAAATAGATGATATTTTAGAAGAGGTTACCTTAGGCGTTTCTACAACACGAGGCAAACCACAAGAGTCATATGCAATCGGAGCCAAATCTAGACGAGTATATACATCATTGATCTTTGATGATAATGATGACATATAATCAGCCGTCTTTTTATATGTTGCTTGATCTACGCCAAAATCTTCAGCACTTGTACTCTTGATAGTATTCAAATAACGTTCAACCAAACCAGCATTTGTATCCAAAGCCAATTTATATGGATTTTCTTGGGAAGCCAATAGTTTACGAGTAGTATCGTCTGCGCCAAACAAACTAACAGTGTATGTTGTATCTACTGTATCATTTCCGACCAATACCGCATCTTGACGATCTACTTGTGCCAAGAATTTATCATAATTATCCATACGACTTGCAAGTTGTTTAATTTCTTTTTGTTTAGCTGAGATAACATTTTGAACTTGATGTTGAACAGATACTAACTGTTTAGTTTCTGGAGTGATTTTGATAGACTGATTAACTACCGAACGAACTGTTTTAATTTTATCCTTAATTTGAGGATCATCTACTTTAGCATCAAAATAAGTCAGATCTTTCTTTATCTTTGAAACCGCAACATCATAATCAAGTGAGGTATCTGGAAGTGTAGTTCATAAGATATTTGTATTTAAATTAATATCTGTTTTTATATTGAGATTGAAATCAATATCTTTGATATTCTTATCAGAGAAGTCAGTAACTGCCTTCTGGGCTTCCACAGATTTTTTAGAAAGATATGTCTGAACGCCATTTTGAGTTGTAGTAGAGAAATTATTAACTTCAGCTACAATTCCATTGAGAAGATTATAAAATGGGTCAAAATTCATTTTGAAGTTAACATATCAATCCAATTTGAAGTCAAATCCATACAATGCTGGATCTTTTTTCCAACTCACTGTCTGATCTAAGAAATCAAATGCCTTCACATCCCAAGTTCTTTGAGTCAATTGTTCTACTTTAGCCTTAATTCATTTTTCACCAACCAAACCAACTCCTTGTTTTACAATACAGAATATCTTACCCAAAAATTGAGCAGTATTTAAAGTAGCTGATATCTCAGGTATTAAGTTTGGAATTTTTGGTGCTGGTGGTAATGTTGGTAATGCAAAATCAACCTTTGGTATAAATGAAGGTAATTCTGGCAAAGTAGGTGGACTTGGTAATATTGGAATATTTGGAATATTGAGATTACCAAAAAGAGATGTAGCAAAATTAAGATCTAAGTTTGTGGAAATATTAATATTTGGAGGTGATGGTAAATTAGGAATTGTAGGAAGAGAAATATTGATAGGGACAAAACGGAACTTAGGTAATTGAACTGTCATTCCTAAATCAATATGAGAAAGATCGACATAAATATTAGGAATTTTAAATGGTGGAATTGGAAGAATTGGAAGTTTGATTTTATCTAACAAAAACGAAAGTCCACAAGAATATGATCCATAACTATCTCTACTACACTTACCACATTTTTGTGACCAGTTTACAGAGAAATCAATCAAAATTTGCCAAGTCTTAATGGAAGATACAATAAGAATCAATGCATCTATATATTTAGAATAGATCTTTGCGTTAGTAGACATCCATTGCATCAATACCGTCACTGTATTTGCTAGGAAACTAGTAATATCAGAAAGATATGAATCTGCCGCATTCATCCATTTAGATAATTGTGATGGAAATTTTTTGTATTGTTCTAGGACTTGTATATTTTGCTTAACATTAGTAACCAACATTGTTGCATTACTATAGAAATCAATAAATTGATTAATATTAGCAGAAAATCCATTACAAGCTCCAAGATTTTGAATACTTGTAGCTATACGAGAATAGAGAGCTTGTTCTTGTTGAGTAAGTTTACCATTGAGTGTTTTTCTCGCATCTAGAGATATTTTACTTGCTTGGAGAATTGGCAAAACTACAAGTTTATGCCCAAGCAAAGCAAATTGAGTCTTGGCTTGATTAAGGGTATCTGTAGCAGATTGTCAAAGTGTTTGATTAGGAGGAACAATTGGTTGTTTTTTTAAGAAGTCTTCATAAGTAGTAAACGCCTTATTAAGGTCTGTCTTTTGTTTTTCCGTAAGTCACAAAGTAGTCGTATTGTTCAAGAGAACTCTTTCTTGTCCTAAATCTATAAGTTCTTGCTGAGGAGATACTTTTCCACAAACATACATAATTTCTGAAACTGCCTCAACCCATTGTTTCAATATTTTTTGTTGACTATTTAATCGACCTTTGAGATAATTGGTATATTTGAGGACATCCTCTGTTGTAACCATAGGCACATTGACAATGATATCTTTACTTTGCAAACGGATAAGAGGAACTTGTTGAAACATAGTAACAAGATTGTCAAATGGGTTGTTTACAAAATCAGATGCTGCAGCAGCATTTTGTGTAGAGGCAAATCAAGCGATCTTATTTATTACAGATCATGTTGATACAGAAACAAATTGAGTATCTTTTGTTGTCTCTTTACCATCCAAACCAATTTGATCAAATCATTTTGCCAAATCAGCAACATTAGGCAAAGTAATGCTGATAGTCATCTTGGTCAAATTATTCATTATATATTTAGTTTGTCTTCCAAGCCAGTCTTTTGCAAGTTTTTCAATAATTCCCTTTGCATTAGCACCGAGGACTTTTAGGTTGATAGATTTTCATGGCTCAAAACTAAATCCTGCAAAAAGCATATCTGTAGTTTTATCACTACCCACAAGGAGACTAGGAGTACTAACTGTATTTGCAGATGCATATGTTGAAGGAGAAACTTTTGTAGGTTTGTCATTGAAAGATATTGCCCCCATTCCACCAAAATTACCACTTGGAATTGATTTGGTCCAAGAAGAACTTTGCGCTCCACGAGAAGACATATATACTGGACTAGTTAATGTATTAGACATAATCAGATTATTGGCAGATGCAACTGTAGTCTTACCAACTTGCACAGGATTTTCACAAGAACCATTTGCAGCTAAATCAGTCATCCAACTTTCCAATACTTCAGTAGGAGCAGAGTCCCCTGTACTAGAAGAAGATGATGTTCAACAAGAATTTTGATATAGCGGAAATGCAGTAACTACACAGTTTCCTCCCAAATCTCTAACTAATTTTGGTATTGCTGTACCAACTCCATAAGGACCGAAACAAATAGCAACTCACATTTGTAATGTCAATGTAGGCACTATATAAAGTCTAACCTGAGAAGGATATGCACCAAATGCAGGTGGCAATCCAGGTAACCCAAATCTTTCTGTAGCTGTTTTTCAAACAATAGGCACAAAACTTGATCAAACCATAGGAATAGGACCAAGTGGTGTAGGCAATGTACCTGGGAAGAAAAGAACAGGCATTCCTCCACCAAGCATCTTATTGATATAGGCAAATACTGGTGCTAATGGATTTGGAGCCTTCGGCGTACATCCAAAAAGATGATATTCTCCAGGAGCTAAGAATGCTTGATTAAATGGAATCATATTAAATGGTGCTGGTGGCTGACATCCTCATTTTCCAAGTTTAAATCACTGACAAAGGGCATTCATGGCTGTATCAACAGACGCCATAACTGGAGCCATTGCCTGATCTATAGCTGCCATATTAAGTGAAATATTTGTATCAGAATTTGTAAACAAATTGGAAACTGACCAATTTTCAAAAAGAGATTTTCAACCAATAGCACTTGAGACAAAATCCATAATATTATTTTGAAGTCCTTCCTTAGATCATCAACTATCTGAAACTTTTGGTGTAGGTATACTACTTGTCAACAAATCATTTCATGAAGCGGTTCCACCAGACAAATAAGTAGTTACCGCATCTTGTAAACTTGTATCAAAAATTTCTTCATAACTTCTATGTGATGACGAACTAGTATTCATAAAATCCCATCTATATTTTTTACAATTATCTTGAGGATTAGTGATAATATCTGGATATTTATCAATAGCGATTTTGCTTTGAGGCGCTTGAATAGATTTCACATCTATAGAGACACTTGGTTTCCCTTGATAACGGATAAGATAAGAAACTACAATACGATCTCATTTGGAAAGATAAATATTATCCATTGCAAATTGAATATCATCATCATATCACCAAGAAACATTCTTACTATCATAATTTCATTGTTCTATTTTCCAAGAAGCAATATGATTATTATCATCGACAGGAACCATCCAAGGACCATTTAAACGATCAACATAAGATGCCTTAACTCCATTTGCCAATCATAAAAATGTAAGTGTAACCTTAACTTGATCTCCATTAACCAAAATACCACCATTTTCATCTTGGTATTGTTTATACACAGAAATATTTGCATCACCAGAAAGAGCAATCAGATTTTTATATCCGATTGTATCGTGACTTGAGCTGGATTCATACGATGGTGTAAAATCGCTTATCGGAGAGACAACCAAAGAAGTAAGTAGTGATTTAGTAGCTTCAGATTGGAAATAAGAAGACATTCCTCACATCAAACTAGATGCAGAGAAACTACTAGGATTAGAACTTACTGTAGAAAGAGATGTAAGGAAATCTGGAGAATTTGCTGGTAATGTAGCAGAACTATAATCTGTATCTGTATTTGCGGTATCTACATCTGAAGTTATATTCCATCATTTAATATGGAGCAAACTCAAATCCTGAATATATAGACTGGAATCTACAGATAAACCAAAACGTTTAACAATAATACTTGAATTTTTTTGTCTAGTATATCGGTTAGCATCACAAGCATAAGCAAGAGAAGAGAGATAATTTGGTTCTCCTTTTGTAAGACCTCCATAAAACACCTTAATATCACCTATACTATCATTGGTTACAATATCCAATACACCATCCTTATCCATATCTTCAAAAAAGATTTGCATATCTGACACATGAGATGGATCTGTCGACATTTGTCCATCTTGAGCATTAGTATTGAGACAAACTAATCTTCCATCTACATCAAAAACTCACCTATCGTTGGTATATACACGTAATTGATCTTTATCCGTACGTACAATCAAATCAGCATAATTATTGTTGTCTACATCTCCTATCTGAATATCTTTGATTCAATCAACCAAGCTAAATAATTCACCGACATCACGATATGGATTTGTTCCTCCATAATTTTTTAAGACTTTAACAGTACCATCAGTAAACACAATAATCATATCTTTGATAGTATCGTTATTGATATCTGCAGAGATAACCTTGAATATTGTTTTATCTGGGTCACTATATATTTGTGTTCCAATACCAGTATCCAAAGGTACTTGAGCTAATTCAACATTATCTGAGATTCTCTTGAGTAATGGATCTCCATAGTTTACTAAGAATGCTGAAGCATATGGGACAGTAGATTCTCCGACCGTCTTTCCATCACCAAATAAAGTGATATTTTTAAAATCTGCCAAGAATCAAATACCTAATTTATAATCAGAACTATCTTCAATAGAAGTATATCACTCTTTTTCAAAGACAGATTCTGTAGTGTATATTCCCAATCATGAAAGCCCATTTGTAGATCATTGAGCAAAAGTAGTTTGTGTACTATATTCTTGAGGTGACTTAAATTGAACAGAAAAAGTATCTAATGATGTATCAGTAGGTAAGACAAAAAGTAAGGTACCAATTTTAGTTCAGTCTAGAGAAAGATTCCAAAGTGAATATCATTGATACATTTGAGGATCCATAGAAAGGGTGATTCCTGTATTTCGTTCTTGAGTATCAGTATCTATAAGTACTTGATTACCAGAGCTAATTTGGTTTTTACCTACAACAAGTGCACTATCAGAAGAATCTTGAAGCAACACAAAAGTAGGATTCTTTATAGTAGAAGAATCTAATGCATCAAATCATTTAATAGAATCAAAACGAATATCACTAATTGAGGAAAGACGAACTTTGGCAAGATCAGGGATTGTAGCAATCAAATCACTTCCTGATACTATAAGCGATGGAGACATATCAATCAAAGGATGTATCTGTCCATTTTGAGCAACTACAAACGCAAATTTTTTGAGAGCACTTGGATCGATAAGTTGTGTGGTTACAGCAAGAAGTTTTGCTGAATTAGTAATCAAATTAGAGACATATCAACTATGGCGAGAACCATATCATCGTTGATTTCACCAATCACTACCAAAAAGATTGAGATACATTACATTCAGATTTTTTTCTGGAAGGAATGGTCTTTGAACGGTAACTTGCTGATAAGCGGGAGATTGCTCCGTCAATGGGATCCCATCAAGATAAGCAAATACATATGCAATTCATCCAGGTTCTTGAGTATTTCCACTAAATTGGTATGGCTTATTAAATATCGTAAGTGTCTTAGTAGTAATATCTAATGGTCCGTCAACACCAAATTTAACCTTTGCTCATGATACAGTATTTCACCAAGCATCACTAACTGAGACAGATCAAGTAAGTTTTGCTCACATATCTAAGAGATTACTATTTACCGTAAGGTTAACTTTTGAAGCTACCCCAGCAACAATATGTACAGGTATTTGAATTACATCAAGTCCAGGTATCTCAACAAACAAAATATCATCTCCTGCCACAAAATTTGGCATTAAACTAATAGTAAGATTCCCTTTTTCTATAAGAAAAGAATTGCTTTCTTTGAATCCACTAGCATTAGCTATCCCAGCAGTAACTAAACCATGTTGACTAGTAACCGTTACAGAGGTATCCAAAAGTCTACCTGATTTTGTTTTTAATACAAAACTAAGCTTTGGAATATCAGTACTATTTTTTAGTGTAAATTGAAGATCACGAAGCAATGTATCGCTTGCATATAATTTGGTTCCATTAGAAGAAACAGTGAAATCTGCAGGTTCTATAGTAAGTGTTTGTATCTTCACAACAGTATCTCATTGAAGAAGAGATAAGGTAACTGTTTTAGTTGTATCTACTCTCGGTGCTTGGTAAACCAATAAATCACCAAAATCACTAAATGGAGTGCTTTCATTACTCTTAGTGGCTCCATCAACAAAAACTCCATCTCCATTATTTACAACAAGATGATATGGATTTGCTGTGCTTTTTATTATATTTCCTTTTTTATCTTTGGCCACAAGAGTAAATGGTATTTGAGTACCAGCTACTACAGAAGATGATGAAGACAAAACAAAATCAACAGAAGATACACTAGTAGAATCTATAGCAGCAATTGGTTGGGTAACATCTGACCAATATTCAGCAAGATTCCCTGAAAATACTGGTCTAGGTTGTTGGAGTATTTGATTAAATGAGCTTTTCCATGTGGTAAACATTTCATTTAAACTAGCTAGAAATTGTGTTGGAGAAGGACCAACTGCAAAACTAACATTAAATTTGGTGCTTGTTGGGATATTTTTCCATCGACATTTCAAAGCAGTAATCCATGGAGAACCAGCTGGTTTTGCTTTAATATCAAAGATCAAAGCACTATAGCTACTATCTAATTTACAATCATTAACTGTTTTAGTATATGTTGGCTCTTCTATAATTTGATTTGCACCTGCTGGAGCTACATAGTTTAATTGACTTTTCTGAAGACTAGAAATAAATTCTGGAACAGATTGTTGTGGGATATAATCACTACCATTGCTATTGATATAAGCAACCTCATATCAAGATCACAAATATGCAGGACTAGTAACGACACCAAGATCTTCATGTCTAGTAAGATAACCAGACATAACATAAGAGATTTTTTTATTTATATCAAAGGAATTACGAACTCCATTTAAATCTTTGCTGACATTGGATTGTACTGTTCTCAAATAACTTGGTAAACTCTGGTAATACAAAAGCTCAGCAATTTGAGGAATTTGATCCTTGAGTGTATTTACAAAGTAGAGATCAGCAAGATATTGTGTTGTACGATTTTTGGGACTTGCCAAAGGATCCGCCTTTCACAAAAGATCAAATGCAGCAGAATATTTTGAGTAATAAGTAGTACGCTTATTTTCTTGTGCAAGCAATAAGCTATTATATTCTTTTGCTTTGTTGATAAGATACAATGTAATAGATTTCTGTATAGCTTCAGGGGTTTTAAGAACAAGTGTTCCATTTTGACTATCATAGACATCTACATCATAAAGATTTGGATACGTAAACTTAACAATATCTCACCCAAGTCATTTAAATGTCACATTTCTATCTGAATCAATTGGTCTATCTTTTGTTGTTTGATTAAGTCCTTCTACAAGGATAGCAGCTGGTTCAGTCGCAATCACCGTAACACGAGATTTAAGATCAGACAAGAGTGTAGTCAAAGAAGAAATCCATGAGGTATCTTTAAATTGCGTAACAAGATCAGGATCATTAAATGGATTGATCGCTTTCCCTGCATCATCTTTTTGATCAGAAAAAGAAGCTACTTGTTGAGTATATCCAGTTAATGTAGCAATAGTAGTATCTATATTTTCACAAACAGCAGCATATATACCAGTATATGAAGATGGTCATACACCACAATTATGAAGTGCATTAAGTTGTCCTCTCTTGGTCTGTAAGGTAGTTACACCATAATTAGCAGCTTTAAGTGTACTGTATTTTGTATTTAATGTTTGATATTTAGTAGATAGAGATCATGCAGTATTCGAGATCAATGTTTTTTGTGTATTTAATGCATTTATCCAAGATTGGAGAAATTGAGTTTTCTTTCCATCCAAAGCCTCCGCCTGTTTCATTTCTAAGAAATAATCAGAAAGATTTCCAATAAGCGCTTTCGCTGATTCTGCATCAGGAATCTGATAAAACATAGATGTTACATCATCAAGCTGAGCCAATTGAGCATCAAAAGATTCTTGAGTTGTAGACAATATAGCAGTCGACGCAGCTAATAAAGCACCAGTATCTGTATTGTTGGTTCAACTAAGGACTTTGGTAGCATTATAAATACTTGTACTCAAAGAATTTAATGTATCCAAAGAAGATTCACTATCTTTTACCGCAGAGACATCAGAATAGAGATTTGACAATCATTGAGAGAAGAAGGTATAATGTTTGAAGTATAACCCATCTCAAGTAAATGGACTACTATAAGATCCATTAATTTGTGTCGCTGATGGTGCTGTATTTTTGACAATTGATTTTAAAATAATATACGAGTAATTATATTCTTGTGAATATCTATTATTTCCACACTTACCTCAAAGAGCATTAGAACTTCGGCTAGTTGAAATGTTGTTTGGCAGGCTAATTGTTTTGGATATTCCACTACCTCTATTGCTAGCAGAATAATATTGATCAAGATAATCATATCATGCATATGAAGATCTTATTTTATCTCATTGAAATTTTTTATATCCACTAGGATCATTTACATAACCAGGCAGATCCAATCATTTAAGATAAAGAGGATAATTTAGATCTCATGCACGAGTTTTTATTTTGATTATAGAAGCATAGTTTGATATAGCGGCAATTGAATTTGCAGAACTTTGTACTGTGCTAACTGCTGTAGATCAACCTAAATCATAAATAGGTGATTGTGAATTTCTATAATCATAGCTTAAAAGTTTGTATTGCGGAATTTCTAATGCCAATAAACCTGTATCTAGATTAAGAGAACTAGCTCCTCATCGATTTCTCTGAGCAAATTGAGCAGGAGATTCTATCTTTGTAGCATCATCAACTTTGAAAGAATATGCTTTACAATATAATTTCCACCATAGAAATTTAGACCAATTACTACACGAAGCACTTATATAAAGAGGTTTCTTATTTCAACTATATACATCACTTTCACGAGGAGCAGAAAAAATATTGTATCATCTATTAGCTTCAATTTGTGTATCAAATACACCATAACTAGAACCAAGACTTTGAGTAAATCAAGATTTAGCACGGGCAGCATTGAGATATACGGGTTCATTTTGTAAACCAGTACTATTTCTAAATGTTCATCTATAAATACTTAGATCTTGCGGCTCTGTAATATCTGAAACTTTTTTTCCAAAATAATAGTTTTGATAAGAATCTTCTTGATCCACAGAACAATATTTTTTTATTCAAGCAAGTTTGGATTGTTTAGAATATTTAGCATCAACATAAGTGTTTAAGATTGGAATTTTAAGTGACCATTGTTTTTTTGTGATTTCTGCATCAAGTTGTTTTTCTAATTTTGTATTGTAGTCAACCAAAAGTGGGGACACTCCAGATCAAATACTTCACAAAATCCAAGAATCTTTGAGAACAATTTTTCCAATATGAGAATCTACGGCATCTACAAGAGCACCTGAAGAAGTTTTTTTATACCATCTAGAAGCTGCTTGCGTATTATCCCTCATTTGAGATAAAAAGACCCCTGGATACAAACTATCATAATTTTTAACAAGTTCTTTAAGAACAGTAGACAGCATTACCGTAGGCACAGCAGTACTTCACAAATTATCTAATCATCCTCCCAACAACTTAGTTAACTCTGAAGATGAGGATGCAGCCAAAAAATCATCAACAACATCTCCCATACTAGAGTTGATAGCCGTCTTGAAATAATCAAGCATCAAGTTTGTATATCTATGATATCCAACATCTTCAGTAAAGACAAAATTATTGATATATGAAGGTAATGAGTCTTGTGCAAAAGTAGACTTCATTCCAATAAAGTCATCATATCGAAGACGAGGAGCTATATAAGTAGATGGACTTTTAACATATGTTCTTAGTTTTTCAAAATACTTAGTATATGCACTTGTATCAGTTCCAAAATTAATCAATCCATGCCAAATTTCTGGCTGACCGTTGGGGATATTGTTGTACACAAAATAATTCTGATTTGCATTATATACAAATTGTTGATGTTCAAAATCTACATATGGATAGATACTTGGATAGATAAATCCATTTTGTTCAACAACTGGCAAAGGAATATTTCAAAGGAAGATAGCTCCCAAAAGATCAGAAGAAGATCATTTAACTCCATCAAAATACATATTTTCAAGCATAGCTGCAATATCTTTGGCAGCAAAGTTTTGTGTATCTATTGGAAGCACAATCGCCTTACTATCTGAAATACGAGATTGAATATATTGGCTAGCATACCATTTAATATCTGTTTCAAGTCATTTATAGATATTTTTATCTACAAAAACAGCAACCAAATGAGACTGTTTAACCGGGTTTTCTGCAAATATAGGAGTAAAAAGTAATGATTGAAAAAAGTAGGATAGCATATATACTACCAATACAGATCCAATCAATGGTCTTTTATGAGTAAAAAACAGACGGTTCACGCAGTCAGAAACAAGGTAAAATATGGAAAAAAGATAAAGAAATAGTATTAAAAACAAAGCTAAAATCGGGTTTTAATTCACATTTCAATTTGACAATTGACGGTAATTATACATATTGTATGAAATAGCGAAAAGCATGAAGCTTTAAGCTAAAAGCTTTACCCATTAAGCTAACAAATGTCCGAACCACTTTCATCACTTCTTAGACCAAAGAATATCGAAGAATTTGTAGGTCAAGAGCAGATAATATGAGCTGATAAACCGCTTTCCTCTTTTCTCAAACAAGGGAAAGTTCCTTCAATGTTATTTCGAGGACCTCCAGGATGTGGGAAAACCACTCTAGCAAGGATAATAGCAGACACAATTCAAGCTGACGCATTTATGCTCTCAGGAGTCACCAGTAAAAAAGAGGATCTCAAGAAAATTCTCGATCAAGCGGAATTAAACCAAAAATATGGAAAACAAACGCTGATTTTTTTGGACGAAATACATCGTTGGAACAAGGCCCAACAAGATACCTTGTTACCATTCGTAGAAAAAGGAATTATTACTTTGGTAGGTGCAACCACAGAAAATCCAAGCTTTAGTATCAACAATGCCCTCCTATCGAGATGTAGAATTTTTGTCTTTGAAGCAATCAAATCTGAAGATATCAACAAATTCATCACAGCTCAGATGCCACAGATACTCAAAGCATACCCAGAAATCATTATCCCAGAATCTGCGATTTTACTCATCGCCAAACTCTGAAACTGAGACCTGAGAAATAGTCTCAACATCTTAGAAACGGCGATTAGTCTCAGACAAACAGGTGAAATCAGTGAACAAGACATCCTCAATGCAGGACAGAAAATGGTCTATTATGACAAAAATGGAGATGAACATTACAATATCATCTCAGCTATTCACAAATCGCTTCGCGACAGCGATGGACACGCAGCATGTTACTGGATCCAAAGAATGCTCGTCGGCGGGGAAGACCCTCGTTACCTCGCTAGAAGAATGCTCCGCTTCGCCTCAGAAGACATCGGCCCCGCCGACAACAACGCACTTCTTCTCGCCAATCAAGTCTTCGATGCAGTCGAGAGAATAGGAATGCCAGAATGCGACATTTTCCTTTTTCAACTCGCTCTCTATCTCGCCAAAGCACCCAAAAACAATATCACAGATATGATTTCAATTCAAACGAAACAAGATATCGCAAAATACGGAAACTTACCAGTCCCACTAGTCATCAGAAACGCTCCAACCCAAATGATGAAAGATTTGAATTACGGAGAAGGCTACAAATATGCACACGATCACCCAGAACTCCGCCAAGCCGATGGCACAATCAAAACAGACAACCAGCATTTCCCAGATGAATTGAAAGGTAGGAAATATGGATAAAATAAGACGCCGACCCGCACCAGCTGGTAACGTCGTTTTTATCTTAGAGATATATACAACCATTAAAAATCTTTGAAATTTCTATAAGATAACAGAAAAAGAGAGCTTACGCTCTCTTTTCTCAATATTGAAATAATTTAATTACTCAGCTCCACAACATTTCTTATATTTCTTTCCACTTCCACAAGGACATGGATCATTTGGTCTCGTCTTTTGTCCTCCTTCAAAGATATGGGCATATGGAGAAACTGGTTCTTCCTTTTCATTACCCACTTCATATACTTCTACGTCATCAGAAGACTTGTTTGTAGTTTGAATTTTCTGAGCCTTAGGAGCTTGTTTACTTGCAGCTTCTAAGATATGAACATAGTCACTTTCAGTGCTTGATTTTTGAACTGGAGCTGCATCGAAAGCTACATTTACTCAGATCAAGTACGTAGTAACATCCACTTTTAATCTCCAAAGAAGTGTTTGAAATTTCTCAAATGCTTCCTTTTTGTAAATCACCAATGGATCAATTTGAGCATATCCCATAAGACCAACTTTGTCTCTAAGATATTCCATTTCATCGATATGCTTCATCCACAAACTATCTACATGATAGAGATAGATTTCTCTCATCACATTGTACACAACTTCTGGTGCCAATGCTTGATATTTTTGAGTTACATAATCGATAATGTATGTTTCAAGTTCAGAAGCCAATTCAGCATATGATAATGCTGAGAATTTTTCAAGAGTTGGAGCATCTATAGTGAGTCACAATTCTTTGGTAAATACCGCCAAAAATGATGGAATAGATTGATCAAGATTTTGAGCTGTCGCCACTTGTTGAGCAACTAAATCAGTGATATTCAAAGGAAGATCAGCGAGAATTTTTTCTACAAAAGCTTTTTGTAATTCTGGATTTGCCTCACTCATAAGAATATCATCTCTCTTTTTATAGATGGCTTGTCTTTGTTTGTTGATTACACTATCATATTCGAAAACTTGTTTTCTAATTCCAAAATGCCAAGCTTCCATTTGTTTTTGTGATCTTACAATAGAACTCGTAAATTGTTTTTGAGTAAGTTCCAATGATTCAAGTTCATCTTTTTTCAGAAGCATAGAAGCCATAGATTGGATTCTTTCTCCTCCCATTTTTCTCATAATAAGATCATCAAGAGCCACAAAAAACACAGATACTCCAGGATCTCCCTGTCTACCTGCACGTCCACGAAGCTGATTATCTATACGACGAGATTCATGCTTTTCTGTACCGAGAATAAACAATCCATAATGGAAATCTTTTTCAATAAGTTCTGGTTTTTCAGCTCCTATTGGACTAATTTTAAATTCCGCATAAGCATCTTCTGTAGATTTCTTATTTTTGTTGAACACAATACGAAGAGCATATTTTTCGAGAGTCAAAGGAGCTTTTTGAGCAGTTTGGATTTGATCTTCTGTCAAATTCCATCTACGCATAAGTCCATCAATAGTGAGATTAGCCTCCACATCACTATATACCACAGCAGAGACAGACATTGGTGCTTGTTTGGCACTAGCTTTTGGAGCTACTTGATCCATAATCCAGTCCGCATAGTTATCTGCAACTTTTTCATTAAGTCATTTTTCAAGTTTGATATCAGTACCACGACCAGCCATATTTGTAGCAACTACAACACTAGATAATTTTCCAGCTTGCGCTACAATATGCGCTTCTTGTTCATGGAATTTAGCATTCAACACATAATGCACAATATTCTCTTTTTCCAAAATTCTAGAAACAGACTCAGATGTCTCAATAGACGAAGTTCCAATCAAAATTGGTTGCCCCATACTATGAGCAAACTTGATATATTCCTTTACAAATCTCCATTTTGCAGCTTGATTGAAATATACTTTGTCATGTCTATCTACTCTAATAGTTGGCTTATTTGTAGGAATCTCCAAGACAGAAAGGTCATATATCTTTTCAAATTCTTCCCCTTCAGTTGTAGCCGTTCCGGTCATACCACCCAGCTTTTTATATTGTTTGAAGAAGTTTTGGTACGTAATAGTAGCTAATGTCTTAGATTCTCTTTGAATATGGACACCTTCTTTTGCTTCGATAGCTTGGTGTAGTCCTTCAGAAAATCTTCTTCCTGGCATAGTACGTCCAGTATGTTCATCGACAATCAATACTTCGCCATTAACGACGATATATTCAGTATCTAATTGATAAACTGCTTGTGCTTTCAAAGCATTTTCCATATGATGAATTTCTTCATACCCAATATCTCTATACAAATTTTCAACTTTCAAAATTTCCTCCAATTTTTGAATTCCTCTTCCACTAAGTGCAACTGTCTTAGTTTTTTCATCAATATAGTAGTCTCCATCTTCATCTTTTTCTTCTTCTTTTTCATTGAGAAGTTCATTGAGAAGTCCCTTAGAAACATGTTTTTTTACAGAACATGGACTGAGCATACGAACTATTTGAGCATAATATGCATATTTTTCAGTTGCCTCTTCACTCGCTTCAGAAATAATCAATGGAGTTCTTGCTTCATCGATCAAAATACTATCAATTTCATCAACAATTGCATAATGCATAGGTCTCCAAGACATACTTCTTTCCCCCATATTCTTCACCAAATTATCTCTCAAGAAATCAAACCCTAGTTCACTATTTTCTACATAAGTAATATCACATCCATAAAGTTCACGTCTTCCTTGAAGTGGAGCTCTTTTGGTTACACAACCTACAGTCATTCCCAAAAAACGATATACATATGACATCCAATCACTATCACGAGATGCTAGATAATCATTGACAGTTACAACATGAACACCTTTACCTTCCAATGCATTCAAATAAACAGGAGCTACGGCAACCAAAGTTTTACCTTCTCAAGTTTTCATTTCTGAAATAATTCCCTTGTGCAAAACCACACCTCCAAGGAGCTGAACATCATAAGGAACCATATCCCAAGTCATAGGTTCACCTCTTACCGTAATTTCTCTACCAAGAAGTTTTTTACATGCTTGTTTTACAAGCCCAAAAGCCTCAGGCAAAAGATCATCTGTAGTTTCACCTGCAGCTATTCTGTCTTTAAATTCTTGTGTCTTTTTTGGAAAATCTTCATCTGTCAAAGATTCATATTGAGTAAACCAGTGATTTGCTTGCTCTACCAAAGGCAACATTTCACGTATTTTCTTTTCATTATAGTTCCCAGAGAACCAATTTATCAAGGTTTTAAGCATTCACACAAATAGAAAAGTAAATAATTTCGATTAAACTTAAATATAACAATATGAAGACAAAAAACAACCATAAAAAATCATACCTATAAAAAAATTCTCAACTAAACCAGCCGAGAATTTTTAATAAACATAGATGTTCAATCTAGACAAGTAATCCCTGATTTCAACCAACCCATAAGAAAGAGTCCTTTTATATCATAATTAGGATATCTTCTCTTAAGATCAACTATACTACCACCCTTCTTTTTATTGATGTAAATCACAACATCTTCTGTCGTAGCATTTGGGAACACCTCCCTACATTCAAGTAAGTACTTCGCAAGATCGGAGTCGGGAAACCGAGCAATAAACTCATTTTCAGTAGGGTTTGTAGCACAAAAAGCTAAAATTTCCGGATCTGGTTCCCTAGGGAAAACAGAAGGTTTGGATACTTGTACTACCACATCTTCTTCTGAGGAAACAAGAGGCTGAGGTTGAGTCAGCTGTACCTTTTTCCAAGGCCATTGAAATGTAAGTTTCATATATTTTTATGTATTTGATTTGTGAAAAATATATAAATAAAAAACAAAATAAGTCAATAGAAGTTTATCATTGAAAAAATACAAAGAATACCTATGATCAAAAAAAATATTTACCCTACAAAAACAAATGGATACAATAAATAACATCATCAGCTGATCAACTGACACAAGTAGCACTATAAACGATCTTCTCAGCTGATCTATAGACCCAAATAGTACAATACATACAATACAATCCGCTTGAGGTTGAATGTTTGCATGATTCACAATAGAAACTATCATTGTATGAGCAATAATTAGCATTATAGGAGTATATTATCTCAACATAGGAAGAAAAAACGGTAAAATTATAACGCTTTTATGCGGGCTCACATTATGTGGAATTACTTATTTTGTACACGATATTAAATATCTTATAGGAATTTCTCTCGCAATCGCATTCATTCCAATAATAAACAGAAATTAAGCTTGAATTATTTCTAATTTTCCAGATTTCCCCTTATCCAAAAGCCACAATAGTCTCTTATTACGAGTCACAAATTCTCCGTGACCAGTATGAAAGAGAGAAACCTTATACTCACTAGTTTTTCCATCAACTAATTTTTGAAAAACCGTTTCAAGTTTTTCAATTCCATGAAATCTTGTTTTGTTGAAATTAAACAAATGTTGAAGTGTTTTTTGTACCAAGAAATAACTATAATTCATAGGAATTACAGTATCCACAGCAGCATTTTTAAAATATTTTAGATCATTTTTGATCAGTGTATTCACCAAAGTACTAGACCAAGAAAGGTTTTCTACCAATGCTTTCCACAAACGAACCTCTTTTCCCCACCAAACGAAAGGCATATGAAATTTCTTAGTTTCACGTTGATTATCAGTCAATACAAAATTAGCAGTCAGCTTTTTTAAAAGTCCTTGTCCTAAAGAAATATCCAAATAATCTCACATAAATCCTATTTTACCAACCAAAGAAAAAGGCAGACATTCATCAAGAACGTAAGAAGCAAACAAAGGGAGAATCGGGAGCAAGGGCTGGTCAACAACTCATGTAGTAAATAACAATTCAACAACTGGCGGCACCAAAACAACATCTACCCCCTTAGACAAAAGGAAGTTCATTCCAACATGGACACGATCCATAACGATATTTTGAGACAAATCTCCCCAAAATCAAGTAGCATCATCATATCGAACGACATATTCATGCTCAGTATGATGCAAAATTTGGAATAGCGCCAACATATCATTTGATGAGGTCAAAACACCTATTTTCATAAGAATTGTTGTTTAATATAAAGATATTTTTGAAGATTAAGTGCAAATATTTCAAAAGAATCAGCATCACTCATAGACTGAATATACGAAAATTGTTGATTAATTTGAGTTATATAATACTGATTGCGGATCGATGGCGACGCAGAAAATTTTTTGAGAGCTAATCTAAGTTGTTTTTGATACGTAGTAATACTTTGCAAAAAATATTCCTTAGATTTTTTGAGTAATTCATCTTCAAAAGACTTCATATGAGCCAATATATTTAATCTCACACTTTGTAATGAATTTAAATATTCTCATTTTTGATCTTTAAGCGGCTTTCGATAACCGATATCCTGTTTTTTATCAATATATTTTTGAATGGATAATATATCAGTATATGTTGTTTTCATAGACAATTCTAGAGATCTAATATACTTGGTACACAGAGCTCCATCTTTAACATTTAATGAAATAAGAATAGAATCTTTTGATAACGAACAATACAATTTATTTTCATAATAAGAAAAACCTTTGCTGGGAAACAATCAGCATACAACAAGTAGAATTACTAGAGCAGGCAAGAATTTTTTCATACAAAGTGAAGAATTAAAATGATTCTAGAATAAATTTTTTAAGCGAGAGCCAAAACAATACTTCAGACGTTTTTCATGTTTTAATTCCTTCATCAAGTTCAACCAAAATACGATAGAAAGCCGATATTGACGAAGAATATGTACGCAAAGATGGGAGCAATTTTACAGCCTTAGAGACTGCAAATGGACTATATTTTATAGTAGAAGTAATAACTTTAGCATCAGAGATTCATTGAGTATCCATGTCTAACACAAATATCCACAATTTAAGTCCCCAATACAAGCTTCCAGCAAACATAGTTCGATGAATTCATTGCTCTTGGGAGTCTTCAATAATACGTAAAGCTTTGACTTTATCAACCAAAAGAAGATCAAAAAATGCAAAACTATTTGTATCCAAAACACCAAAAGCAAGCAGATCAATATGTTTGGGGTCTAATGAGGTTAAATTATGAAGACGAGCATAAATAGCAAGTTTATCACATTCTGATTGGATATGATACAGATCACTTCATACTTTTTCAACAAAATATGTCAATGTAGCATCAGACCATGTAAGTCATGGTGTCCATTGTTGAATATAAGGTTTCACATATGATTTAATTTCCCAAACATTTTTAGGTTGTTCAAAAAGTTTTAGCGTTGCATTTTTTTCTAGAAATTTATAGAATTTTGTCCTTTTATCTGGTTTATAAGAAACCAAAATCAAGATAGTTTCATCTGAAAATTGAAGATTCGCAGAGATACACATATCAGAAAAGACTTCCACAGAGGCTGCTGGAACCTTATTATCAGGAGCTCCATCTAACGGAACTCAATATACTACAACCATTTTTTGATTAGAAAATAAGCCTCATCATCCAAGAGATTGTTTGATAACACTCAAATCAAAAGAATCTGAACGAATCACAAAAACATTCTCCATTCAATGCTTTTCAGCAAAGGCAGATGTCCATCTTTTTAACTCTTGTTGGAGCAAAAATCTCTCTTCTCCAGTAAACAAAAAGACTTTGTTGGCCATAAGATACAGTAAAATAAACTACTTAAACCATAGTCATTTGACAACAAAAAGCAATCTTAGCTTGTACAATAAATAAAGACCTCAACAGCTCGTCGCCACTATCTAGATTAAGAAGCCAAACAATTTGTCTGAGCTGAATTTACATTCTCAAAAAACAAACTGAACTATATAGCGAGTCTCACAAAGAAATAGCCTTTTTGCGTACTTTTTCTGCAATGAGAAAAAGTATGTCGGGTGGAGGGCGAAGCGCCTCCTAATAAAAACATTTCAAAAAGCCGCCGCCAGCGAAGAGGGGGAAAACAAAAAAAAGAGAGATTTCTCTCTCTTTACATCTTAGTCATATTCAACTTCCAAGGCAATCTTTTCTGGAACAAGAGCCTTAGGAACAATGATTTGTAAAATATTATCTACAGTTAGTTTACTATGAATTTTATCAAAATATACCTGAGGAGGTAAATCAATCAATTGTTCAATTTTTCCTCGATAACAATCTTCTTTCAAAGCTAAAAGATTATCTTTTACCAAAGGTTTTACTCTTTCTCAAGTAATCAATAATCTATAATCTTTGATCTCCAACATGATACTTTCCTTTTTGACACCTCCCAAAGGCAATAGAATAACCAATTCTTGAGGCGATTCATACAAATCATAAGGGATAGCTAGAATTTGATCCATTAGTACTCAAAAAAAAATAAAACTAGTCTTTATGCATTATTATTGCTGCTTGATTTCTAAGTTCTTCAGGATTATAGACATAAAAAAAGGTTATATCACCACGAGTTTCATCTCCTTCAGAAAGGAAAATAAGATTTCCATTATTAAAGATACTATAGAGGAGGCCCTTCCTTTCTACAGTAATTGTTTTGATGCTCTTTTCATTGATTGTTACGACCTTCTTATTAAAAAGACCTGTTTGGTTGTATTCAATAAGGGAATCTGGAGTAACTATTACAAAATCCATCTTATAATCAATATATCTACCAACCAAATAGATATAAAATGGGGAAGTTACAAGCAAAAAAATCAAGATAATGGGCACTAAATATTGATAATCAAAAATATAATAAAAGAATCGAATAAGGGAAACATCAAGAAGAGTAAATTGTATTAACGGTAAAAATATTTTAAGAAACCAATATAATAGACTTTTTTCAAAGCACAAAACATTACCCTCTCCATACTGCTGAACTGAAATATTTACAGTTTTTTTTCTGATATTAGTATCAAAATTGGAAAACAATTTCATAAGCACAGATAGACAGATAAAGACTTAGAACATTCCAAACTTAGGGAAAAATCTTAAATATACCTTCCCTATAATATTAGCAAAGGGAACTTCATAACTAGCTCCATTGTAACAATCTAAACCAAAACAACAACGAGAGTCTGTAGAGAAACTTCTATTGTCTCCCATAACAAAATATCCACTCATCACAGAAAAATCAGAGATTCCACACCTCGTATCTGTCCAAACAGTTGATGGTAGATATGATTGATCAAGTTGAAAACATGATGCCTCTACACCACCAGTACAAATTTGAACTTTGCTATCATGGATTTTAACTGTTTCCCCTGGTAATCCAATAATTCTTTTGATATAAGGAACCGTCTTCCCTGGAGGCACAAAAACGATAACATCACCCCTTTGAAGTTGTCCAAATCTTGGAGTAATTTTATCTACCACAATAAAGTCATTTTCTTCAAATGTCGGAGCCATACTTTCTCCTACAACCGTATAAGGGTTTGCTATAAAAAATCTAACAAACAATACAATACCTCCAACAAAAACGAGGAATGCTATCATATCAAACAAATCGAATGCCATATCCTGAATTTTATCTTTGAAGCGCATAAGGGAATTTATAATCATAGTAAAATAAATGTCAGCAGAAAACAAAAACCGATTGCGATCACGTCCTACAAACAAAACGACAATAAAATTGGATATCTACAGATAGATTTAAAACGGCAATTCTTCATCTTCTAGTTGATGAGGGACTTCCTCAATATCTTCAATGTCATGATCAGCAGTTCCCTTAGGATCCAAGAAAATAAAATTATCTACAATAATTTCAGTTGAGAATCTTTCTAATCCTTCGCTATCTTGCCATTTTCTTGTTCTAAGTCTTCCTTCAATATAAATTCTTTTACCTTTATTGAGATATTTTCCCAAAACTTCAGCACCTTTCCCATAAGATACACATCTATGATATTCTGCATCTTCTAGAATATTTCCATCTTTGTTTTTAAATTTTCTATTTGTAGCTACAGTAAAGTTAACTACAGGTGTTCAGCTGCTTTCAATAGTTTTTACTTGTAAATTGTTTGTTGCTCTTCCAATAATCATTACCTTGTTCAAATCCATCTTCGTATCAAAATTACCAAATAAAATATAATGAATCTCTATTCATCCCAATCTGTGTACTAAATTTCATATAAAAATCAATTGATTTTTACTTCTTTTTTCATAAAAACACTTCACCAATCCCAATAATAATTAACTATGCCCAGATGATGGAATGGTAGACATGCTAGACTCAAAATCTGGTGACTTAACGGTCGTGAGGGTTCAAGTCCCTCTCTGGGTAAACTAAAAAACTGCATCGAAATGCAGATTTTTTTTAATTTTAAAAAATGTCCCGAGAAGACTCAAGACACTTTTCATAGTTAAAGGTACATTACGCAGAAATACAATTTCGTGTATTCCACTGCATTTGTGGGAGAAACTCTTCTACAGATAATCCATGTTTGGCATTATCATGCAATTGTAGAAGCTGGTCTTTGGTAAGTGATTCATGCCATTGTTGCCAAAATGCATACCACTTCCAATATTCACCATTCACAAGATCATGTGCCGACTTTGGATCAACACCAAACGAAGATAATTTCTGAATATTTGCATCCTGTAATGCACGATAATATTCATTTTTTTCACCAAACGCATGTCTAGCCATAGTAGTGCCCTGAGATTCAGGAAGATGAGAAGGGGTCCAAACAAACCCACCAAGAGCTTCAATAAAAAAATACAATTCCCACTCTTGTTTATCAAGGAGATCTTTCTTATGCTCCTCAATAGCGACAATAAATTTTTGATCCATAATTTTTTTTCTTTTTTATATACACATAGTTAATATATAAAAGACAAGAAAAGTCAACAAATAGTAAAAAACATTGCTTACAAAAAACAAATATTTATGTTTAAGAAAGATTTTTTATTTATTTCCAGAAACAATGAAAAAACCACTCATTATTTTCTATTCTTTGGAATGATTTACCAAAACAATCGCACATATAATCGCCGAAAAAACATGAGCAGATGTCCTACAAATATACCCCAAACAAGATATAAAAACAGGTTCTAAACTTATGAAGTACTTCCGATGAGGGAAACAAGTCTTTATGAAAGAAGTCCCAGAACTCAAAAAATATACCTGTGATTTAGACAAATACGATACCATTTATATTGGAACTCCGGTTCGAGCATTCACCTACACACCAGCTATCAAAGCATTTTTGAAACAGACAGAAATCAAGAATAAAAACCTCATTTTGTTTTGCTCCCACGAAGGATGACCAGGGAAAGCATTGGCTAACCTAGAAAACGATTTGAGTGGAAATAAAATTATAAAATCCAAAGACTTTAATAGAAGAATTTTGGAACATAATAAAGAAACACTAGAACAAGAAATAGAAACATTTTTACATTTAAAATAACTATGTTTCTCAAAAAACGATTTCCCCAAAATATTTTGGGAGAAAATAGAGTGACAGAATTAGACTTTTTGAGAGGCATTGCCCTCATCATTATGGTCTATTTTCATACAATTCGATCTATGCATGAAATTTTTGGATATCAAGTGTCATATACGACATTACCAATGTTTTACATAGGGAAATTTGCTGTTATTTTATTTATTTTTATCTCAGGAATTTCATTTTCATTTAGTAGAAACCCACATAAAAGGATTATTTTATTGACTGGAATATCGATCATTTTGAGCACAGTGACTTACATATATGATAACACCGCATTTATAAAATTTGGGATTATTCATTTTTTCGCAGTGAGTAGTTTACTAGCAATTCTCTTCAAAAAGATGAATCCATATATCATGATTTTGCTATGAATCAGCATCATTCTTGGTGGATTTCGAGTCACACACACTCTAGTGACAGTAAATTATCTATTTTTCTTGGGCTTTACAAACGCATCATTTCAATCGATAGATTATTACCCTCTAATCCCACGATTTGGCGTATATCTATTGGGGATGAGTATGGCTAAATTAGTCTATAACGACAAAAAAAGTATAGTCTGAAATATATTGAACGTTAAGCCTATAAATTTTGTAGGGAGACATACATTGGCTATTTATCTTTTTCATCAACCCATTATTATTGGCTGTCTATATTTAATAAGTTTGATATATAAATAGACTTGACTTATTGAAATAAATACATAAAAATTATTAAAATAAAAAAAAACTTTAAATACAAATATATGAAACCAAATGAAAACATTGTAGATGAAGAAACTAAACTATGTTTCAATCTAACAAACATTGATGGTAATCACGGCTACTACATCCTAAATGTCACCATAGGAGTAAAAAACAGTGACGATGGATATTCATCAGCAAGTGATGCAAAAAAAGCAGCACATGACAGATGCAAAGAAATCATGGGGAAAAAAACAAACAAAACAATTTATGTTTATGACCCGCATTTTCTTGGTATGCTAAGTGCCCTTGTTAATGAGTTTGAAGGAGATGGAAATACTGTTATCAATATCGACACTCTAGAATATGTTAGAGATCATACCGATAGCGTAATCATCCACCCATTATCAGAAGTCATGGCAGATCATTCGGAAAATATCAAAGAATTCATCACAAAAAATCGACAAACAAAAATCATTTTAACAAGTCCAACGCTTTACAAAGAGCAAGTTGAAAAAATATTAGGAAAACATGAACATGTAAAAATCTTTGATCAAAAACAATTTGATAATAGTGAAGATATATTCGGAGAAATCCTCGAAGAACTATATCGCTAACAAAATACATCAATTAAGACACTTCTCAGGAATCTCCGAGGAGTGTTTTTTTATTAAAAAAACTCAGCTGACATATTCGCCAACTAAGTAATAATAGCAAAAAAAATAGTCAATGATTTTGGTTCTTTATGAATTGTTTGAGCTGGACTACATTCATAAAAAACAAACTGAACTATATAGCGAGTCTCATAAAGAACTAGCCTCTTTGGTTACTTTCCCGGCAATGAGGGAAAGTAATGCCTCGCCGGCAAGGCGGTAAA
>OFSA01000009.1_pt1 | contig 37091 bp, 28 predicted proteins | sample 1543241 | NCBI WGS metagenome assembly OFSA01 (sample SAMN05442508, study PRJEB24371) | freshwater metagenome | isolation source: Freshwater Lake | place: Canada: Niagara | collected 2012-08-09 | reverse complement strand
GACGGCATACGAGATCCTCTCTGGTCTCGTGGGCTCGGAGATGTGTATAAGAGACAGGGGCATTGGTTTGCAGGCGGATGCAGTATTCGCGGCCATCGATGCTGAAGCCGCCATAGCCGTTCCAGAATTGCAAATCATCGCCCGCTAGCGGTGGCAATGCCGGTGCGGGCGGGATTGGCGCGCGCGCTTCGGTGAGCCGTTGACCGCTGTTGCTGAAATTGCCCTGGGCGGCGGCAACCTGAAAGGCGGTAACGACCATGGCCGGCGCGGCATAACGGGTGGCCAGATCCAGCGCGGCGTCGCGGTCGGTAGCGGCGCCGAGCAGGAAGCAGAGTTGCGCGCTGGCGCCCGGCGGCAGGATCAGGACGCGGCGCAGGCTGATGATTGGATCGAGGACGTTGCCAACCGTGCCGGGTGGTATGTCGCTTGTGCTCAGTGCCCGGGGCAGTGCCCGGCTGTAGCCACGACCCAGGAAACGTGCGCGGTCGGTTTCGTACTGGGGGGGATCGCCATTGATTTCACCGGCCAGGGTATGCACCAGCCAGCAGGGTGCTTCGTCCGGCGAGCGGGGTCGTCGCCGCGCCAGCAGTGCCCGTGCCGGTGCGTTCCATTCGGTCTGCACGAACAGTTTGGAAAAGGCGGGGTGAGCGGCATCGGCGGCCCAGTGGTTGAGCACCAGCTCGGCATAGCTGGTCAGGGTGATGCGCCGGGGTGTGGTGCCGGTGTTGTGCAGGGTGATGCGGCGCAGCTCCAGTTCGGCATCCGGGGCCAGGCATAGCTCCAGACGGGCGTCGATGCCGTCATGCAGGCAGCTCAGTTCGCCCAGTCCGGGGGCGAAGCGGTAGCCGTAGCGGGCAGATGCGCCGGGTGCGGGCATGGTGCCGGGCGACCAGACTGCGCCGCTGTCTTCGTCGCGCAGGTAGATGAAAAAGCCGTCGCTGTCCTCGGTGGGGTCGGCGCTCCAGCGGGTCAGGGCTTGCCCGTTCCAGGCGGCGTAGCCGGTGCCGGCAGCGGTGAGAAAGGTGCTGTAGCGACCCTGGGTGAGCAGGTGACCGTCGGCGGTGTGCGCGTGCTGGATGATGTCGGTGTGCATGGGTGAGAACTCTCCCGGCGGACTGGAAACCTGGGCATCGTTTGTGCGAGGCCATTTTTAAGTGTAGTCCGGTGGTGCGCTGTCTGAGCAGATCTGCTTGGTCTCGATAGGGATATCAGGACGCAAGCACCTTGAATCATGCCGTGCGTTGCGTGCTGTATCCTGTGTAGTGCTTGTGTATTGCTAAGATTGGCGAGAGTCATGCGCACACGGTGATGAGTGCCATTTGCGGATGGCTGATGAGTAGTGTGATCGAGTCGCGTCATGTCGTAAATTGAATGAGAAAAACGCGCTGGCCAGCGATAACACCGAGCATATGCGGTATGCGCTGGAAGCGTTGAGGCGTCTGCAAACGCCGTATTTGAACTGGGCGGGCAAGGCCGAGCGCACGAGCTTTGATGTGGACACGGTCAGTCTGCGCGTTCATGAGCGCATTGATCCGGCCAGTATCCTCTCGTCGGTGCGCAAAGCGATGAAGGGCGAGGGCAAGAGTGCGGGCGCTGCGAAGGCTATCCAGCCTGGGTTGTTTGATGCGCCGTTTGAGAATCTGCCGTTGCGCGATGCGATTGACTTCTATCGGCATGAGCGGGGTTGGGCGAACCGATTGGTTGCGGGTGATTCGCTGCTGGTGATGAACAGTTTGATCCAGAAAGAGAGCATGGCGGGCCGGGTGCAGATGATTTACTTCGACATATGGGTGAAAGCGGGTATCCAGTCAGCATTGCAGCGCATCGCTGGATTCCCGCATGCGCGGGAATGACGAAAACCTACTGAGAATTACCCGAATTGCGCGAAAAGCCCCGCCCTTACTTCGGCTGCGCTCAGTACCAGTCAGGGCGGGGAGGATGTCAACTTTATTTGTCCTTAGCGGCTCAATACAGCAATTCCACCTGTGCCGGGAAGCGGTCGAGGGTTATCGTATCGGGCGTGAATCCGGTCCAGGTCTGGCCATTGACCCGTACCGCGCGCAGGGGCCGTTCCAGCGGCGAGCGCAGCACGATGCCGCCCGGCGGCACCACCACATCACCGCTGAGATCCACGCGCAAGGTATCGGCCCCGGATAGGGCCATGCGGTAGTTCAGGGTGCCGTGCCAGGTCGGCATGCGCTTGACCGCAAGTCCACCCGGTGCAGTCACCCAGTTCGCCGGCAGGCCCGCGCCGATCACCAGCGCCTGATCGGATTCACGCTCATAGACGAACAGGCTGCGTGCGGCGCGGATGAAATCCGAACCTATCCAACTGTGCGGCATGTCGCCGAGGAAACGCGGTGTACGCGGCTCGCGCCACACCACCTCTGCCCACTGATTCCAGGCCGCCGGTCGCTGGCCCTCGAATAGGAATGCCAGTTGTTCCAGAGCCTGCTGGCGCTGACCCAGGCGGACCATCGCCCCTACCGTGCGCCACTCATAGGGCGCGTAGGCCACCCAGTCCAGGCCGCCATCACGACGCTGGCGGAAGAACTCGGTGTAGCGCTCGAAGGTGCGGTTCAGGGCCGGCTGCGGTAACTGGCCCAGCTCGCCGCCCGGATCCAGGGCAATGGCGGTCGCGGGTGGATCAAAGTCGCCCAGTTCCACCGCGCCGGGAATATAGTCGATGCCGCGCAGGCGCAGCGTGGTCAGGATCGAGTGATACAAGTCGCGGCGGAAGGCATCGCGCAACCCCGCCATGCGCGCCGCCTGCGCATCCTCGCCGAGAATCGCCGCCATCGCTGCCGCATCCTTAAGGCCGCGCAGAGTGAAGAAATTATCCCAATAGGAATGGCGCGGCTGGCTGGCGTAGCCCTCATGGCTGATGGATTCCGGCACCAACCCGCAATAGGCGCAGTCATCGCGCTGGCGATAGTCATCGGTCAGGCGCTGCTGGCGCAGGGCGTCGATGTAATCGACCGCGCGCAGCACATGCGGCCACATCTCGCGCAGGAAACCGACATCGCGCGTATAGCGGTAATACTCCATCAGCGTGTAGATCAGCTCGCCATGGCTGTCATGCTCGGCGACCGGATCGGCACCGCGGGCATCGACACAGCAGGGCACCTTGCCATCGGCGAACTGGTAGGGTGCGTACCACTGCAGGAACTGGCGCACCTCTTCGGTGTAGCCCATGCCGAGCAGCGCCGCCGAGGTCAGGGCGCCATCGCGAATCCAGGAGCGCGAATAGGCGCGCGAGCCGGGCTGGATCGCCGGGCCATCGCGGTTGATCAGGATATAGGCGAGGTTGCTTTTGATGCTGCGGGCGATGCGCTGCGCCGCCGGTGGCACTTCCAGACCGACCCGGTCGAGCCGCGCCGCCCAGCCCTGACGGGTCTGCTCCAGCAGGCGTTCGACCATGGCTGCAGCTTCGGCATCGGGCAGCACGGCGCTCTGGGCAGCGCTGGCGTGGAAGGGAATGCGCAGGTAAACATCGCGAATCTCGCCTGGCTGCAGATCCCAGCCGTATTCGAGCACACCCGAGGCGCGGCCAAATTCATCATCATCGACTGCCTCGCGGGTCGGCAGCCGGCCCTCGACCAGATAATCGGTGATTGCGCCCTGATCGAAGGTCGCGGCGCGGAAGCGCACCGGCTCAGTGAGCACGGTGATGCGCTTGCCCAGTGGCGCGCTGGTGATTTCGCGGTTGGCATAGACCAGAGTGCGGATTGGCGCTACGCCCCCGACCAGATTCAGCGACTGCCAGGGCGGATTGACCTGGAACGGGCGCAGCGCCAGGAACAGGCTGACGTGGCGAATGGCATCGCTGCGATTTTCCAGCCGGTAGCGGGCATACAGCACCGACTTGTCCGGGGCGCCAGCGGCAAAGGTGGTGATCGACAGCCGGAACGGGTCGCGCTGCCAGCGCACCGTCGGGATCGGCAGATAGCCATCGGCCAGTTCCTGATGGTTCGGTCCATCGGCCCAGGTCAGCAGCCGGTCATCGGCGAACAGGAACGGTTCGATGCTGAATGCGCCCTTATCGACCTCCAGCATGCCGTCTTCATTGAGCAGCGCCTCGCGATCATCGCCCTCGGCGCCGACGATGGTCCAGTAGGTCTGTTCACCCTGGAAATAGCGCGGGTAATAGCCCCGCGGCGCGGCACGGGCGATGGCTTCGAAAAAGGTCGCCGGCGTGCTGGAAAATTCGTAGGACTGCACGGTGAGGTGGCGGATGCCATAGCCGCGCTGGCGGCTGCTGCGCTCCAGGCTCAGGCGCAGGTAGCGCGATTCGGCGTTGGGCAGGGCGATATAGTCGCGCTGGCCGTTGCCGTCGCGCACCGTATGGACGGTTTTCCAGGTCTCGCCATCGGCGGAGGCTTCCACCCGGTAGTTAATGGCGTAGTCATCGCGATCCCAGTCGATGATCAGTCCGCCATATTCGCGGGCCTGCAGGAAATCCAGCAGCAGCCATTGATCTTCAGCCAGGGTACCGCTGTGCCAGACGCTGGCCGGATCAGGATCGATGGCGGCCCCCGGCGTGGAACCGTCACCCGTGGTCGAGGCGCTGATCTGCGGTTGCAGGGTATAGGCCTGCACGGGCGGGCGCGGTTCGAAGCTCAGTTCATCGAGCCACACCGAGCCTTTGCCGGGCGTGCCCGGCGACAGGGCAAACTCGATGGTGGTGAGTTCCTCCAAGGGCCCGCCCGGCCCCCAGGCCAGGCTGAGATGGCGTTTCTTGATAGTCAGCGGTTCCCAGTCACGGGGGAAGTTGAAGTCGCGTCGTTTCAGCCACCAGACACTTTGATTGCGATCGACCAGCTTGAATTCGGCATCGCCGCGGGGCGCATCGCCACGGGTCTGCAGATGGAAGGCGAAGTTTTCCGGCAGGCGCATGTTGAAGGTCTTGCGGGCGATCACATAGCCGACACCGCTTTTAAATTCGAAATCCATGCGCATGCCACGGCCTTTGTGGCCGCTGTCCTGGGCGATTTCCAGGCGTGCGCCCGGTGAGGTTTCGATGCTCCAGCCGTCGAGGGTTTCAAAATCGTCCAGAATGCGCACGCCGGTATCGCTGGCAGTGGTGGCCGGTGGCGGCGTGGCCTCGGCGGCGCCCTGGGCATGCACGGGGGCGGTGGCGAACAACAGCAAAGCGGCGAGTAGCGGAACGGACAAGGCGCGCGCGGGCGACATGGCGGGGGACGCTCCGGTTGTGGTTATGGTGTCTCAATCCTTGCTGGATTGGATTGGGCGTTCAGACGGGGTGAACGATAGGCGCGTTATGCGCCAGCGCTGTGCTTGAATCCCGGTTGTATTGGATTGGGCAATCTTACCCCTTGGCACCGCCGAGCATGATTCCAGCGATATAGTATTTTTGCAGCACCATGAACAGCAGCAGCACCGGCAGCACGGTCAGCACCGAGCCAGCCATCATCAGTTCGGTATCCTGCACATGTTCACCGAGCAGATTGGCCAGCGCCACAGGCAGGGTATACAGGCTGCTGTCGGCCAGCACGATCAGCGGCCACATGAAATCATTCCAGGTGCCCATGAAGGTGAAGATGGCCAGCGTTACCAGAATCGGCCGGCACAGCGGCAGCACCAGTGACAGATAAATGCGCAGCTCACCAGCGCCATCCAGGCGCGCCGCATCAAGCAGACTATCGGGAATCGCCAGCAGGTACTGGCGGATCAGGAAGATGCCAAAAATGCTGGCCATGCCCGGCACGATCACCCCGCCATAGGTATTGATCAGCCCGAACTGCTTGAGCAGCAGGAACAGCGGCAGCATGGCCACCTGCCCTGGAATCACCAGTGCCGCCAGCAGGCCACGGAACAGCGGATCGCGGCCGCGAAAGCGGAACTTGGCGAAGGCATAACCGGCCATTGAGTTGATCAGCAGCGCAATCACGGTGACCGCGCTGGCCAGCAGGGTGCTGTTGAGCAGGTAATGAGCCAGATCAAGACGGGTGAACAGCGCCGCGTAATGCTCGAAGGTGATCTGACTCGGCCACAGCCGCGGCGGATAACTGTTGGCCTCGCCGGGCGGCATCAGCGAGGCGGCGATCATCCAGAGCAGGGGCGCCAGCGCCAGTGCCGCGCCCGCCAGCAGCGCGATATGCAGCAGCAGCGCCGCCAGGAAGCGGTTCACGATAGCTCCTCGCCCGACGCCTGCCGAGGAGCGGGGCCGGGGATGAACTCATTGAGCGCCGCACCATGGCTGGCAATCACCTGGCTGTAAAAGTGCGCGCTGGCCTTGGGGGTGCGCTGCTGGGTGGCGTAATCGACGTGCACCAGACCAAAGCGCGGCGCATAGCCGTGCGCCCATTCGAAATTGTCCAGCAGCGACCAGGCGAAATAACCGCGCAGATCGACGCCGGCCCGGATGGCGGCATAGGCAGCGCGCAGGTGATCGCGCAGATAGCGCTGGCGCAGCGGATCCTCGACCACGCCCTCGCTGGCCTGCGGGGGGTCGTAGAACGCGGCGCCATTCTCGGTGATGTACAGCGGCAGCGGCCCGTAGCGGCTGGTCACCCATTGCAGAATGTCGGTCAGGCCCTGCGGATAGACTTCCCAGTCCAGCGCAGTATGGGTCTGCTGTGGCTGGCGCACGCGCGCGGCGGCCAGCGGCCAGTCGGCGGGATCGTGGCGCGTTACCTGACGGCTGTAGTAATTGACACCGAGGAAATCCAGTGGCTGGCGGATCTGTTCCAGATCAGCGGCGGGAAATTCCGGCCAGGCGGTGTCGAAAATCTCCGCCAGTTCCGGTGGATACGTGCCGAGGAAAACCGGATCGAGGTAATAGCGGTTCCAATAGGCATCGGCGCGCATGGTCGCGGCCAGATCGGCGCTGGTTTCCGCCGCCGGATATTTCGGCTCCAGATTGACCACCAGCCCGATCTGATGGCGGCCCTCAGCGCGATAGGCCTGCACGGCGTAGGCATGGGCCAGCAGCAGGTGATGCGCGGCCAGCGGTGCGGCGAATACATTGCGCTGCCCCGGCGCCAGTACGCCCTGCAGATAACCGCCATCGACTACCACCCACGGTTCGTTGAGCGTCACCCAGTGCTGCACCCGGTCATCCAACGCCCGGAACAGCACGCGCGCGTAATCGGCGAACCAGGCGGCACTGTCGGGATTCAGCCAGCCACCGCGCCGGTCCAGCGCCGCCGGTAAATCCCAGTGATACAGGGTCAGCATCGGCTGGATGCCCCGCGCCAGCAGTGCATCAACCAGCCGGTCGTAAAAGCCCAGACCGCGCCGGTTGACCGCGCCGCGCCCGTCCGGCTGCACCCGGCTCCAGGACACGCTGAAACGGTAGGCGTTCAGGCCCAGCGCGCCCATGAGCGCCACATCTTCACGATAGCGGTGATAGTGATCGCAGGCCCGGTCGCCGGTATCGCCATTGTGGGTGCGACCGGGGGTGTGGGCGAATTCGTGCCAGATGCTCGGCCCGGCGCCATCGGCCAGCGGCGCACCTTCGATCTGATAGGCTGAGGTCGCCGCACCCCAGAGAAAACCGGCGGGGAACTGGATTGCTTCAGGCATCAGCTTGCTCCTCTGGGGCACTCAGCGCCTGGCCATCGGCGTCGAACAGATGCCACTGGGCGGCATCGGCCATCAGCTGCAGTGGATCGCCGCGATGAAACGGGCGCAGACCGGCCAGCCGTGCCACCAGTGGCGGTACCGTTTGCCCTGAGCGTGCCGAATGGGCAGGCTCCAGGCCGTCCAGGCGCGCATACAGCAGGGTTTCATGACCGAGATATTCGGCATCGTGCACCGTGGCGCGCAGACCGTGGCCGTCTTCGGTCAGATGCAGATGTTCAGGGCGTATGCCGGCGGTCAGCAGCGCCCCTGCATGACGCTCGCGCGCTGCCGGGGAGAGAGCCAGCCGCAGCGGCGCATCCTGCTCGCCCAGCCGCAGGCGCGGCCCATCCGGCCCCTCCTGGATCAGGCGCGCGGGCAGCAGATTCATCGGCGGATTGCCGATGAAGCCGGCCACGAAGACATTGGCCGGTCGCGCATACAGTTCGCGCGGCGGAGCGACCTGTTGCAGGCGGCCCTGATTGAGCACCGCGACCCGATCGCCCAGGGTCATGGCCTCGGCCTGATCGTGGGTGACATACAGCGTGGTAGCGCCAAGCCGCTCCAGCAGTTCGCCCAGCTCAGCGCGAATCTGCACCCGCAGCCGGGCATCGAGATTGGACAGCGGCTCATCCATCAGGAACACGCTTGGCTGCCGCACCAGCGCCCGGCCCATCGCCACCCGCTGGCGCTGTCCCCCGGACAACTGCCGGGGCAGGCGATCCAGCAGTCCATCCAGCCCGAGCAGTTCCGTCACCCAGTTGACTTGGCGCTCGATATCGGCGCGCGGCAGGTCGCGCATGCGCAGCGGAAATTCCAGATTGCGCCGCACCGTCATGTGCGGATAGAGCGCGTAATCCTGGAACACCATCGCTACGTTGCGCTGCTGCGGCGGCTGGGCATTGACCACCTGACTGCCAATGCGCAGCAGGCCGCGACTGGGTGTTTCCAGCCCGGCCAGCAGGCGCAGCAGGGTCGATTTGCCGCAGCCGGACGGACCGACCAGCGCCAGCGCTTCGCCATCGGCCATGCTCAGGCTGAAATCAAAAATCGCCTGGTTGCCGCCCGGATAGATCTTGTCGATATGTTCGAAATCAACGCTGGCCATAGGCATCCGGCTTGGCATCGGGGAAAAAGTGTTCTGCGCCCAGGCGCGGCAGCACTGCTTGCAGGATCGGATCGGCGGCGAAATAGCGCTGGATCACGCCGGCGCGCAGGTGATTGGCCAGGGCGATCAGGATCATGCTCTGATCCAGCGCCAGATAGTTGTAGGCAATCTGGCCGTTCTTCGGATCGACGGCGTCGTAGAAACCGAATGCGCCATACAGCGGATAGCGCGCGGCGAGCCGGCGCAGATTGGCAATTGCGGCCGGTGGATCGACCAGCAGGGCCAACGCCGCTGCATGCGGTGTGACTGCGCCACCGCTGTAACCGCGCACGCCGAGCACCCGCGCGCCAAACTCGCCATAGCCACCGCCAGGGCGCGAACTCGGCGACAGGCCCCAGACCGGATAGCCGAGCTGCTCCAGGGCAAAGCGGCGTTGCAGCGCTACATGCGCGCGCGCGTTCTGGCCGAGGCTGTAGGGTGCATAACGCGACTCGTCCAGCACCAGCAGCGGCATCAGGGCTTCAAAGGCGCTGCCGCCCCAGGATGGCACGTATTTCAGGCCGCGCCAGACGTAGTGGCCGCCGGCGAAGCGGTAGCCGTTGACGCGCTTGAGCACGCGATCCTTGGGGCTTTGCGACTGCCACTCGAAGCGGCGCGGAAAGGTGCGCGCCATCCGGTACCAGTGTTCCTCTGGCACCTGACCCTTGCCAATGGCAATCAGGCTGCCCAGGCGGGCCTCGCTGTACAGTAGCCCGTAGTTGAATTCGGCGCGCTGCGGCAGGTGCACGTAGTAGCCGTGCATCATCAACTGTTCGACCGGGTCGTAGAAAACGCCGTAATTCTCGCGATCGATCAGGCGCGTGCAGCGTGCAGCCAGTTCCGGCGCTGCATTGCGCACCACCATCAGCCCGGCGCTCAGCCAGGCCGAATCGACGAAGGAGACAAAATGGCTGCTGCGCTCCAGGGTGGTGGTGTCGTAGTAGTTGAAGAAGAAACCGCGCCAGGTTTCCAGTCGTTCCAGGGTGTGCAGGGTCTGGTCGAGCCGTTGCCGTGCCTCGGCGGTATCGATCAGCCCCAGTTCGCGCGCGGCGATGATGTCGATCAGGTACAGGCCGATATTGGTGACGTTGGTGTAATCGCCGACCCAGGCGCGCTGTACATCGCCGGAATCGGTAAAGCGCACCGTGTCCAGCGGCAGGCCGTGTTCGCGGTCGCTGAAGGTTGCCAGGCCGCGCCAGGTGTCGCGGGCCAGCCGTTCCAGAAAGGCCTGGTCGGTGTTGGGCAATTCCGTCGCCGGTATTGTCAGGCGCTGTGGCCATGCACCGCCCAGGCGGCTGCGGATGTAGGTTTGCAAGGCGTCCTGGCCGCCGAGTGTGGCGCCCAGTTCATCCTTGCGCGGCGTAGCGACCCGGTCATAGATGCTTGGGCCGGGCTGGCCGGTCCTGATCAGGGCGATATCGTCCAGCCAGTAGGCGCCGGCATCGATCGTGCTGCGGCGCGGTTGCAGCACCAGGGCGAACTGGCGCAGATGCCGCCAATCCTCGATGCCACTCATGCGCCGCAAGGGAACCTGGACGCGCTGCCAGTCGGCGCTGATACCTTCAATCAGCGTGCTGCCCCGACGCAGCAGGCCCGGCGGCGCGCCGGCCAGGGTTTGCTTGAACTCCAGTTGCAGCGCTGGAGCAAAGCCCGCCTGACGGTCGCCGCGAATCCACAGTTCCAGATGATCGTAGGCCGATGCATCCAGATCAGGCAGGCGCAGTTGCCAGCCGATGGCGTCATCGGCGCCGGGCACGAAGCGGTAAGCCAGATGCAGCGCGCGGCCACTGCGCGGTGCGGGTGCGGCCTGCAGATGGGTCAGGATGCGCCCGGCGGGCTGTTCGGGGTCGGCGCTCCAGGCGCTGGCGATCGTGCCCGGTACTGGACTGGCCGGGCGCTCGAAGTCGTGCAGCAGCAGTCGGGGCGGGGCGGGGTCGATCGCGGCGAGACTGGAACCGCCGCCGAGCAGGCAGCCGAGCAGCAGGACGAGACGGCAAAGCGGGAAAGCGGCCATGGCGCGCGTTTTTGGCATTGGAGTGGGATGAGGGGGCCGGCGGCCATTGTAGACCAGCGACCGGCGCGGCGGCAGCAGGTGCGACAGTGCTTTCAGCTTGGATTCAGATCAGCGTGCCATCCTGCTGCAATCCGATTTTCCTCCGCTCAACCCCGCTGCAGAATGAGGTTCCCCGTGATGACAAGCCTGCGCGCATGTTTTTTTATGGCCGGTCTGGCCAGTCTGGCCCTGCCCCTGAGCACGGCACTGGCCGCACCGCCCGCCGGGCGCCTGCTGGCGGCACAGTGCGCGCAGTGCCACGGCACCGGTGGCCAGTCGGCAAGCGGTATCGACAGCCTCGCCGGCGAGAGTGCCAGCGAACTGTATAGCGAGATGCTGGAGATGAAGTACAGCCAGGATACCGGCGACATCATGCACCGGCAGGCCAGGGGCTACACCGAGGAACAGATTCGCCTGATCGCCAATTACTACGCCACTCTCAGCGGTGGTGGTGGCGGTGGTGGTAACGATGACGGCAGCAAAGGCGGCGACGATTGACGACAACCGCCGTTCGCACCCAACTGCCCGCGACTCGACCGTAAGCCACGTACAGGAAATCTCGCTATGAACGCACTCTCCCGCCGCCGCTTTCTGCAACTGCTGGGTCTGTCCAGCGCCGCTGCCGCTGCGCCCACGCTGCTGCGTGCGCAAGCTCAACCGCTCATGCCCGCCGCAACCGCCAACCGGGTGGTTGTCGTCGGTGGCGGCTTTGCCGGCGCCACTGTCGCCAAATATCTACGTCTGTGGGGCGGCGCGGCAGTTGACGTGACCCTGGTCGAGGCCAATCCGAGCCATGTGTCCTGCATCCTGAGCAATCTGGTGCTGAACAATTCGTTGAGCCTGCCGCAGATCACCTTCAACTACGCCGCTCTGCAGCAGAAGTACGGCGTTCGGATCGTAACCGGCAAGGCGGTCGGCATCGAGGGCAAGGCCCTGCGCCTCGCCAATGGCCAGCGTCTGGACTATGAGCGGCTGGTGCTGGCGCCGGGAATCGCATTCCTGCCGGTGCCGGGCCTGAACATGAACAGAGTGCCGCATGCCTGGCAGGCCGGTCCGCAGACCACGCTCTTGCAGAAACAGTTGGCCGCGATGCCTGCCGGCGGCACCTTCGTCATGACCATTCCGCCGGCGCCCTATCGCTGCCCGCCCGGCCCCTATGAGCGCGCCTGCCTGGTTGCCGACGACCTCAAGCGCACCAAGCCCGGTTCCAAGGTGATCGTGCTCGACGCCAATCCGAAGATCATGGCCGAGGAGCATACCTTTAGCACCGCCTTTAATCAGACCCATGCCGGTATCATCGAGTACCGGCCCGGTGTGACGCTGAACCAGGTTGATTCCAGGCAGCGCATCGCCAAGACCAGCCAGGGCGATATCAAGGCCAGCGTGCTGAACGTGATTCCCACCCAGCAGGCCGGCGGCATTGTCGCCAGCGCCGGGCTGATTCCCGCCGGACAACGCTGGGCGCCGGTCAATCCGCTCAGCTACGAATCGACCCTGCTGCCCGGCGTGCATATCATCGGCGATGCTCAAGGCACCGGGCAGCCCAAGTCCGGGCATATCGCCAATGCCGAGGCCAAGGTCTGCGCCGATGCCATCCTGCGCGCCTTTGCTGGCGAAGCACCGGATCCGGCGCCAGTCACCAATTCGGCCTGCTACAGCCCGATCACCGCCAATACGGCATCCTGGCTGACAGCCGTGTATGCCTACAACCCGAATACCGGCCTGATGGAAGTGGTGCCGGATGCCTTCGGCGAAGCACCCGCGCCGACGCAGGGCAACTACGAGAAGATGTTCGATTGGGCCGCCGGATTGTTTGGCGACACCTTCGCCTGAAGCGTCCGATCAGCGCCTAGCGCAACAGCGCCAGCACTGCCACCGCGCCCGTCCAGATCCCGGCGCTGGCCAGCAGCACCAGCCCCAGGCGCTCGTGGCGGTCGCGGCCATGGCGCTGGCGCAACTGTGCTAAATGAGCGCGGCGCGCGGCTCTGTCACGGCGGGCCGCCTGACGTAACTGCCGCCAGGCCGGCGCGACCCTTGCGTTGACCGGCAGGGCCAGCAGCGGCCGCAGATCGGCACTGAGTTCCGCCAGCGACGATACGCCCTCGGGCCGCTCATCAATGAAGCGCGCGCGATCGGTAAACACCACCCAGCCCCATACCGGTACATCCGGCAGCAGCCGTTGCAGGGCGCGTACATGGCCGGCGTTCTGCCATAGCGGATTAGGCAGGCTGAAGCGTCGCGTGCCGAGGCGCTGTGTCCAGTGCGCAGCATCGGCGTGGCCGAGAATGTCGCCCCGGTAATTCTTGGTTTCCAAGGCCAGCAGTCCGCCCGGCATATGCAACACATGATCGATCTGGGTCAGGCCACCCCGGCCATCGGCGATCAGAATGTCATGCAGGACCGGGCGGCGCAGGCGCTTGAGCACTGCTGCGACCTGCCGCTCACCCTCGCTGCCCCGCTGCCGCCGGATATGGCACTGACGCAACAGGCGCCTGCCCAATTCCGCCAGCAGCAGCGCCGGACTCCAGAGCAAAAAAAATGTCACGAGACTGGGCAGTTTGTTGAAAAGGGCGAACATGCGACCTATAAAAAAATCAGGATTGATTAACGCAGGAGCACGCGAACATGGTAGGGAGCTACTTGATTTGCGACAAGTGTGGTTGTTTTGGCCCACCGGCCGGTTTTCTCAGTAAGAGCGGCTTGCGACTCTGCTATGCCTGTTGGTACGAAGAACAGATTGAGTGCACGTTCGGCGAGCCGGCGGCTGTAAACGCATCCGGGCAGGGGCAAGCCTGTAGCGCTGTGGCGGGCAAGCCCGCGCTGGGTGATCCCGACACGCCGCGCTAGGAGTGTCGCTCTTCGGTCAGCACCGGGCTGGCGAGGACCGGTTCGGTCGGCGAGGGTGCATTGCTGCCCAGGCTCAGTTGTGACAGCAGCATGCCGCCAAACATCAGCCCGCAACCGAACAGACCGCGCTGCGACAGGGTCTCGTTTAGCAGCAGCCAGCCGCCCAGCGCTGCGAACACGGTTTCCAGGCTGAGAATGATCGCCGCATGCGCGGGCGGTGCATGGCGCTGGCCGACCACTTGCAGGGTATAGGCCACGCCGACCGACAGCAAACCGCCATATAAAATTGGCAGCGCCGCATCCCATAGCCCGGTCAGGGTAAAGGTCGCGGCCTCGCTGAAACCGGCCACCGCCAGACTCAGCACCGCGCAGATCAAAAACTGCAGGCAGGCCAGCAGCACCGGCTCGACCTGCTGGCCGGACAGCCAGCCGATTGCCAGCACATGCCCGGCCCAGAACAGCGCGCCGATCAGCACCAGCGTATCACCCTCGGCTAGGCTCAGGCTTTCGCTCATGGTCAGGAAATACAGTCCCGCTACCGCCAGTGCCGCGCCGCACCAGGTGCTCCAGGGTGTGCGCTGCTTCCACAGCAGACCCAGCAGCGGCACGATTACCACATACAGCCCGGTGATGAACCCGGCCTTGCCCGCCGTGGTATGGATCAGGCCGACCTGCTGCAGCGAAGCGCCGGCAAACAGCAGCAGCCCCGCCAGCAGGCTGCCGCCGAATAGCAGCGGTCCGCGTACCGGTGCCACTGGCCCTGCACGCCGCGCACCGAGCAGCAGCAGTGGCAACAGCGATACCGCGCCGAGCAGGAAGCGCACCCCGTTATAGGTAAATGGACCGACATGCTCCATGCCAACCCGCTGGGCGACAAAGGCAAAGCCCCAGATAATCGCCGCCAGCAACAGCAGCAGTTCGGCCTTGAAAGTTGTGGAACGGATCATGGACCTCACTATTCCTGAAGAAAAAAGCGGCACATCATACGTGAATCGCCGCGCCACTGCTTGCCGGATAGCGGAAAATCCTTATACTTAGCCTCTCTCCTCATCCGGGCCGGGGTGGCGGAATGGTAGACGCAGCGGACTCAAAATCCGCCGCTGGTAACAGCGTGAGAGTTCGAGTCTCTCTCCCGGCACCATCAGCTCTTCGTCTCAAGCGTACTTTCGTGTAATACCTTCCCCAGCGTTCAGTCACGGTGCACCCGATCGATATCCGGGCCGGCTGCCTGCTGGCCTGTTTTTGAGTGTTGCTGTGTAGCGCATGACCGGCGTGGCTGTCGCAGAATGTCTCCCCGATGCGGCTAAATTTCGGTATGCTCAAAAAAAACAACTCATAAACCAGCACACGAACGTCCGTTTACCACGCCAAAATGTCACAGAATCCTCCACAAAGCTCGGTTTGCCGCCGGTGGCCGGTTCCAGCGGGAGTTGTGCTGGTGGTTCTGACAGGCATGACCTTGACCGGACTGCTGTTTTGGCACGGTATGCGCACCGCCGATGCCTATATGGGCCTGCTGTTCGAGAATGGCGCAACTCCGCGCGCCGCGCAGATGATCGCGGCCCTCCAGGAGCGGGTGCGCCATTTTGATGCTTTGCGCCAGCTTTATCAGGTGCTGGGTGAGCCGGGTGCGGAAGCCTTTTTGCCCCTGGCCACGCAGGCCCAGCCCGGACAAAACGGTATTCAGGCGCTGCTTTGGCTGGAGCGTCTGAGCGCCGCCGAGCGCGTCGCCTGGGAAGCGGATATGCAGCGCGAGCGTATCAGTGCCTTTGATGCGCAGGGACATCTGGTGGCAGCGCCGGCGCAGCCGCTGTATTACCCGATCCGTCATCTGCTGGCTCTGAGCGGCGGTACTGGCGTGCCGCTGGGCTTTGACCCGGCAGCGGCAGCGCCCTGTCAGGCTGTTCTACAGCAGGCCGCGCGCACCGGCATGGCGGCGGCGGCACCGGAAACCTGTCTGCGGCACACCGCGCCTGCTGCTGACCTGCTGCTGGCCATGCCCCTGCCGGCGGCGGATGCCAAGCCCCGGAGTTTTCTGCTTGGCGTGTACCGGCTGGGCGAGATTATCGGCGATACGCTGGATGCGCCAGCGCACGATAGCTTCATCATCGATCTGCAGGCTACGGGCGGCAGCGCCGGACAGCAGCCCGCTTATCGTTGGCCGGCGAGCCTGGCAGTGGATCCGGCCAGAATGCCCTGGCGCGTCCAGCAGGCGTTCATGCTGGCCGGCCAGCCCTGGCGGCTGGAGATGGCCGCGACGCCCGACTGGGTCGCGACCCATCAACCCCGGATCGACTGGCACATCATTCCGGTCGGCCTGCTGATCACCCTGTTGCTGGCGCTGTATCTGTATATCGTTCTTGGGCGCGGCGCGCGGGCAGTAGAACAGGTGCATCTTTGCGATCAGCGCTTTCAACGTCTGTTCGAGGACGTGTCCAGCATTGCCGTACAGGGCTATGACGAAGAACGCCGGGTGCTGTTCTGGAACAGCGCCAGTGAACGGCTCTATGGCTACAGCCGCGCCGAGGCGCTTGGCCAGCATATGGAAAGCCTGATCGTGTCACCGGCGCAACGTTCGGAAGTGGTGCTCGATTTCCGCCTGCGCATGCTCAATCACAGCTCGACACCCAGCCGCGAACTGGAGTTGATGCGCAAGGACGGTACGCCGGTGCCGGTATACAGCAGTGAAGTGCTGATCATTACCCAGCAGGGCAGCCATGAACTGTACCGTCTGGATATCGACCTGTCCGAGCGCCATCGCGCCGAGGCGACCCTGGCACAGCGCGATGCCCTGTTGCGGATTGCCGTGGCCAGCGCGGCGCGCCTGCTGCGTGAAACCGACCCGGGCGCGGCGATCGAGGACTGTTTCGCCCGTATCGGTGAACTGCTCGGCGTGGACCGGGCCTATCTGTTCGTCAACGAGCGCTGCCCGCTGACCGACACGCTGCACACCAGCCAGCGCTATGAGTGGTGCGCGCCCGGCATCGCGCCCCAGATCAACAACCCGCGCCTGCACAAGCTGCCCTATGAGGCCGGCGGCTTTGCCCGCTGGCAGCAACGGCTGACGGCCCATCTGCCGATTGTTGGCCAGATCCAGGATTTTCCACCCAGTGAGCGCGCCCTGCTGGAGCCGCAGGGCGTGGTGTCGATTCTGGTGGTGCCGATCAGCGTGCGCGGCCTGTTCTGGGGTTTTGTCGGCTTCGACGACTGTCAGCATCGCCGCGACTGGGCGCCGATCGAGCGTGACATCCTGCAGGGCATCGCCGGCAACATCGGCGAGGCCATCGCCCGCCAGCAGGCTGATGCCGCCCTGCATGACAGCGAGGAGCGCTTCCGTCGCATCACCGACAACATGCGCGACCTGATCTGCCAGTCCGATGCCGAGGGCCGGTTTCAGTACGTCAGTCCGTCCTACCGTCTGGTGCTGGGCTATCGGCCGGGCTCACTGCTGGGCCGCTCGATGTTCGAGGGCCTGCATCCTGATGATAGAGAACAGACTCTGGCGATCTACGCAGGCATGCGCGCGCGTGGCGAGTCTGGACAGGCCGAGTTCCGCTATCGCCGCGCCGATGGCGAGTATGTCTGGCTGCAGGCCAATGGTACGCCGCTGTTCGACGCCGAGGACTGCTTTGTCGGTACGGTCATCGGCAGTCGCGACATCACCGCCCAGCGGCAGGCCGAGGAGCAGTTGCGGCTAGCGGCACGGGTGTTCGAGAGCACCCGCGAGGGTGTCATCGTCACCGATGCTCAAACGCGCATCCTGTCGGTGAACCGCGCCTTCAGTGATATTACCGGCTACAGCGCCGCCGAGGCGATTGGCCAGACCCCGCGCCTGCTGTCCTCGGGTCGCCACGACCGGACCTTTTTCCAGCAGGTCTGGCACGCGGTGGTCACCCAGGGACACTGGCAAGGCGAACTATGGAACCGGCGCAAGACTGGCGAGATTTACCCGGAATGGCTGGGCATCAGCGCGGTCTGTGACGAGCAGGGCGATCTGAGCCACTACATTGGCATTTTCACCGATATCAGCGAGAGCAAGGCCAGCGCCGACCGCATCGAGTTCCTGGCCCATCACGATCCGCTGACCGCCCTGCCTAATCGCATCCTGCTCCGCGACCGTTTGGAACAGGCCCTGTTTCAGGCCGAGCGGCAGGGTTCTTCAGTGACCCTGCTGGCCTTGGATCTGGACCGCTTCAGTCTGATCAATGACTCGCTCGGTCATGAGGTCGGCGATCAGCTCCTGCAAATGGTGGCGCTTTGGCTGCATGCGCGTCTGCGCGAGGTCGATACCCTCAGCCGCCAAAGTGGCGACGAGTTCCTGGTCCTGCTGCCAGATACCGATCTCGCCGGCGGCCTGCGGTTGGCTAGCGATCTGCTTGCCTGCCTCAATCGCCAATCCTGCACCATCGCCGGCCATGCTCTGAACATCACCGCCAGCATTGGTCTGAGTGTCTATCCGGTTCTGGCCGTAGACAGCGCCAGCTTGTTCACACAGGCGGGTACGGCGTTGCAGTATGCCCGCAATAGCGGAGGCAATATCTGTCGCTGTTTTGCAGCGACCATGAATGTCAATACCGTCGAGCGGCTACGCCTGGAAAGCGACCTGCGCCAGGGGCTGGAGCGCGACGAATTCATGCTCTACTACCAGCCGCAACTCGATGTTGCCAGCGGTCGCCTGATCGGTGCCGAGGCGCTGTTGCGTTGGCAGCATCCCGAACGCGGCGCCATGCCGCCGGGGCTGTTCATTCCCATCGCCGAGGATAGCGGCCTGATCGTACCGCTGGGCGAATGGGTGCTGCGCGAGGCCTGCCGGCAGACCTACGCCTGGCAGCAGGCCGGATTGCCACCGCTGAATATGGCGGTCAACCTATCGGCATTGCAGTTCAAGCGCAGTGATCTGCTCGATGCCGTGACCCGGGCGCTGGCCGATAGCGGCCTGAACCCGAGCTGTCTGGAACTGGAGCTGACCGAGTCGATCCTGATTCAGGATGCTGACAGCGCCATGAAAATGGTCGAGCAGTTGCGGGCGCTGGGCCTGAAGCTGTCGATCGACGATTTTGGCACCGGCTATTCCAGCCTGCGCTATTTGCAGAAACTGCCGGTGCAGAAGCTGAAGATCGACCAGTCCTTCGTGCGTGCCCTGCCCGAGGATGGCGACAGCCGGGCCATCGTGCGCGCCATCGTGCAACTGGCGCACAGTCTGCAGTTGATCACCGTAGCCGAGGGTGTAGAAACTACTGCACAGTTTGAATTTCTGCGCGGCGAGGGCTGCGATCAGATCCAGGGCTATTACATCGACCGGCCCCTGCCAGCGGCGGCGTTCGCGGCGCTGCTCGCCCGGCAGCAGCCCAGCGCGTAGACGTGGCTCAGGCTCAATCTCAGCCTTGCCTGCTGTTGTCGGGTTCCAGATTGTCTGCGGGCGCTGCTGGCACTGGCGGCGTGCGGCCATGGGCCTCGTCGAGGCGCTGGCGCAAGCGGCCCGCCCAATAGCGGAACGCGGCTTCGGCATAGGCCCAGGTGCTGTAGGCGCTGGCGTAGGAAGACAGGATGTTCTGCTCAGTAGCGCTGCCTTCGCTGGCACCGAGGCTGTACTTCTTGCCCATGTCCCGGTCGGTCAGCGCTACCAGCAGATCGCCGCTTTCGCTGTCGCGTAATTCACCTTCAAACGCGGTCTGGCCGAGATAGGGCGGGCTGCCGCTGCCACCGCTGGCGATGAAATCAACGCCAAAGCTGAACGGTAGCGCCAGCACCACCAGACTGACCACCGGATAGGTTGGCATTAGATCGGTGATGGCCACCCGCATACGCAGCACGCCCGGCCCCGGTGCGTTGACCAGCGGATAATCCGGTTCCAGCGTCTCGGTCAGGGTATTTTGAAAGGTGGTACGCAGTGTTTCCAGATCGGCCGGGTCGATTGCCGGACGTTCATCGCCGCTGGGCAGGCGCACCGCGACCGGCTCCAGCAGGACCTTGTCATATGCCTTCAGGCTAATACCGGGCTTGACATACAGTTCGGCGCTGCTGTCGCTGGGATCGGGCTGCAGCACCGTGTAGTCATCGAGAAAACCGCTGCGACTGGGCGCCGGTGTATTGGCGCAGCCACTCGCGAGCGCGGCGCAGAGCAGCAGGGTGAGGTGGCTTGGGAAGGCATTCATACTGGGTGAAACTCTGGTAGTGGTGGGAGCGGATGAGGCACTGTGCGCATACTCCCTGCACCCGAGTGCGGGCGAGAGGCAGGGGAAAGGACGCTTGATTGGAGACTCAAGCGCCTGTTCATCCTGGTCCAAGCTGCGGATATTCCCGTCCAGCGAAACTGCCTATGACGATCAGGGCGTCGGCGTGTGGCGGCCGTGGGCCTCGTCAAGACGCTTGCGCAGCAGGCCAGCCCAATAATCAAAGGCCGCCTCGGCATAGGCCCAGGTGCTATAGGCGGCGGCATAGGACGAAGCGCCCTTCTCAATCGCCGTGCCCACGCCCTGATTCACGTCGATATTGTACTTCTTGCCGATATTGCGATCGCTATAGGTGGCCAGTACTGCATTGCTGCGGCTGTCGAGGATCTGGGCTTCGATCGCGGTCTGGCCCAGATAGGGCGGGCTGCCACTGCCGCCGCTGGCGGCAAGGTCACCCACTGTGGCATACGGAACCACCAGCGTAACCACGCTCATGGCCGGCTGAGTCGGTACCAGGTCGGTGATGGCTACGCGCAGGCGCAGCACGTCGGGGCCGGGCTTGGTGACAATCGGATAGGTCGGCTGCAGCGCCTTGACGATGGCCTGCTGGAAGTAGTCGGTCAGTTGCTTCAGTTCGGTCGGGTCGATGCCCTTGTAATCGGAATCGTTCTTGATCCAGATCAGGACGCGATCGAACATCACCTTGTTGTACTTGCTCAGGTCCAGATTCGGGGCGCGGTAGACCAGCGCGCCGCTGCCATCCGGGGCCGGTTGCATTTTCGAGTAATAGTCGCCGAGAAAGCCGCTCTGGGTGGGTTTCTCATCAGCGGCGGGTGTGGCGCAGCCCGCACCGATCGCGGCGCAGAACAGCAGGGCGGGCAGGGCAAGGGGATGACGCATAGGATGTGGCTCCAGGTTACGAGGTGGTGAATATTGGACCGCGCCACGACGATAGGGTCGCGATTCCGCAGGGAGAAGCGTAGCGGTTTCCGGGTGTCTTTGCTGGCTTTGCCGTGCCGCCGCACCGATGCGGGCCGGTTTGCACCAGGATTGCCCCTTGGGGCGCGTGATTAGGCAGCGCAAACCGGTGACTAACGCCGGCTTTGGTGGCATGGCGTGGGATTTGCCTTGTATTGACAGATGTACGGTGCGCCTGGTCACCGACTCTTGCGTGGCATACCTCATCCAATGGACCTTTCCATGACCCGATCCCAACGCTTTTACACAGTACTGCTGCTGTTGCTGCCCACCGCTGCCCTGGCCGAGCCGCAGGGCAAGACCAGCGCCGATGCCGTGTGGCTGATGACCGCTGCGGCGCTGGTGTTCCTGATGCAGGCTGGCTTTGCCTTTCTGGAAAGCGGCATGGCCCGCGCCAAGAATGCGGTCAACGTCATCATGAAGAATGTGCTGGATCTGTGCATCGGTTCGCTGGTGTTCTGGGTGGTCGGCTATGGCCTGATGTTTGGCCGCAACGAGAGCGGCCTGTTCGGAACCAGCGTCTTCATGCCCGAGCACATGACAGCGTTCGACTACTGTTTCCTGCTGTTTCAGCTCATGTTCGCCGCCACTTCCGCCACCATCGCCAGCGGTGCCATGGCCGAGCGCACCCGTTTTGCTGGTTATCTGGTCGGTGCGGCGTTTATCACCGGCCTGATCTATCCAGTGCTGGGCAGTTGGATCTGGGGCGGCTATCACGGTGGCCAGGGCTGGTTGCAGCGGTTGGGCTTCATCGACTTTGCCGGCTCGACCGTGGTGCATTCCACCGGCGCCTGGTGTGCGCTGGCCGGGATTCTGGTGGTAGGGCCGCGCCTGGGGCGGTTTCCGCGCTCTGGCTCGCCCCGCAATCTGCCCGGCCATAATCTGGCGCTGGTGGCGCTGGGTGGCTTCATTCTCTGGTTTGGCTGGTTTGGTTTCAATGGTGGTTCAACGCTGACCGCCAATCTCGATATCGGCCGCATCAATCTCAATACCCAGATGGCCGGATCAGCCGGGGCGGTGGGTGCGATGCTGGGCAGTGCCCTGCTGCGCCAGCCGCTGCTGTTGACCCAGATCATCAACGGCATGCTGGGCGGTCTGGTTGGTGTCACCGCTGGCTGCGCGACCATGCTGCCGGGCTTTGCAGTGCTGACCGGTTTGATGGCGGGAATCATCGTCGTGTTGGGCACGCGCCTGCTTGACCGCCTGCGACTGGATGATGTGGTGGGGGCGATTCCCGTGCATGGCTTCTGCGGTATGTGGGGAACGCTGGCCGCTGGCCTGTTCTTCGATGGCGATCTATTCAATGGGGCGCGGGTGCTGGTGCAACTGGCGGGTATTTTCGCCTGCCTGGGCTGGGTGCTGAGCAGCGCCTTGCTGATGTACTGGCTGATTGAACGCACCATTGGCCTGCGCGCCGGTACCCTGCATGAGCAGCGCGGCTTGGATATCACCGAGCATGCCGAGATTGGTTATCCAGAATTTGCCCGGCCAAGCGTTTATGACAGCGAAACCCTGGAGCAGTTATCACGGCAGGCGACGCGCCCATGAGTATGGCAATAGCGCCGGATCCTGCGATTACCTTGCGCCGCCGGGCGCTGTATACCGCGTTGCACGCTTATCTGGATGAAAACGCGCTGTGGGAGGCGCTGCTGCACTGGGAAGCCTGCTACGCGGCGCAGGCGGCCTTTCCAGTACAGCGCTTTTTGTCCGATATCCTGACTACGCCGGAGCTGCGGTCACAGCGGCCACAGATTCTGCGCAGTGTGGTGCAGGCTCTGGCCTGGCCGGAAGCGCGTTTGCTGCCTGATCCGGGCGAGCGGCTGTGGGCCTATCGGATCGGGCATCGTGCCACGCATGCGCCAACGCCAACATCGACACCTGCGGCTGTTGCCGCGCCTGTAACCGGTGCTCGCAGTGATGCACGGGGTGATCCACTGATCGATGCCGCGACCGGTTTCGTAGGTCGCTTGCTGGACGCGGTGGATGCGCGCGAGCAGTCGGCGTTACGGGTGCAGGTGAGCATGGCGCTGGAGGAAAACCGCTTGCCCTTGGCCACGCGCCGTGTGCTGCAAACCTGGCTGCAGCAGCGCAATGCCCAGGTGCTGAGCGGTATGGGTGTGGCCGAGCTGCGGCATCTGGTGAGCGCGGTATACGTCGGCTTGTGCGAGCAGATGGGGCCGGTTGCCGCTGATGCCGCGCTGGATCGGGCGCTGCGGGCATTGGCGACGGATGCGCCGCATCTGCTTGGGGTGTGCCGCAGTTTATTGTAGACCTAGGATCCGTATGACCGACCTGATTCGGGCAAGGCGAGGCAGGCGCTTCTTCGGCATGCGGACGCGGGGGAGCCTCAGTTTTCGCGAATGAACTGGCGCAAGGCCGGTAGATGACGGCGGCTGATATCAAGCCGGTCGGGAATATCACGAAACAGCAGATACACATGCCCATCGGCGCTGCTTTCCAATCCGGTGATCTGGCTGGCCATGGCCAGGGCGTTGCGATGCACCCGCACCACCCGCGTCTCCAGTTCCTGTTCCAGGGTTTTCAGCGATTCCTCGATCAATGCCGTGCCGTACCGGTGGCGGACTGTGACGTATTTCTGATCGGCCTGGAAATAGAACACATCGGCGAGCGCAATCAGTTCCAGGCGCTGGCCGAGGCGGGCGCGGATATGACTGCGGTTGCCAGCGGCGGTTTCGCGGCCGGTGAGGCTGTACAACTGGGCGCGATTGAGGCGGCGGGCGCTGGCAAGAGCCTGTTCGAGTCGCTCCAGGCGGATCGGCTTGAGCAGGTAGGCAACGGCGTGGGTGTCGAAAGCGTCAAGGGCATAGTCGCCATGGGCGGTGGTGAAAATGATTGCCGGCGGTTGTTCAAGCGCGGTCAGACGGCGGGCGGTTTCCAGGCCATCCAGGCCGGGCATCTGGATGTCGAGCAGGACGATATCAGGGTGCAGTTGTGCGCTCAGGCGCAGGGCTTCGGCGCCATGGCTGGCTTCACCGCAGGGCTCATGATCAGGCAGGCGGTTGAGCAGTTCGCGCAGCCGTTCACGGGCGGGTGCTTCGTCGTCGACGATCAGGACGCGCATGGTACTGATGGGCGCAGGATGAGGATGGATTGAAGTATAGCCGTGTCCGACCCGGCGCACGGTCAGCAGCGTACCACCGCTTCAATGCGGTGCACTGTCGAGCGGCAGGCTGAACTGGACCTGGTAGCGTTCGGCGCTGGTGCTGATGCTGAGGGGTGCGGCGAGCGGGTAGGCGAGGGCGAGGCGCTGGCGGATGTTGTCCTGGGCGAGGTGATGGCCGGTTGGTGCGGCGCTGGCGGGGCGGGGGTTGCTGATGCTGATGTCCAGGGCGTGCGGCTGGCGGGCAATGCGCAGGGTCAGGGTGCCGCCGTCGGGGCGTGGCTGGATGCCGTGGCGGATGGCGTTTTCGACCAGCGGTTGCAGCAGCAGCGGTGGTAGCGGGGTGTCGAGGGGCAGCGGATCGTCGAGTTGCCAGTCGATGCACAGGCGTTCGCCCATACGCAGTTTTTCGATGGCCAGATAGCGGCGGGTCAGATTCAGTTCTTCGGCCAGGGTGATGGTCGAGCGTTCGGCGAGGGCCGAGCGCAGCAGATCGGCAAGGTCGAGCACCGCCTGTTCGGCCTTGTCCGGGGCACCGGGAATCAGGCCGGCGATGGTGTTGAGGGTGTTGAACAGGAAGTGCGGGTGGATGCGGGCTTGCAGGGCGCGCAGCCGGGCGTGGGCTTCGGCTTCGACGTGGTGCTGCCATTGGTAGCGCATGTAGAAGTAGCGCAGGGCGATCAGAGTGATGATGCCGCTGATGGCCAGATTGCGCGCGGCGAGGCCGGGTGGTGGCCAGTCGAGGCCGTCGGTGTTGAGCCAGCGCCAGCCAATCACGGTACACAACAGGGTGATGCTTTGGGTAATGCCGAGCACCAGCAGGGCGGCGGCACTGGTGTGGAGCTGGCTGAGCAGTTGCTGGAGCAGGGCGAGTACGGCGGCTGAACCGAGCGCGACCCATTGCACGAACAGCGAGCTCAGGGCCAGCCGGTTCCAGAAGTCGTTGAGCCGGTCGGTTTCGCTCAGGGCGAGAATCATGGCGAACAGTTCGGCCAGCAGCACCAGCAGGAAGATGGTGCGGTTGGCGCGAAAGTCGGGCAGGAAACCGGGCAGGGCGGCATGCACGGCGGGATCCAGGTTTTATTTAGGGGTGACGATGGATCACCAGCATTTGGCGACGTCGGCCTGCTGGGCAGCGGTATTGCTGCACTTGCTGCCGCCGAGGATGCATTTCACACCCAGTTGGTTGATGCTGAGGGCGCCACAGGCGGTGTCTTTATCCTGACCCTTGCCGGTGACGGGTGTGGCGGTGAGGACATAGGTGCTGACGCGACCGGCAGCGGTGGTAGTCGCCAGGGTCAGGTCGTAGAAGCCATCCGGGGTGCGGTAGGTGGTGCCGGTCATGGGCGAGAAGTTCAGACCCCCATCACCCAGAGCCGTCGTGTATTGGTTGCGTTCGGTGTAGAAACGCTCCTGACGCTGGGCGGCTTCGAGCAGGATGTTTCTGGCATCGGTGCGCCGTGATTTACGCACATGGTCCTGATAGCTGGGATAGGCGATGGCGGCGAGGATGGCGACGATGGCCGCGACGACCACCATTTCGATCAGGGTGAATCCCGCTGCGGGTTGCGTGCGCATGTGTGGGTTCTCGTTTTGAAGTGATCATACGCCGGCCGGATTTGCATCCGACCGGTTTATCATGGCATGAGGAGTGGGCTGCGTGGGGCATCCCTGCCCATGAATCTGGTGCTCCCTGGCCTATTCAGCGTTCAGTTGCCGCCAGGATTGCCGACTGCTGGAGGCTTTCATGGCGAAGGTGTTGATACTGCCGGTATTGGCATTGCCGACCAGAATGTAATCAACATTATCCTTGCCCTTGCTGACCGTGGGGCCGGTGGCGACGCCATCGATCGCCTTGCTGCTGGCGGCGACGAGGTCACCACTGGCGTTCTCGACCAGCACCGGCTCGCTTTTACCCTGCGCATCCACGTTATAGAACGATTCCGTCAGGCGCTTGCCGCTGAGCGCATCCAGCATATTCAGCCAGCTCTTGCCGCCACCGGGCTTGGTTTCACAAGGCTCGATGACCGTATTGCTGCCGGCCTGTGGAAAGGCCTTGCTGACGAAGATGATGCGCCCGGCGCTCAGTTGCGAGTCATCATAAACGCGCTCGCCACCCTTGTAGTTCAGGAACGGCAGGTTGATATACCAGCCCCGCTTGGGCGTTACCGTGTACTTGGTGCCCTGGGTGACGCGCCCGGTTTCGGTATCGCAGCCATTGGCCTTGTTGCAGGTAAATTCACAGCTCTTACCCGTGCCCGACTCCCAGGGCGTACTGTTCCAGCAGATTTCCATGGCGGTCGTGGTGCGGTAGGTTTCCGTGCCTACCGTCACATCGCTGTCGAATTTCTGCTGGAGCAGACTGCTGCCATTCTCGGGATCGACGGTTGAGAACGGAATATCCTTGTTCTCGTTATCGCCGCCAACCTTGTTATCCCAGCCAAGCGATTCCTGATCCCAGATCGCATAGTAGCTCTGGGTATCGGTGTTGCTTTGATCGGTTTGGCCCAGATACCGGCCAGTACCGAACAGCACCAGCGTACCGCCATGCGGATGACCGACGACAATCGGCGCAGTGGTGATCGGCTGTGGAATCGGCTTCGGCGGCGTACTGCTGTCCTTCACCAGAGTGCCACTTTGATCGCGAACATAGGCGGTGAACAGCAGTTTCGCGGTCCACTGGCTGCCGGAGCCGATATTGCTGACATAGAATTTCCACAGATTGCCCGCCACATCGCCTGCATAAAACCAATCGACCGGCTTGTCATCCGCGACATTGCCCTCGACATAGACATCGTAGGGATAGGGCGAAGACAGACCACTGCTGATCACGGTTGACTTGGTGCTATCAGCGGCTTCCACCTTATGGGTTATCGTGCCGGTCCCGGCATTAAGCACATACAGAAAGCCCTTGCCACTGCCTACGCGCCTGTCGGCATTGGGCCGATCTGAATCCGGGTCAGCGCTGTTATAGCCATTGCTGAATACGACCGACCATTGGCCATCGACCTTCTGCATGACGGATTTGCCGAAGGTATAGCCAAGGTCGGCATCATCGGCATCGGTGAACTCCCAGAGCACGCTGCTGGTGGATATCGCACTGGGATCGGTGATATCCAACGCAAAGACGCCCTGACCGCCGGCGCCGAGGCGACCGACCAGCAGCGAGCGCCATGCACTGCTGAGAATCACATCACTGACGATAATCGAGCCATCCACGTAATAGTGGTGTTTCGAGGCGTAGGTCTGATCCGTCTGTGTTTGTGTATCTCCGGTCTTGGTGTTGTAGCCCTGATCGGTTAGAAGCGCCAGATTTCGATAGACCACGCTCGGTACATAGGCGAATTTTTCCTTGCCATCGGCGGCATTGAATGCGTGCAACATGCCGTCATTGGACCCGGCATAGACGATTGGCGTGCGCTGATTCTGGGCATTGCGGAATGTGGAATACGCCGGGCTGTCCAGATCATCGCGGTAACGCAGGATAGGACGACCGACATAGACCGGACTGGAGTTGACGATATCGCCCAGATCGGAACTGCGCTTGCGATATTGGCCAGTCTCTTCACCTTCATTGCTGTTATCACCGCGCAGGAATGCCAGGCGTTTTTTGCCTTCGACATAGTCACGGGTGATGTTGTCAGTTTTCAGCGGACTGAGTGCATCCTGCTGAGCGGTATCCAGTTGTGCCCAGTCAAACACGATGCCCTTGTCCGTCGAGGGCTTGTAGCTCAGGATTTGCCGCTCGATGGGCGTCTGCTTGTTGATTTCCTTGCCTGCATCCCACTTTTCCGTGGCCTGCAGGGTGCCGGTGGCTAGATTGGCGGGCGTCAGAGCCAGCACTTGGCCGCTCCAGTCTTCGCTATTAAAGCGGGCTTGGTAAACATCACCATCGCCAAACGCCTTGCCCGCATCGACCGCGACCACTGCCGCCGAGCCGCTCTTGCTCTGGATTGCGGAAAATGCCTGACTCAACTGTTTCTTCAGGGTGCCCGCATTGGTCACCAGATAATAGTTATCAGGCACGCCGTTGCCATCGCTATCCCATTCAGCTGTGGTATCAGGCAGGCTGTTACTGTCCTTATCCGCGAACCCACCCCACTTGGCCGCATACCATAGCGGGTCGTGCTTGATAAAAGCTGCGGTACTGGCGATTCCCGATTGAGCGGGCTGGAACAGGCGCGTGGCCGTTGTCGGCAGCATGACGCTGTCCTTATAAGCCGTGCTTGACCACTCACTGCGCTTCTTGGTCATGCCGCTAGCATCCGTGGTCGTGGACACTGGCGTATCCAGGTAATAATCCGGATCGCCGCTGCTTGTATCCAGATCACGCACATCCAGATAAATGCCATCCTGGCCATCGGTGCCGGAGATCACATAACCCATGTGCTGGATAATGCCACCGGCGGCATAGATCGAATCCAGCGTGACCTTGATCGTATTGTCCGCCTGCAGCCAGAATTCATAGCGAACAATGGCGTCCATGTCGTGGTCGGCGCCCTGTTCCACATCCTCGTAATTGATACGGAAGATGCCATGCGGACGACCTTCGTTATCAGTGGCATCCTGATTACCCGGCCCAGTGTTGGCGATCTTCTCGACATAGAAATCAACAATCTGGTCAGTAGGCTGGAAATCGCCCTGTTTGGCGCTGATACCGGAACCGCCGACCGATTTGGCGAACGGCACCAGAGTCACCATGCTTTTTACCGTGGCATTACCAATGGTCTTGGTAATCGGAATCTCGATGCGCGGCAGCGGCGATGCCACTGCAACCGACATTGTTTCCACGCGCTGCTTGCCGGGCTTGCCGCCGATGCCCTTGGCATTGCCGAAATAAGCCACCGACGCTGAATAGTAGCCGCCCTTCTTGGTCGGTTCTTCCGGCGACAGGCCACGGATGCGGCCCAGGCTGGTGACGGTCTTGGGCGTGGGCGCACCGTCATAAGTCGGCGTATTGTCGAGCGATTCACCGATAAACGCCGGATTGGATTGCTCCTCGTTGGCCCAGATGGTTGCCGCTTCCGTGGCCACATTCAGACCGGGCAGGGTGCTATCGATGCTGTTGGTGAAAGCACTGCCGGGAATCTGGTCGGTATCAAACGACGGATTAATGTCGCTAATGGTCATCATGAAGCATTTGGCGCCTGAATAACCACCGGCCTCATTACGGAATGGATATTTCCAGGTGGGTTTTGGCAGAGTGACCGTGGCATCGGTATCGGTCGAATAGTTGTAGGTCGTGCTCGGTGTCGGCGCGCTTTTGCTCGGTTCGCCGGCAAAATAGCGCAGGGTTTCATAGAGCATTTCGCCGATGGGATTGCCCCACATGCGGCATTCACCTTCGTTGATGGCGCGGGTGGTGATCCAGCCGCATCCCTTGCCATCAACTGTTCCGTATTCGTAGCTACCGCCAAAGCCGATGATCTTGAAATTATCAAGGGTTTTCACAATGCCCGAGAAACTGCTGAACTGGCCGGTGTCGCGGTTGATCTCATTGCCGTCATCACCGGTCTTGCTGAAGGGGCCAATGTTCTTGCGCAGCACGCCGCCTGAAGTGTTCTTGGCATAGGAACCACTCAGCAGACCGAACGCCATCCGTTCCGGCTCATCTTCGCCATACTGTTGCAGCAGGCCGGCGGGCTTGTAGACAGTGGGATTGCTGGCTGGATAGCCCCGGCAGTACTCGGAGGAATCCGGGTTGTTTTCAATACGCAGGCCGGCGATACAGGCATCCACCCGGACGACGTAGTCAGTGCGCGATGATGCCGCTGTATTGAAGCTGTAGGTATTCTGAACCAGATTGGCAAAAGCGGTAGTCGGTACTTTTTGCCAGTTGTTGAGACTGTCCGGACCCTTCCACCATAGATAGTAGCTGTCGCCGCCGGTAGCTTCCTCGTGACGGAATTCCAGGGTGTGGTTACCGGAGGTGAGGGTCACTGGAGAATTAGTACTCTTGGTGGCGCAATTACAGGCACCGTGTCCACCATAATAGCCAGACACGACCTGACCATTGATCAGGACTTCAACTGCATCGTCACCATCAACTGCAAACTCATAGGTGCCCGCAGCAATGATCTTGAGCGTGCCTTTAAAGATTGTCAGATAGTTATCAGCTTTGTTGGCATTTTCATCAATCTTGGTGACTGATTTGGATTCGGTCAGATTGCTTTCATTGGCATAAGGCCCAACCAATTTGGTTTGAAAATCGTTGGCATTGGCGGGATGACCTGGATGGGTGTTGCCGCCTGTGGTGGTGCATGAGGAACCGCCGCTACCGTGCAGGCACTTATCCCCCGCAACCGGACGCTCAATGGAGACCCATTCCCAGATGCGGTAGCTACTATCATTAATCACCCGCAACAGGGGCTTGGTAGTATTCAGCGGCGTGGTGTTGGCGAACAGATGCCGAGTGCCGGTCTTGGGCTTTTTCATCGGCGTATAGTCAGCGATGTCATAGCCGTCATATTCAACACTGAAGTATTCCTTACCCCAGCTATGTGCATCCTGCGGAATATAGGAGCGCTCCAGTACCGTGCTGCTGGCGGTATCGGTCGAGCGGTAGCCGCCATAGAGCACCTTGCGCAATGCATCCATGCGCGAGGTGGTCAGGTAGTTGAGAAAATCACCACTCCAGGCGCCCGAACATTTCTTGCTGGAGGCTTTGCTGATCGGCGTGAATTTCTCCGAGCCATAGCTGTAGCAGAGGTTGGAGTCGAAGAGTCCGAAGTAGTCGATCTCATTAGGCTTGTATTTGGTGTCAAGTACACCATCGCCATTGAGATCGGAGGCATCGTTATAGGCTTCGTAGTAAAGCTTGTGATCACGGCCCATCACCAGCATGACCAGTGGTGTGCTGCCACCACCGAGAAACAGCGGCACCTGGGAGATATCCAGCAAGGCCGCCTGTGTGGCTGGAGATGCAGTCAAGCCCAGCAGAAATACGCCCAGCCAAAGCTGGAATTTTCGCAAGAGTAGGTATCGTTTCATGGTAGTGTCCTGAACATCAGGCCTCCACAGTTGTGCTACTAAAAATCGAATAGGGTTTGTCGCACGGTTCAGTTGGGAAACCGGATTCATTTCTTGTAAATACTTTGCAGGGTCACCCGTGCGATGGGTTGACCACTGCTGTCAAGGGTCTGTCCGTAGCCTTGCGCAGTGATGCGATACAGACCATCATAGATCGTCGCGTTGGGCACATTGCCGGGACTGATATCCTCAATGATATAGCGCGGTTGCCGGGCGACTGAATCGGTGGGAAAGGATGCAATCGTCACCCGGCTCTTGCTCCTGAAGTCTTCATCCTTGAATTTTTCCGCGCCATAGATCAATGCCGGTCCGGTGTAACTGCCATCCGCCTTGTTAACTCCCCAGTCGATGCTTTCCCAGATCGGCGGATCGTCGAGCTTGCCTTGGCACTGTGGAACATTACCCAATGCGGTACTGCACACCGGGTTGCACAAACCCTGATTGGCACAGTTGTTACTGGGGTTGGGCTTAACCAGATTCTTGGCGACTTCCTCGCCGCGATTCAGCGCCGCTTCGGCAGCCTGGAACGCGATGTTGAATTCGCGCAGATTGGCGACCATCTTTTCCTCGCTGGTCGTCACCTGGATGGCTGTCACGCCCAGCAATGTCATGATCACCAGAATGATCAGGCTGACGACCAGTGCGGCGCCCTGTTGCGCGCGCGGCAATCCCTGCGGAAAGCGGCTGGACATGGCAGTCACCGTATGCACATGGATATGGAAACAGTATTGAGCATTCATTGCGTGCAACCCAGGGTATTACGCAAGGCAATCGTGCTGGTGAAGACCCGCCGCGAACGCCGATCCGTCGGCGTGATGGTTTCATCGATGCCATTGTCATCGGTATCGAAGGTATAGGGCTGCGGCTGGGTATTGATTTGATCGGCAGTGCTCATCAGCAACCGCACCTGAAGCGTATCGATCTCGCGCATGTTGGTGACCTGATTGGCGCTCAGATAAGCCCGGTTGCCACCGGCCATCTTGCGTCCATAACGCACCTGCATATTCTCGACGCCATCCAGCAGGGGCTGCGGAGTAGGATCGGTGCCATCGCTATGCACGGGATCGCAGTACAGCGCCAGCCGCTGTGTTGCTGGATTAGTGGCGATATAGAACCGGTTGTTCGCCAGAGCATCCCGCGCCGCGCCGGCCTGGCCTACCGAATTGCCCAGGCAATCGGGCAGACGCAGATCAGTCACATTCGCCGTGGTGGTTGGCTTGCGTGGGCTTTGAAAAGCAACACTGATGGTATCGCTTTTATATTTGGCGTCACCACTATCATTGTTGGTACCTGTCAGCGGTGACATGGTCGGTACGCTGCCCTTGTAATAAACACGCTGCCCGAAAACATTATCGATGCGATCTTCGCACTTCTGATCGTAGTAGCGGGTGCTGTAGACTGTTTCCGAACTCAGATAACCGGCTAGGCGTACATAACGATTCAGCAGGTCGATGGCGAACCGGCCATCTTCCTGCAGGCGCGACAGGTTTTCCTGGGTGCGATAGGTTTGCCGATTGATAATGAAGATTTGAATGACGCCACCGAGCAAAAAGACGCCCAGCATCAAGGCGATCAGGACTTCAATCAGCGACAAACCCCGCTGAGGGTGTAAAGAAAGGCGGTTGCGTATATTCATGGTCAGTTCCCCAGCATTCCGAGACTGGTCGCATAGAACTTGACATTCGGCTTGCTGGTATCAGCATTAGCCCGGCGCTCATCTTCAATCCACCAGATCTTGACTACCCAGGCATTGTCGGCATTATCGCAACCGCTGTTGCTGATTTTGTCGCCTACCACATCAAATACGCCATCCTGTGGCGTGCTATCGCGACAGACAATACCCGCGCCGCCCGGCAGATTCGCCCGGTTCATCTGATTCCAGCGATACAAATCGTTTAGCGCCATATCCTGCGCGGTGCAACTATCGAGCTTTTCGCAACTGGTATTTGCGGTGCCCAGTTGCGCGAAACTCTTGCGGGCGTCATCGAATAGATAGCTATTGGCACCAGCCGTATTGACCCTGATCCGGTCGATGATATCGGCAGCCTGCATCGTGGCCTGCCCACGCAGATACGCCTGATGGTTATAGCGCAGGCTGGTCACCTGCAAACCCGCCAGCCCGAGCAGGCCAATCGCCACTACGATCACCGTGATCAGTATTTCCAGCAGGGTAAAACCGTACTGCGTTCTGCCGGGTTTATTTAAAGGGAATCTGGACATGGAAAGGAATCCTGTACTGGAAAGAGCTATGGACAGGTGGGGCTGGCTGGCCTCTCGACCTGAATCCGCCCAGGATTATTCAGCGTGATCGTGCGCGCCTTGCCACTCTTGCACACCGTCAAGACCGTATTGGGCGGAATGCGGTTACCATCATTGCCGGTAAAGGTGCCGTCCGAATTAAAACCAATTAATTTATCGACAGCCGAGGCTCCAGTCAGCGTCATGCCCTCTGGCATCTTCTCGAAAATACGGATGACCTCGTCATTATTTGGCTGCCCATCGCCGTTGGTGTCGCGGAACAGGATCCAGCCCTGATCGTAGCCCCCCGAAGTGGCGCATGTGCTGCCGGCGCTGATGCACAGCACTACCCGCCGTCCGCTCTTGATCGCCTCCGAACGGGCCAGATTCAGGCTGGAGACGAAGGTATTGGTGTTGGCAGTCAGGCGATTTTCGCGGATGGTGTCCTGAAAGGATGGGATGCCGATTGCCATCACGATAGCCGCGATGGCTACGGTTACCATCAGTTCCATCAGCGTAAAACCATTCGGCTTCATCAGGGGAATTCTCTAGGCCAAGTGAAGATAGCTCTAAGCCTAGCCCTGTGCCGCGCCGCATGCACCACGCTCCGGATCAACGGTAGTGATTTATGGACCAGTGGCGCAACGGCCCAGCAAGACCCCCTACAGGCATGTTGCCTTGACGGTCCGCACGCGCCCGACGCTGCTCATTACGATCTGCCGCGCCTCGGGCGTACTGCAGACCGTCAGCGTCCCGGCCTGGAAGGCCCCGGAGATCATCTGGCTGAATCCAATCGGACTGAAGGACAGGTAATGGGCAACGTTCTTGTTGCCACTGAGTGTGATGCCATAATGTGCGGGAATTGCCTCATGGATCCGCACCAGATCCTCACCATCATCGCGCTGCGCGTTGTTGTTGGCATCGGTGAACACGATCCAGCCCTGCTCGAAACCACCACTCGTGGCGCAGTTCGATCCATCCATGCTCTTGCACAAGGTAACCCGCGAACTGCGCTTGATCGCTTCTGAGCGAGTCAACTGGATCGCGGTGACCAGTTCATTGACGGTTGTGGTCAGGCGTATGTCGCGAATCAGTGCCTGAAAGGACGGGATGCCCCAGGCCAGCACAATGGCTACCAGTGCAACGCTAACCATAAGTTCAAAAAGAGAAAAACCTGAAGACTTGCTGATCATATACCGATGTCCCTCCATTCAAGGTGACAAGGATGATCAAGTATAGTCTTTAAAATATGACATTGTCAGGCCAGGCAATGCACTGCGTAACAGGCTAATGTCCCATTATCCGCATATGGGACAAGGGGGCAGTCTGGGCGATGTGGATGTGGGTCCTGCGTGACCACGATGGAGCCGCTATAGGCCGGTCAGTCTGGGAGATGTGGATGTGGGCGCGCTGGCACCCACGTCCGACGAGAGCAGAGTTGAGGGCAGGGAAAGCGGTAGATTAGCCCTGTTCCAGGGCTGGCAGGCTATCCAGCGGCCAGCGCGGCCGCACTTCAATGGCGGTATCCTCGCCGCTGCCTGCGGCCAGGCGCCGCCAGCCGGCATACGCAATCATGGCACCGTTGTCGGTGCAGAACTCCAGTCGCGGATAATGCACCTGTCCACCCATCGCAGCAGTCATCTCGCGCAATCGCTGGCGCAGTCGCCGGTTTGCGCCGACACCGCCAGCAATCACCAGACGCTGCAAGCGAGTTTCGCGCAAGGCCCGCTGGCATTTGATCGCCAGCGTTTCCACCACGGCGTCCTCGAACGCATAGGCAATATCAGCGCGATTTTCCGGTGTCGGCTCCAGCGCCCGCCATGCGGTGATTGCGGCGGTTTTCAGGCCGCTAAAGCTGAAATCACAGCCGGGCCGGTCGGTCATCGGCCGGGGAAAGCTGAAACGTCCCGGCGTGCCCTGCTCAGCCAGTTTCGCCAGTGCCGGCCCACCCGGATACGGCAGGCCGAGCAGCTTGGCGGTCTTATCGAACGCCTCGCCCGCAGCATCGTCCACGGATTCGCCCACTATGCGATACTGACCAATGCCGTCCACCCGCACCAGCAGGGTATGGCCACCAGACACCAGCAGCGCCACGAAGGGAAAGGGCGGCGGGTCCGCCTCCAGCATGGGCGCCAGCAGGTGACCTTCCATATGATGCACGCCGATGGCCGGCACGCCCCAGGTCCAGGCCAGGCTGCGGCCAATCGCCGCACCGACCAGCAGCGCGCCAATTAGCCCCGGACCACGGGTATAGGCGACGCCATCGACCGCGCCCGGCGCAACGCCTGCAGTACGGAAGATCTCGTGCAACAGCGGCAGGGTTTTGCGTACATGATCGCGCGAGGCCAGTTCCGGCACGACGCCGCCATACTCGGCATGCAGCGCGATCTGGCTGTGCAGGGCGTGCGCAAGCAGACCACGATCGCTGTCATAGAGGGCAACGCCGGTTTCATCGCAGGAAGTTTCAAGGCCCAGGATCAGCATGACGGTCCACGCTTTTGCATTTGGCGGCAGGGGTGATTACAATTCAGCATTTTACTATTCTCCAACCCCAGTGTCGTCCAGATCATGAACGAGGTGACGGTTTAATGCCTTCCGTGAAAGTGAAAGAGAACGAGCCGTTTGATGTCGCGCTGCGCCGCTTCAAGCGCTCCTGCGAAAAAGCCGGTGTGCTGTCCGAAGTGCGCCGCCGCGAGTTTTACGAGAAGCCCACCCAGGAACGCAAGCGCAAGCGTGCCGCCGCCGTCAAGCGCCACCTGAAAAAGCTGTCCCGGGAAGTTGCCCGTCGCACCCGCCTGTACTGATCCGGTTTCCTGCGGTTCGTCCCTTTTATCTTCACTTGCGAGCCCGCCGCCATGTCGATCAAAGACCGCATCCTGGATGACATGAAAGCCGCCATGCGTGCCAAGGACAAGGAGCGCCTCGGCGCCATCCGCCTGATTCAGGCCGCCATCAAGCAGCGCGAAGTGGACGAACGTATCGAGCTGAACGATGCCCAGGTGCTCGGTGTGCTCGAAAAAATGATCAAGCAGCGTCGGGAATCACTGACCCAGTATCAGGCGGCCGGTCGCGATGACCTTGCCACGCGCGAGGCCTTCGAGATCGAGCTGATCCAATCCTATCTACCTGTACCGCTGAGCGCGACCGAGTTGGACGCGCTCATCGCCAGTGCCATCGCCGTGACCGGCGCTCAGTCGCTGCGCGACATGGGCAAGGTCATGGCGCTGATCAAGGATCAAGCCCAGGGCCGGGCTGATATGACTGTGGTCAGTGCCCAGGTCAAGGCTCATTTCAGCGACTAGGCGCACGGCACGCACAGTTCCGTGCTGCCTCTCCCCGGGCAACCGGGCATCGGTCTGCTAGGCTGTTCACTCATGGCCGGCCGCATTCCCCAGGAGTTTCTTGACCAACTGCTCGCCCGCGTGGATCTCGTTGAGATCATCAACGCCCGGGTGCCGCTGCGCCGTGCCGGCCATGATTTCGTGGCCTGTTGCCCATTTCATGCCGAGAAAACCCCTTCTTTCACGGTCAGTGCGCGCAAGCAGTTCTATCACTGCTTTGGCTGTGGCGCACACGGCAGCGCCATCGGCTTTCTCATGGCCTATGAGCGCCTGGAGTTTGTGGATGCGGTCGAGGATCTGGCGCGGCAGGCCGGACTGGACATGCCGCGCGGCAACAGCGAAGCGCGCCCGATGCTGCAACCGCTACTGGATCTGCTGGCGCGTGCCGACCGCTTTTTTCGCCAGCAGTTGCGCGAGCACCCGGCCCGGCAGCGGGTGATCGATTATCTGCGCCAGCGTGGCTTGAGTGGCCAGATCGCGGTGCGCTTTGCCGTTGGGTATGCGCCACCGGGCTGGGATCCGCTGTGTCAGGCGCTGCTCGCCGAGGGCGCCAATGTTGATGCGCTGCTCGCTGCCGGAC